>Ga0308019_10001054_pt1 | contig 16992 bp, 15 predicted proteins | sample Neamet284_FD_203135 | JGI IMG/M metagenome (GOLD analysis project Ga0308019, IMG submission 203135) | Marine microbial communities from water near the shore, Antarctic Ocean - #284 | ecosystem: Environmental > Aquatic > Marine > Unclassified | place: Southern Ocean | collected 2014-10-01 | reverse complement strand
AGCCTCAGATGTTTGAGGCCAAAGATAATTCACAAAGCCTATATAAGTTTGTATTTCAAACCGGATAATCTAGAAAATTTTGAGTAGCTACATCATCCTATATATACCCAACAACCACTAAAGCTTTATGCACTGACCTATGGCAATATAGTGGCTGACTAACACACGACTTGTCCGCCAATAGAAACAAGCGTAATAACAATAAAGACTCAGGTCTAACAATGGGTAAAATGTTCCTAGAGAAAGTCCAATATGGTGCTTGGCTAATCGCCCGAGTGCTGTTTCTTTGCTGTATTTTTTCCGTGCCTGTCGCCTCTGCCACGGAACTCGGCGCTATTGAGTTAACTGACACCTGCCCACCCAGTTTTAGCCTGAGTGATGACAATCGTTGTTCGCTTCGCCACATGTATCAGCTTTATGACTCTCTTCAAGATAGCGGTATTGGTGGGCTGAAAACTGCATTGCCCGAAGCTCGGGATGGCTTTAGCCCTCAGCAAATTGATTTGGGCCGCTTGTTGTTTTTTGACCCTATCTTATCTGCCGACAACAGTCTTTCTTGTGCGACCTGCCATAATCCTAATCAGGGGTTTAGCGATGCCATGGGTCGTAGTGTGGGTATTAAAGGTCATGTCCAAAAGCGCTCAGCACCCACCTTATGGAACAGCACGTTTTTATCGTCTTTCTTCTGGGATGCACGAGCTAGTAACTTTGAAGAACAGGCCCTTGGTCCGCTGTTTAGCGCCCATGAAATGGGCAACACGCCAGAACAGTTGATGTCTAGCATGAACAGTGTCAGCGCGTATAAGCGACTTTTTAAACAGGCCTTTCCCAAGCAAGCTGCAGCTATTTCAGTTGCCAATATAATCACGGTATTAACCGCCTTTCAAAGCTCTCTTGTCTCCCTGAATAGTCGCTATGACCGGTATGCCCATGGCTACCATGACGCTTTAAATGACGACGAGATTGCTGGCTTAAATGTGTTTAGGTCTTTTGTGGCCCGTTGCTCCCAGTGCCATACACCGCCGTTGTTCACCAACCAACAGGTAGCCGTTATTGGCACCCCCGAACCTGCAGGGCTACCACGAGATATTGGCGCACAGGAAACATTTAACTCCAAGGTGTTACGCGGTGGTTTCAAGGTGCCGACTCTGCGCAACATAGCGCAAACAGCGCCTTATATGCACTCGGGCCGTTTTGAAACCCTACGTGAGGCGGCGGAGTTTTACACCGGTGGCCGCGGTCATGCGGTACCCGAAGATGAAGACTTATTGTTACACTGGCACATATCAGAGCCCAATTTAACCAGTAATGAAATTGATCAACTGGTAGACTTTATGAAAACACTCAGCGATGAAAGCCTGATTCCTGCCACGCCCAAGCAGTTACCGTCTGGCCTACCGTTTAAGCACATGGAGAATACGCATGAAAAAACTTAATATCTTGGCTATTAGCCTCGCCGTCATCACCTTTGCCATCGGCTGGTATCTCGGTAGCAGTAATGAGCCACTAACGATTACCAGTAGTCAGGGGGGTAAAAGCTACAGCGGTGGTTATGTAGCAGACCCACAGGCAAATACTGCGTCGACCGGTGCAGTTAAGATGCGGACCACTGAGGGCACAACTCATGTAATTAACCCCGGCGACTCTATTCAGGCTGCGGTTGAGTTAGCACAGCCAGGGGATACTATTCAGGTCATGCCAGGTACTTATTCAGAGACAGTTTATATAGACAAAGACGACATACATTTACTTGGCGTTATCGTGGAAGGAGAGCGTGCAACCCTTGATGGTTTGAAAAAACTTAATGACGCTATTCTCTATTCAGGCAACAACATTGTTATTGAAAACTTCAAAATTATTGACTACAAGGGCAATGGTATTATGAGCCAGGCTGGGAATAATTTTGAGATTCGCAATAATCTTATTATCGACACAGGCATTTACGGCATTTTCCCCCAGCTAGGTAAAAACGGTTTAATTGAACACAACATAGTGTCTGGCATTGCCGACGCGGCAATCTATGTGGGCATGAGCGACAATATTCATGTGGCCTATAACGAGGTCTTTGATAGTGTTGCTGGTATCGAAATCGAAAACAGCCGCCATGCTATTGTTGAACACAACAACGCCCATAATAACACCGGTGGCATTTTGGCCTTTATTACCCCGGGCCTCCCCATCAAAGACACTTATGATGTGATTATACGTAACAACTTTATTCTTGATAACAACACCCCGAACTTTGGTGCACCAGGTTCGACTGTTTCGGGTATTCCCGCTGGCACGGGTATCCTAATTATGGCCGCAGATGACGTCGTGGTCGAAGGCAATATTATCAGTAACCACAAAACCGCTGGCATTTTAATTACCGACCATGGCAATGCAGCTAATCTAACTCTTGACCCTGAGTCTGATCCCAATCCTGATAGAGTGATGATTCTCGATAACGTGATGCTCAACAACGGCTATGACACTATTGATGAAGTCAAAGCCTTTGCCTTAACCGAGCTACATACGGGAGATATCGACATCTTCCAAATGGGCCCCACCGAAGACAGCTGTATTATCAATCGTCATCGCTACAAAACTGTCGGCATTGGTGACTTTAAAGATTGCGACTTTACCAATACCGACAATATCGACACCTATCTCTTGGCTGGAGGTGCGGAACCCAGGGTTATCGACCCCACTGAGCGCGGGGAGATTGCCTACCTTGGTGTTTGTACTGGTTGTCATGCCTATGCTGGCCGGTTAATTGGCCCATCGGTTACGGAGATTCAGGCGTTATATGCTAACCGCCCTGAGGCCCTAGTTAACTATATTAATGCACCAACCGCTATGCGTGCAGACTACCCTGAGATGCCGGCACAAAATTATCTGAATGCCGAAACACAGCTAGCTGTAGCTAATTATATTTTACAGGTAGGGAATTGATAACCAACAGGTTTGATCAGCCTGTTAGATAATAGTCCAGAATCCCTGTACTGTAGATAGACGATTCTTCAGCATTACAACGCAGCAGTTCCTCGCGCACATGCAGTCTTGCCTTATCCAGGCGCTTCATTGATCTAGCCGTAAAGGGACCATAGCCAACATCTAAATCAAAGAACTTTTCACCGCGTTGCGCAGCGCCAATACTGCTAGCAGCAAACTGTTGGTAGGTGCGCTGGGCATAGTCAAATAATGGGTAAATTGTATCTGGGAGCTTATCCTCGGCTAACCATTGGGCGTCGTCTTTAGCTTCCTGCCAAACGCGATCGACATAGCCTTTAAATACAGCCAAGTTATCACCCAGCCAAGCTTTTGGCTCTGGGTCGAGTAAAAAATGTGCTTTGAAAGGTCCTACCAGGGCAAAATCGGCAAGACAGGCGCGATTACCCAATAAAAAGTCATGTTTGTTAAAGTGACTCACTAAAAGGTCCACAAAAATACCAAAGTCTTTCTTTATGGCCTCTGCCTGGTCATCTCCCGCCCCCTGAACCACACAAGCATTGGCGCCAAAGGAGTTGTACATCATCTCACCAACATCAGCGATCTGATGTTCTTCCGCATCGGTGGTAGGACTGTCTATGGAGCGCCCTAATAAGAGGTTCATGCCAAAATTTTTACCCGCGGCAGTGACATTCTCTGGATAGCACCAACGCGAATGCAAGGCGTGACGAGGTAGCCAGTGGTTAAAAACATCTTCAAGCACAAAGCAGGCGCTACGCTGGTTTGGGCCTTTAGGTATTACCGGATACCCACTAAAGCGGTCATGAAGCACAGGGCCAATGCTGATAGTGTCGTTTAACAGCCAGCCATCTGGAGTTTGCAACAGGGGGACAAAGCGTGTTCCGGCCCGGGCATCAATAGCGGGTGCACTCTCAAGGGTTTTGTATTGCCATTGGTAGGGAATATTTTGATAAAGCAGTTGTGCCTCGAGCTTGCGGGTAAACATGCTCAACTCTTGCCCGATTAGAGTATAGATTCCTTGGTACATAGACTGACCTTATCTACATTTTAACTTTAATCTTTTAACGCCCTAGCTCGCCCCTGCGTCTAAATGCGTTGTCGCAGCAACTCTCATTTCATCCGTTATTGGAATAGCCGACCTTGCCGTTAAATCAAAGAAGACGCTGGTACTTTCTAAGGTCGCAGCTGTGGTACCTTTGCCAATATTATGCATGGTATACAAGGCTGTTATTGACTTAGTACCTACTCTAACCAGAGTCCCAGTGATTTCAAGCAAGTCTCCCTCAGCCACTTCGTCAAGATATTCAATGACATGTCGCACATCTGCCCACCCCGTATTTTCGATTTTGGCCTGCTCACCAGACCATCCAAAAATAGCATAAATTAGGTGATAGGATGCGTCGTCAAACATGGCAACGTAGTGACGTGTTGTCATGTGGCCCATCACATCGCAAAGTGACGGGTGGCTAATGCCTTTATATAAGATCATAGCAATGAGTCTCTTTTATCTGTTAATTTAATGTAGGCGACAAAAATGCACATAGTGGCTCGCTCGGATGCTTAGATGCTAAAAGCGTATCACCAATTGACAGGACATTAGGTGATTCCTGCGAAAAGGCTGGCCAGTGAGGTAAATCGACCTGATTAGGATTGCCTGTGCTAGCAAAGTTTACCCAATAATTCTGCAAAACTTCAGTGAGACTTCGATCAGCCTCCGCAGTAGGTAGCCAGTCATCATGGGTGTCAAAAATATAGGGCAATTCAGCACCATGATAGGCGCCCATAGAAGCAGCCATTTCACCCTCTCGTTGTCTAGTAAAATAATAAAACCAAGATCGTCCCTGCATATTAGATAGTCCTTTTGCCAAGGTCAAAGAAGGGCAAAGAAATGATTTTGCCGTGCTAAGGATATTTAATTGCTCTCGGACGGTTAATCCATTTTTTAGCAATATTTTTACGTCCGCCACATCAGATTTATCGACCTCAGAATCCAGCCAACTATCAACATTAATATCATTATCCAGATACATTAAGGATTCATCTTTGTTTGATCCAATTAATAATTCAATCGCATGTAAACTTTTAGATTTCAGACTATCCATAAGCGGTTCATGAACGCTTTGACCATCAACTGCTATGTCAAAATAATGGTCTTTATATACCTCATCTGCTGTCTCTAAAACTTGCTTGGCTGAAATCTTCCGAAGTTGTCTTTTGATATCTTTTTCCTGACCGACGACTAACGTTGAGGCAAACTCAAGGCCCAAAGTAGAATGATCTGCTTTAGTACTTTTATTTAACATTGAAGAGCCCGAACTTTGATGAATGGCTCGGGAAAATAATCCCGAGCTAGCGGGTATGGCCATTAAATAATCTAGATTGCTCGCTCCAGCCGACTCTCCCATTACAGTAATTCTTGCTGGATCTCCGCCAATAGTGGCTATGTTGCGATTAATCCACCGTAAAGCTTCTACTAGGTCGAGCAACCCAAAATTTGAATGCTTAAATTCGGGATGGGAGAAAAACCCAAACACACCCAATCGATAAGCGACAGAAATTACAATTACACCTTTTTTGGCCAAGTTATGCCCAATATAATTTGGCTCATAAGACCATCCAGCCTTGTTAGATCCACCATGAATATAGACGATAACCGGCAGTGTATCTTGACTGTCACCATTCTTAACAGGTCGCCATATATTTAAATAAAGACAATCCTCGCTTAAAGCTGGCGTCTTAATTACTTGGGGATCGCCTCCAAATTCCACCACGACATTTTTGTACCATTGGGTTATGCGATCTCCCTGCATACAGGCCGGTGCAAATTCATCCGCGTAATGTGATCCGTTTAAGCTATTCATTGATCTTGGTGGTGCCCATCGAAACTCACCAACAGGGGGCTCAGCAAAAGGAATACCTAAAAAAGACTCTGTTCTTCCATCTTCATTAGTTTGTCCAATAATAATTGATGTCGAGTCTAATTGAAGCTGCGGTTGATCCATCAGAGTTGAGTCGGTTTTTGACTCACAGGCGCTGAGGATCAGCACAAGAAAGCCTGCACAAAACTTATTAATTAGCCTTTGGCCTAAGATCATTCTAGTTACTCCATTGAGATGACGACACAGCCACCAAATCCACCCTGTTCAATAAGTTGATGTCCGTGGCTCAAACTATCTAACGGCACTACATGGGCAATTCTGTGCTGTAATTTTTCTGTTTTTAAAGCATCAGTAATATCATCTATTGCCTGTACTTTTGCTGTCTCAGGCATGGCATAAACAATAATCATGCGAAGAGTAAGGTCCATGTACATCATCTGTAAAAAAGGCAGTGACGGTTGTTGAACCTGAGTAGATGAATAGGTTGCAATAACGCCATTAGGCGCTATACAGCTTAAAACTTCAGGTAAGTTAGCACCAAATTCAACATCAACCACCCGATCAACTTTTTTACCCTCAGTAGCTTGTAGTACCTGCTGAGCCCAATTTGGCTGCCGGTGATTTACCACCTGACTAGCGCCCATTTCAAGACACAGTGCCTTATCTGCTGCATTACTGGCAGTAGCAATCACTGTTGCTCCGGCTATTTTTGCCCACTGTATTGCATAATAACCAACACGCCCTGCGCCACCAGTCACCAAGATAGTCTTACCTCTAACATCTCCGTCAGCATGAACACACCTATGTGCAGTCATTGCTGGAATACCTAAACAGGCACCAACAGTAAAGTCTGTATTGTCGGGTAAGGCCACCGCTCGATTTGCGTCCAGAGCTATGTACTCTGCTGCAGTACCTAGCAATCGTCCATATTGGGCCTGATAAACCCATACTCGCTCTCCTACTCGCCTGTCAGTTACACCTTTGCCGACGGATGCAATGGTTCCGGCACCATCGCTGTGCGGAATCACTAGTCCATTATCGAGCAAGTTGGGGAACGCTCCAGCGCGTTTTTTAACATCTGAAGGATTCACTCCACTGGTGGCGAGTTTCACAAGAACCTGCCCAAAACCAACACTCGGTTTTGGCTGCTCGCCTACCTTAATAACGTCTTCCGCCTCACCAAATTTTTCAAACCATCCTGCTTTCATAAATTCTTCCTAAAAATAGTGTTAATTTCTGTTGCAGATCAATCCAACCAATTAGATAAACTTTCAGTGTGTCCATCAATAGGAATCGCCTGCCCACTTATATGCTGTGCGGCCTTCGAACACAGAAAATCAATAGTTTCAGCAATGTTTTCTGCCTCCACAAAAACTCTTAACGAATTCTGACGCACGTAAACATCGCGAATTGACTGCGGTGAGACGCCCCTGGTCTTTGCGTCTAAATCAATAACGCGTTCAATACGCGGGCCATTGACGCTCCCCGGGCAGATAGCATTGACTCTCACCCCATGAGGCCCAAGCTCCATTGCCCAGGTTTTGGTTAATCCAACAATCGCCCACTTTGCAGCAGCATAGGGGGAGCGAAGAGGCATACCAAATAATCCCGCATTGGAAGACATATTAATCATGTTGCCCTTAGATTCTTTCAGTAAGGGAACTGCTTTGCGAGTGACATAAAAAATACTATTTAAGTCGATATTAATCGTATTATCCCAGTCTTCAGGGAGAATATCTTCGACAGCCGCAGTAGGGCCGGCTATACCAACATTGTTAACTAATATATCAAGCCCGCCATAAAGCCTCTGAAGGTCATCAAAAACTTTGTCTACCTGCGTTACTTGGGAAACATCGGCGCATGTTGCAGTAATATCAGGATGCTCGGATTTTAAAACGTCAATTGCTTGCTGTGCGATATCGCAGATATGAACCCTGCACCCCTTAGACGCAAAATGCTTTGCGATAGCGAGCCCTATTCCAGAGCCACCAGCGGTCACTAGCACTATTCTCGACAAATCACTCATATACGGGCCACTCTTCAATTAATTCTAATTATTTTTTAGACAAAGGCTAAAAACACCTCAACACTCAATATGTCGACTCAACATAATAAATCGACCGCACAGATACGCAAATCTACCACGAATTTTCACATATTCGTCAGTAATTCTCACCACTACTCTTAACAATCCTTTATGCTTGCGCCCAGAATATAAAATCCATCCGGTAAACTCTCATCAAAGGACACAAACTGTCAATGAATAGACCGATTTTAGAGACCAACAATATACATCCCAGTATCCAAAAAGTGGTAGCAGAAAATCAAGCCGATATCGTGACTGAGGTGCAACAAGCTATCGCCAATAATACCATTGTGGTCATTGGCATGACGCAAAATCCTGCACCCAAAAGAGCACGCAAGGTCTTAGACGAACTAAACATAGAATATACCTATCTTGAATACGGTAGCTATTTCAAACTATGGCGGCGGCGCAACGCACTTAAGATGTGGTCCGGATGGCCTACTTTCCCGATTATATTTGTAAAAGGTATGTTGATAGGTGGATCTAGCGACCTAAGAGCCTTGATAGAAAGCGGCGAGCTTCAGGCTATGCTGGCAGCAACAAATGATTGATCTCTCCTAACCGGTAGATCACTCCATTAAGCCAGCACCGTATTGATCTAGCTTGTTGATTCTTATGACGGCCTGAATTTCATGAACATAGACTTCTCTAAGCTCCGAATATTCAAGCAAATTTTCGGCCAAAAGATGTCCGCTGACAAGATTGTCTTGGCTAAGTAAACTTGATCGATGCTCACGCAAGTCGCTATACGCTCTGTGAGTGTTTATATTGCGTAGGTAAGACCTAATTGCATCACTAACGCTGTCAAACTTGGCTACCTCATGCTTGGACCCTGGGTTTCGTCTAAGCGGAACCAGTCCACAACCCTCTTGATAGCACCATTGACCAAATAAATTATTAGCCTGAACAGCGAAGCGTGAGGTGCCCCAAGCAGATTCCATGGCCGCCTGAGCCAGTGCTAAAGAAGCGGGTACTTCATCGACTCTCAGTAATAGTTCATTAATAACCATCTTGTTAGGCTGCTCAACATCAACTTTGTAATACCCAGACAACTCTTCAATAAAATTCTGATCCTCATTATTGAGGGATTCAATAGTTGTCTCTGCCAAATCTAGAAGCCTGACTCGCTGCGCTCTTATCAGCTGATTCTGCTCTTCAACCAGAGGAAAAATATAGTTAAAAAAAGCAGTTTTTTTCTGTTTAACGTCTGTATAAATACTGAAATCTGGCAATGGACTAGAATCACCCCTATCAGAACAGGCACCAACACCTAGGGCGGACAATAATAAAATTGTTAGTAAAGTCGCGGTTTTTTTGATATTAATCATAAATCTATACTACAGCCCAACCTATGTCGGGCTTGCCTTATTTTAAATTGTCTGCAAAATTAAACCTGCTGTCAGTAGGTGTTTTATGTTTATATCAACAGCAATACGTCAATGCCGAGCAAGACAAAAATTCCCCGCATCATTAACTTTGAGCGCTTGTCCAACATGGCATATTTTTGAGACAACTTATCAATCTCTTCTTTGGCGGCAGCGCCGCTTTGCTTAATCTGGGACAAACTCTCAGTCATTACAGCCGCGGTGGTGACACCTGCCGCGCCTAAGCCTAGCTTTTTTAGAAACTGTCGGCGCTCTACTAAACCTTGTTTCATTCCATAACTCCTTTTATCTAAAATTGCCGATGCTACCCTGAGGTTGCAATAAAAATCGAACAGCCGCGGCGCCAGCTCCTAAAGCAAGAGCAGGTTATAGTTATTTAACCTCAATTTCGATCACTTCAGACATTACCGCAGGGCTATGAGGAATATGGATGTGATTAGCCAATAGTAACTGCAACCTATGTTTACCGAGCGGCAAACTAATCTTAGTACTAGTTTGACCTTTACCAAAATGCCGCACTTGATCGGTGGCGGGTAAAGGCAGATTCAGATTCGGCAATTGGTCTATATTGATCAACAGATGATGGTGGCCCGAATTAGGCGCCGCCATGCCCGCAGGTGATAACTCCATACCACTCAGACCAAATTTTATTTCAATTTCCTTCTCCTCTTGAAAGGAAAAGACTTGTCCCTTCTTAGGTTCGATAAAGTAGACTCGCGCATCAGCAGGCGCAGCTGAAACAGGCATCTGTGCATGAGCGATGGCTATAAACATCGATCCCATCAAAAGTGGAATTAAAGTTAATGATCTACGTCCTATAAGCCTGTTCAACATCCCCAAACCCCTTCTAACTATTAAGTAAAACTGAAGCGGTCAGTTTATCAGTAAAAATACATATTGAGTCTATTCAAACACCACCTAATTAACATTTAACCTAATTTCGCGTGACCATCAATCTAACGTGGCTCAAAAGAAAAAATAACAATTATTTTTGCTAGTGACTTAGACTCCTGATCTGTTTAACCTTAGACTACAGCTAATTAATTTTCATATAACAAATACAGAGATAATCAATGATGATAAAAAAAATTCTACTGGCTATGTCAATACTGTCTTCCGCCTATGTAACTGGAGCGGACTTAACTACGACAAAACCAGAAAGGGTTGGCATGTCCACAGATCGACTTACGCGTATTGGTACTTTAATGCAGGCGTATGTAGATCAGGAAGCCATAGCTGGAAGTGTAACCTTGATCGCCCGAAAGGGTAAAATTGTTCATTTTGAGCCAACCGGTGTACTGAATTTAGACACAGGTGAGCCAATGCAAAACGATTCTTTATTCCGTATTTACTCGATGACAAAACCGATCACTAGTGTTGCTGCGATGTTACTTTTTGAACAAGGTAAATTTCAACTAGATGACCCCATTGCCCAGTATTTACCGGAATTTTCCAACGTGAAAGTCTTAGTGGATGGCAACCTTGTCAACCCAGATCACGCTCCAACCATTCGAGAATTATTGAGTCATACCGCCGGTCTCACCTATGGGATTTTCAGTAATACTGAGGTAGATAAACTCTACCGAGAGGCCCTCTGGGGCGATCGTGCCATGCTAGATTTAACTAAATACCGAGGGGACGGAATTGAAAGGAGAGTCAAGGATCTTGATGAATTATCCAAGACTATTGCCAGTATTCCATTACTCTACCAACCAGGTTCACAGTGGGTATATAGTATATCTGTAGATATTTTGGGGCGACTGATTGAAGTAATTTCAGGGCAATCTCTGGATCAATTTTTACAGCAAGAAATATTCGATCCATTAGAGATGGAAGATACCTTCTTTGAAATTCCCAAAGATAAAATTGCTCGGTTTGGAACCAATCATTTGGCTGGTAAAGATGGAAAACTGAGAGTAGTTGACCGACCAGAAACGAGTGACTATGTTAAGCCAGTGTCAATTTTTTCTGGCGGCGGCGGGCTTATCAGCACTGCAGGGGACTATTTGCGCTTTGCACAGATGCTCCTAAATGGTGGTGAGTTAAATGGTGTGCGACTGCTAAGCCCAACTACTATCGCCTTAATCCGGCGTAATCAACTCACCGACACTAGCTCTAAGGGTTATAGTGATCGTCCTAATACTGGTGACACTATTGGCTTTGGTCTAGGGGTGGGAGTGGCAACAGGTGAGCAGCTGTTATCTGCAGCTGAAGTTGGCACCTACACTTGGGGAGGGATGGCCGGAACATTATTTTGGGTTGATCCAAAGCATGAATTGGTTGCCATCTTAATGATACAACGGATATTAAGTCCCGAAGCGATTAGATCCAAATTCAGAAACCTGACCTATCAAGCCATTACCGAGATGAACTAAGATAGCGGGTCGCCTTTTATTATGTTTTAGCTAACTCCTCATTACGTTTTTCGGCAGCAGCCCAATCTTTAGGTAATTTACGAGCAACAACTAGAAAGCTAATAATTGAAGGCACAAATATACAAAAAGTTAATGACATTGCATAACGCATTGAATCTAAGTCGTTATAATTTTCTTTAAAGACGTCGATCATCCATCCTGCAAAGGTTGGACCTCCTCCTAGTGCAATCATATTTAGCACAAAGAAAAATAGCGCAGTAGACATGGCTCGCATATTAATAGGAGCAAGGGTTTGAGCAATTGCAAAACTTGGTCCGAGATATATGCCTACGAAAAGTAAAAATAATGTAGAAAGGAGAAGGTTAACTTCTATTGATGACACCCAAAAACTGCCAATCCCTATGGGCAAACATAAGCTAATGGCAATTGCTGGTACCCAGCCGTATGCACGAATGTCTTTGCTCCCCCATTTATCAGCCAGTCTTGCACCAAAAAAGGCGCCTCCAGCATAAGCTGTCCCATTAATAACGCCCAAAAGAATTATAAGGTGTTGGAAATCGAAACTAGGATCTAAGGCTATTAAATATTTAGTATGAAAAGTTGAAAGAGCATAAGATGCAAAAGAGCCAAAGGCTATCCCTAAACACATAGCCCACCAGGCTGGTATTTTAAGTAAGGTTTTTAATGAGTCCATGAATGGCGGTTTCACCATTTCTGCTTGCTGACCAAGTTCCATAGCTCCACGAACAGGTTCACGAAGTACCAACTTAACGATAAATGCCAGCCCTAATCCAGTGACACCAAGAAAGACAAATATTTTTCTCCAATCAACAACTGTAGTTTCATCTTGAGATGGCCCTATAATCCATGCTGTGACAAAATAAGCTGCCATAATTCCAAACGGAATCCCCATTGAATAGACGCCTAATGCTCCTGCTCGTTCTTCTTTAGGATACATATCAGAAATAATAGAATGTGACGGCGGACTTCCACCCGCTTCACCAATCCCTACTCCCATTCGAGCAAGACCTATTTGCATGAAATTTCCCGCCAACCCGGTCAAAGCGGTAAAGCCACTCCAGGTAGCAAGCGCGATAGATATTATGTTTACCCTACTATAACGATCAGCCAACCAAGCAATAGGAATGGCAACGACAGTATAAAAGGCAGCGAATAAGAGTCCGCTCAATAAGCCCAATTGTGTATTTGTGAGTCCAAGATCCTCCTGAATAAAGGGCGCCAAAATACCTACAATTTGACGGTCAACAAAATTAAATCCATAGACCACGGTTAGTAGTATTAAGACGAAAGTACGATAGTTTTTACTCGGTGTTGTTTGACTACCCATTGAATTTACCCGTGCTATTATTATTTTAATGACAAGGGTGGTCGACTTTAGTGTAAGAGGACCGCCCCACAGTGTTATCTCACGACTGTACCCAGATCAGGCTGGATCAGCTTACCTGAAACTGCTGATAATGGATGAGGCGCATCAGTTGGAGATTTAGTGATTAAACCAAACGCAGACGCCGTTACTGATGGGCACGCGCCCGTTTCGATAAAGCCAAGTGCCGCTGCGAGTCTGCCTTCATTCGCATCCCCCAAGGCATGAGACAGGTCATCGGCCACTTCACAGCCAGTAATTTCTGCACCTGAAAGATCCGCGCTGGCAACCGGGAAGAATCCATCACTGTAGTCACCAAAGCCTTTTTCGTTAGAACCTTTAAACTGGATAGTGCTGTAGGTGGTACCGCAATTATCGAGAGCGTACCAACCATAGGGTTTTCCGCGCGTCGCTTCTCCTATGAGAATAACGTCTACATCCACACCACGTAGGCCGTTAATAAACGCCTCACTGGCTGATGCTGTGCCACCACTAGATAGCACAAACACCCGACTAAAGCCCAGTGCTGGCAATACTGTGCCGGCAGGTGTGGGGTTGCTAGGCGCATCGAATCCCGCCGCTGTCGACTCAAATCTTGCGGGGTCTATGATGTTATTGTTAATCGGGTCTCGTTCAGTATATTTATCATTAAATGTGAGCTCATCAAAAACCCTTCCCTCAGACATAACGCCCGCGACCATGTACGCCAGCTCTGCAGCAATAGTAAGATAGCCACCACCGTTATAGCGCAAATCTATAACAAGCTCTTCGACATTACTCGCCTTGAGTTGACTAATCGCATTAATAAGCTGAGTCTCAGCGGGTTTGATGTGAGAGTTGAACGTAAAGTAACCGACTTTTGTTCCAGCAACATTAAAGGTAGTGGTATTTTTAACCGGCACTGAAGTTGTCTCTGCACTGACCATTGTAAAAGTACGGTCTTCTGTCGCGTTTAAATCTCTCACCACAAAGGTATGCGTCTCACCAAGTGCCACAGGAAATAAACCCGCATTAAGGGCGTCGACATTATCACTGTCTACGATCGCCTCTCCATCTATTGAAATGATTTCTGCCCCACGTGACAGGCTACTTTCTGAAGCAGGCGAATTAGGTTCATTGTAGCCAACAATAATTTTTCTCGGGGGACTACTAGCAATAATGAAAAAGCGAACCCCATAGCCAGCAGATACACCCGAGTAATATTGGTTGTATTCTTCAGTATTTTGGCTGTAATGAAACTGATCTTTTGAGTTACCTGAGGGCGATAGGCCGTCAGTAATCATCAAGTCAAAATACTCCTCAGTATTATCAACCGTACCGGGATCAACATCAGGCAGCTCAGAATACCAAAGGTAAGTATCGTTACTATAAGACCGGATCCAAAAGTTTTCGTCAGTCACAGAACCTGAAGAATCGCTGTAGCCATCTGTAGTTCGGGGATTAGCGCAGACATTACGCATAGTGTTTGGACGCCAATCATCGTATTGCCCAGCCACCCAACCGGAGCCTGGATCGACAGTGACTGGGGGCACGCTGGAGTTTCCACCACTACCTCCACCACCACAGGCAGTAAGAATAATTGTCACAATAACGAGACTAGCTTTCTTAATTCGTAGGCCTAGACACCCTTTTTTGTATTGCTCTGAGATCACTCACTGTCTCCGATTAGTAAATTAGCGATAGCTAGCACTATAACGCAATTAATATACGATACTAATGACAAATTAGGAAAAGTATTAGGCCGAAGCGACTTAATTCTGTGCAAAAACGGTATAGATGTTACGTTAAGCGCCTCTAACCTTGAGGCACTGCCCCGGCGCCATCTCGTCGGGTATCAGAGGCACCCATAGTTGAACCGTTGGGGCCCCTATGGACAGTTTGAGTAGCACCTAGAATTCGTGATTTATCGTCTAAACTGTGACCCATTTCCTTTAGCAAGCTTAAAGTGTCTGGCGAGATGCCAGGCTCGTACCCAATTCGGTCAGGCAACCATTGGTGATGGACTCTTGGAGCCGCCGTCGCATCGGCAATGCCCATGTTAAATTCTAAAACATTCAATAACACCTGCAGGACAGCTGTGATAATAGTACTACCACCAGGGCTACCGGTAGCTAATATCGGCGCGCCTTTCTGATCGAACACGATAGTTGGCGTCATTGCCGAAAGCGGTCTTTTACCCGGCTGTATCTCATTAGCAACTCCACCAATTAACCCATAACCATTGGGTGATCCTGGCTTTGCTGAAAAATCATCCATCTCATTATTAAGCAAGAAACCAGCTCCAGACACTGCAATACCGCTGCCAAAAGAGAAATTCAACGTCGTCGTCGTGCTAACCACATTACCCCACTGATCCCAGGTTGAAATGTGGGTCGTTTCAATACTCTCTGCACCCGCCTTTTTGACCCCTTTAACCAAGGTTTTTGGATCTATAGGTAGTCCAGGTGATACATTACTTGAAGAGCCAGCCTGCTTAAGATTAATCTGACGTCGCAATTTTTTCGCGTACCTTTTATCAATAATTTGTTTAACAGGGACAGCATAAAAATCTGGATCACCTAGATAGGCGCTTCTATCCGCATAAGCTCGACGCATCGATTCAACTAACCGGTGGATATAGGCGGCACTGTTATGACCAAGAGATTGAAGGTCCCATTTCTCGAGTATGTTTAGCATCTGTAAAAGATGAATGCCCCCCGACGAAGGTGGCGGCATCGAGCAAATTTCATTCTTTTTAAAATCGACACACACCGGCGCTCGCTCTACAACACGATAATTTTCAAGATCGTCAAAACTTATGAGCCCGCCCGAACGCTCCATTTCATCAACAATTAGCTGCGCGGTTTTACCTTGATAAAACCCAGAACGCCCATTAGCGGCTATTCTGCGCATAGTGTCAGCTAGATCAGACTGTACTAATATGTCGTCCAACTCATAGAAGGACCCGCCGTCTTTAAAAAAATAGCTGCTAGTCGCAGGATTTTTCATTAATCGTTTACCGCGTGATTTTAGCGAGTAAGATAAATCAACATTGACCCTAATACCTTCAGCCGCCAAATTAATTGCAGGCTGAATGACCTGTTTTAAGGTTAACCGCCCGTACTTCTCATGCGCATACAGTAGACCTGCAACAGTGCCTGGAACACCAGAGGACTTGATGCTATTTCTTGCTAATTGATTATCAACCTCTCCATTTGGCTTCAAAAACATATCTCTGGATGCCATCGATGGAGCCATCTCGCGATAGTCAAGTGCAATTGTTTTGTTCTCGTCAGCTAGGTGAACAAGCATAAACCCGCCGCCGGCAAGATTGCCCGCCCTAGGAAGTGTCACTGCGAGGGCAAATCCAGTTGCGACCGCTGCATCTATAGCGTTGCCTCCTAGACTAAGAATATCAGCGCCAACTTGACTGGCGACGATCTCTTGAGACACGACCATGCCCAACCTGCCATGCACCGGATGAGAACGAGACTGTGGATCTATAATGGCACTCTCCGCAGCCAATACTGTCGAATGCGTTGCGCCAAATACAATCAGCATCAAACCCCACTGAACGAGAGATCGAAGGATTCTTTGAGATTTAATTATCAAGGTAATGCCCCATGTATTTAATAATGAAAGCTATAGGCACTCAATTAAAAGGGCTGTACCGCTACCAGCGGCACCACTGGCCGCGACGATACCGGTTTTAAGCTTTCTGCGCTCTAGCTCATCTAATAAAGTACCCGTCATTATGCCGCCTGTGGCGCCCATAGGATGTCCTAAGGCAATACAACCACCGTTAACGTTTAACTTGTCATGACTAATATCTAGATCACGCTGGCACTTGATACTAGTCGCAGCAAAGGCTTCATGAAGCTCAAACAGATCAATATCTGTACTACTTAGACCCTGATTGATCATTAATGTCGACGTGGCCTTAGCGCAACCT
>Ga0308019_10001052_pt1 | contig 17002 bp, 13 predicted proteins | sample Neamet284_FD_203135 | JGI IMG/M metagenome (GOLD analysis project Ga0308019, IMG submission 203135) | Marine microbial communities from water near the shore, Antarctic Ocean - #284 | ecosystem: Environmental > Aquatic > Marine > Unclassified | place: Southern Ocean | collected 2014-10-01 | reverse complement strand
AATAGGTGAAAATTCTCATATCTCGTCAAATGTGACTATTTATCATGATGTTACAATTGGGAACAGTGCCAGAATACACAGTGGTGCTGTGATCGGCGCAGATGGATTTGGCTTTGCACCACGGGAAACCGGTGGCTGGCAGAAGATACATCAATTAGGTGGTGTAACCATCGGAAATAATGTCGAGGTTGGTGCCTGTACAACGATCGACAGAGGCGCGCTGAATGACACCCGAGTAGGAAATGGCGTGATCCTTGATAACCATGTCCAAATAGCCCATAACGCAGTCGTCGGAGATAATACTGCTATGGCCGCATACTCTGGGATTGCTGGAAGCTCAACTGTTGGGCGGAATTGTATTTTGGGTGGTGATGTTAAAATAGTGGGGCATCTGATGGTGTGTGATAACGTTATGTTTACTGCTAAGACGTTGGTGACGAAATCGGTTACTGAGCCAGGGTCTTATTCATCCGGCGCGATGCCATTGATGAAGACAGTTGATTGGAGAAAGAATTCTGTGCGTATCGGGCAGCTGGATGGTATAGCTCGACGGTTAAAAAAACTCGAAGAATAGGCCTGTGTGAAAAACGCGTAGAGTTTAATATGGGAGTTAAAGACAAGTTCCCTGTGCATGTGGGTCAATACTACTTATGGAAGTTTATGAATATTAATGAAATTATGGCATTGCTACCTCATCGCTACCCATTCTTGTTAGTGGATCGAGTACTCGAGGTTGAGCACAATAAGAGTATTTTAGGATATAAAAATATTAGCGTGAATGAGGAGGTGTTTAATGGACACTTTCCCGGAGCGCCAATATTTCCAGGGGTAATGACTATAGAGGCGCTTGCTCAGATATCTGGCATATTAGGTTTTGCCTCGACAGGAACGACTGCTGATGACGGTAAACTCTACCTTTTTGCTGGAGTAGACAAGGTTCGGTTTAAGCGCCCTGTGGTTCCTGGCGATCAGCTGATGTTGGCTTCTGAGGTGTTGGCTGTAAAGCGAAATATTTGGCGATTTAAGACGTCTGCAACAGTGGATGGTGAAGTTGCTTGTGAGGCAACGCTACTTTGTGCCTATAGAGATAGGGAAAAATATAAGTGATTCATCCCAGTGCGATAATTGATCCATCGGCAGTGATTGGTAAGAATGTCACGGTAGGCCCTTGGACGACTATTGGGCCGGATGTGGAAATAGGCGATGGATGTAACATTTCCTCGCACGTGGTTATCAAGGGTCCATCAAAGCTAGGTAAAAACAATAGGATTTACCAGTTCTCGACTGTGGGTGAAGATACGCCAGATCTTAAGTACAAAGGCGAACCGACGCGATTAGTTATCGGCGATGATAATACTATTAGAGAAGGCGTGACTATTCACAGAGGGACTATCCAAGATAAGAGCGAAACACTCATTGGCAATAATAACTTATTGATGGCTTATGCTCATATTGGCCATGATAGTGTGGTCGGCAGTAATGTTATAATGGGGAACAACTCGGCTATCGCCGGACATGTGGAGCTTGGTGATTGGGTTATTATCTCAGGCTATTCGCTGATCCATCAATTTGTAAGTCTTGGGCCACATTGCTTTATTGGCCCGGCGGCATTCGTGTATCACGATGTTCCAGCCTATGTGACAGCCTTTGGCAGCCCCGCTGAACCTCGAACTATAAATCGTGAAGGTCTGAAGCGTCGTGACTTTACGATAGAGCAGATATCTTTAGCTAATAAAGCCTATAAAATTCTTTATAGACGTGGATTACAGCTAGAAGAGGCGTTGAAACTGATCGCTGAGCTAGGAGATGATGTTGTGATTACTATGCTCCTGCAGTCTGTTGAGCGTTCTACTCGCGGTATTATTCGCTAAATTATGGTCACTCAATCTCCTGTCTTCGCCATCGTTGCTGGAGAAGCCTCGGGCGACTTGCTCGGTGCTGATTTAATCCGGGCGCTAAAAGAGCAATTTCCCAATGCTACGTTTGAGGGTATCGGTGGTCCAAAAATGCAGGCAGAGGGCTTTCAGTCTTTGTTTGAAATGGATCGCTTGTCGGTGATGGGGTTTGCTGAGCCGTTAAAGCGCTTGCCAGAATTATTGCGTATCCGCGGCACTATCATTAATCGTTATAGTACAAACAAGCCAGCTGTTTTTATTGGTATCGATTCCCCCGATTTTAATTTAACCATAGAAGCTAAATTACATTCTCGAAGTGTAAAAACAGTTCACTATGTTAGCCCCTCAGTCTGGGCCTGGCGTCAGGGACGAATCAAAAAGATCAAAAAAGCCGTTGATTTGATGTTATGCCTTTTCCCCTTTGAAGCTGATTTCTATCACAAACACGACGTTCCGGTTTGCTGCGTTGGACATCCTTTAGCAAAACAGTTACCTATGCAGCCTGACACCTTAGGCGCGAGACGCGCTCTTGGGTTGCGTACTAACAGACCTGTGCTCTGCATAATGCCGGGCAGCAGGGCGGGCGAGGTAGAGCTTATGGCTGAGCTTTTTCTCGATGTGGCAGCAGTTGTTGACAAGACTTTGCCAGGCTTGCAGTTGATTATTCCAGCAGCCAATGAGGCCCGCTACGATTGCCTTGAAAAAATATTGTCCGCTCGTCAGACCCAATCGGTTACTCTCCTTCGACAGCAGTCGCATGTTGCCATGGAAGCTTCCGATGTAGTTCTTTTGGCTTCGGGTACAACTGCCCTTGAGGCAATGCTTCTGAAAAAGCCGATGGTAGTTAGTTATCGTTTAGGCTCACTGACTTATGCTTTGGTATCACCTTTTATCAAAACGCCTTTTGCTTCAATACCCAATTTACTTGCAAACGAAATGTTGGTTCCCGAGTTGATTCAAGACCAGGCTACCGTCGAGGCTCTGTCAGATCAGGTGGTAAAGGCTTTTAATCCCGACAGGGTTGCCAATTTGGCAGCTAAATTCCAAGCGCTACATCAATTACTTGCTATTAACTCAGGTTCTATAGCCGCAGCGGCTATCGTCAAGTTGATCGCTGAATGAAAGCTTGGAAGCCGCCTAGGGGCACTAAAATGCTTGCAGGTGTGGACGAGGTTGGGCGAGGGCCATTGGCTGGTGATGTAGTTACTGCCGCTGTGATACTACCGCGAAATCATGAAATCTTAGGTTTGGCAGATTCGAAGGTGCTATCGGCGAGGCAGAGAGAGAACCTGTACGAAGATATCATTGGCCAAGCGCTATGCTGGTGTGTTGCTAGGGCTTCGGTTGCAGAAATCGATCGATTTAATATTTTGCAGGCAACTATGATGGCTATGCGCAGGGCCGTTATGGGTCTGAAGATAAGACCTGATTTTGTCGCTGTGGATGGCAATAGGCTCCCTCAGTGGGAATTTGAGGGTGAGGCAGTCGTAAAGGGCGATGGTCGTGTTGAGGTGATCAGTGCGGCGTCTATTTTGGCCAAGGTAGTCAGAGATGCAGAAATGCAGGATCTGGACGTTAGGTACCCTGGCTATGGATTTGCCGCCAACAAAGGGTATGGCACCCCGCAGCATCTTGAGGCACTACAGAGAATGGGTCCGACTGACATTCATCGACGGTCTTTTGCTCCTGTAAGACTCGACCTTGAGTTGGAACAGAGTCCGCTTTTCTAGCTATTACCGCTCACCAATTAATTCGCTTTCGCATAACCTTGAATAATAAACTTAAAAACGAAGGTTTTGACTTGAGTTACGAGCCTGCAAGCATTACATTCGATTAATTAGAAAAAACATTTAAGTCTGGAGATTTTAGCTTGAAATACGCAGAAATTACCGGTTGGGGGAGCTACGTACCGCCTCTTCTTATGACCAATGATGATATGAGTAAAATAGTCGATACCAGTGACGAGTGGATCTTTTCACGTTCAGGCATTAAACAACGACATTATACTCATGTGTCTACCGGAAAGATGGCTTGGCTAGCCTGCGATCGTGCCTTAGCAGCAGCGGGAGTTAACGCTGAAGATATTGATCTAATAATTCTTGGGTCGACCACCCCTGAGGAAATTTGTCCAAATACTGCAAGTTACATTAAGAATGAGCTTGGCGCCAAAAAGGCTGCCGCCTTTGATTTAAACTCTGCCTGCACGAGTTGGTTTTATGCCGTCAATGTGGCAACCGATATGATTAAGTCGGGGTCTATTAAGAAGGCGCTCGTTGTTGGCTCTGAGCGTCTATCTCTGGCTATGGATTGGCAGAAGCGAGAGTCATGCTTTTTGTTTGGTGATGGTGCTGGTGCGGTTGTTTTAGAGGCGACTGACGAGAAAGTAGGATTACTTTCGGCGCATATGGGCTGTGTCCCCGATAGTCGAGAATGTTTACATCTCCCCAGTTGGGGTTTGTCTCCGTTGCATTGGACTAACGACATTTTCGTGTCCCTAAACTTTGATGGTAAAGAAATTTTCAAAAGCGCAGTGAAAGGGATGGCGGACTCGGTTAATCAAGTGCTCGAGCAAGAAGGGTTGACCACAGAAGATATCGACTTGTTCATTCCACACCAAGCAAATATCCGTATTATCCAAACCTTAGCAAAACGGCTAAGTTTCCCGATGGAAAAGGTTGTCGTTCGGATCGATGAGTATGCCAACACCTCTGCCGCTTCCATCCCTCTCGCATTATGTGATGCTATTGCAGATGGTACTGTGACGCCGGGCATGACGATACTGACGGCCACATTTGGTGCGGGACTAACCTGTGGAGCGGGAATTATAAAGTGGGGTGAAAAAGTCGCAGCGACAACAGTGAGCGACAGCGAGATTCCTGAGTATGAGGGCACCGTATTTGACCTTATGGCGGACAGCTTTGTACATTATGGAGTTGATGCCCAGCATCTATTAACGAAAAACTCATAATGACCACGACCTTTGTACACTTAAGACTTCACTCTGAATATTCGCTTGTCGATGGGCTGGTGCGTTTAAAGCCACTCGCAGCCAAAGTGGCTGAGTTGGGAATGCCTGCGGTTGCTTTGACCGACTTCCATAACTTTTTTGGCCTAGTAAAGTTTTACAAAACTATGCAATCCGCTGGCATAAAACCCATTGTTGGAGTTGATCTTCTAGTGGTGGATGAAAGTGGTGAGGGTGCAGCTACTCAGCTTGTACTTTTGGTCAGCAATAATGTTGGTTACAAAAATCTGACTAATTTGATATCCAAGGCTTATCAGCAGGGACAGCGTCAGGGTGTGCCGACCATCAAACAGTCTTGGCTTTCAGAGTATAGCGAGGGCCTGATTGCATTATCTGGCGGTCGTCTGGGAGAAATCGGTGTATCGCTAATCTCTGGTCGTAAACAGGAGGCTGAGGTATCTCTAACAGCTTTGATGGATATTTTTCCTGATCGATTCTATCTTGAATTGCAGCGTACTGGGCGTGCGGGTGAGGAAGACTATATTCATGCAATAGTTGAGTTGGCTACTGAGAAAAACTGTCCCGTCGTTGCAACAAACGATGTGAGATTTTTGAGTCCAGATGAATTTGAGGCTCATGAAGCTAGAGTCTGTATATACGAAGGCCGTGCGTTAGATGACCCACGGAGAGAGAGATGCTACTCCCAGGAGCAATATCTGCGTAGTCCAGACGAAATGGCAGAACTTTTTTCTGATATTCCTGAAGCTTTACAAAATACGGTTGAAATAGCTAAACGTTGCAGTCTCGATTTGCGTCTAGGCGAGTACTTTTTGCCAGATTATCCAATTCCCGAAGGTATGACGATGGATCAGTTTTTCATTGAGACCTCCGAAGCGGGACTTGCTGAACGCTTGGCTGATTTATTTGATGTTCATGCAGCAAACTTCAAAGAGAAGCAGGAGATCTACGCACAACGATTAAAGTTTGAGCTCGATATTATTATCGAAATGGGCTTCCCGGGTTATTTTCTGATTGTGATGGACTTTATTGGTTGGGCTAGATCAAACGAAATTCCAGTAGGTCCAGGACGTGGTTCTGGTGCTGGCTCTCTAGTAGCCTATGCTCTAAAAATAACGGATCTTGACCCAATCGAATACGACTTATTATTTGAGCGCTTCCTCAATCCGGAGAGAGTGTCAATGCCAGACTTTGATATTGACTTCTGTATGGAAGGGCGGGATCGCGTGATTGCTTATGTCGCCGAGCAATATGGCCGTGATGCTGTATCTCAGATCGTTACTTTCGGGACGATGGCAGCGAAGGCTGTAGTACGCGATGTTGCTCGCGTGCAAGGAAAGTCTTATGGGCTGGCAGATAAGCTATCTAAATTAATACCCTTTGAAGTTGGTATGACATTAGAAAAGGCTGTCGATCAAGAAGAAGAGCTTGGCGAATTTTTAAAACAAGATGACGAGGCGGCTGAAATTTGGTCAATGGCTTTGCAGCTAGAAGGTGTGGCTCGTAACTGCGGTAAACATGCTGGTGGGGTCGTGATAGCGCCGACTCGCATAACAGATTTTTCGCCAATCTATTGCGATGAAACTGGCGCTGGTGTTGTAACTCAATTCGATAAGAACGATGTGGAAGAGGCTGGCTTAGTCAAGTTTGACTTTCTTGGACTGCGAACGCTGACAATCATTGATTGGGCTCTGCGAATGATTAATAGTTCGCGACAGAACGGCGCTGAAGAGCCGCTGGTAATAGAAAAAATACCTTTAGATGATGCCGCTACCTACGCCTTGATGCAGCGTGCGGAAACTACGGCAGTCTTCCAGTTAGAATCTCGCGGAATGAGAGAGTTGATTCGCAAACTGGGTCCTGATCGGTTTGAGGATATCGTCGCCTTAGTGGCTCTGTTCCGGCCAGGACCTTTGCAGTCGGGTATGGTAGATGACTTTATCAACCGTAAAAAAGGTCGAGCTGAAGTCAGCTACCCACACCCTCAGTATCAGCATGAATGTTTAAAACCGGCGCTAGAGCCAACGTATGGGATTATTTTGTATCAAGAGCAAGTGATGCAAATTGCTCAGGAGATGGGAGGCTATACGCTTGGTGGGGCTGATTTATTGCGACGCGCTATGGGTAAGAAAAATGCAGATGAAATGGCTAAGCAGCGTGATTTATTTATGCAGGGTGCCATTGAAAAGGGCTTTGCTGAAAATCTAGCTTCAAATATTTTTGATCTAATGGAAAAGTTCGCAGGTTATGGTTTTAACAAGTCACACTCTGCAGCCTATGCTCTAGTTGCTTACCAGACCGCTTGGCTAAAAACTCATTACCCTGCAGAGTTCATGGCGGCCACAATATCTTCGGATATGGACAAAACGGACAAAGTAGTTACCTTTATAGATGAATGCCGTGCAATGGAACTAAATTTATTGCCTCCGGATGTGAATAGAGGGAATTTTCATTTTAGTGTGGACGGCGAAGGTGGAGTTATATATGGCCTTGGCGCAATTAAAGGTCTAGGCGAGGGACCGGTTGATGCCATTATTGCCGCCCGCGATAGCGGGGGGCCGTTCAAGGATATATTCGATTTTTGCGCAAGAATAGATGGTCGAAAGGTCAATAAAAGGGCACTTGAAGCGATGATAAAAGGCGGTGCTTTGGATGCAATTGGACCTGAGGGTGAAATAGGTTATCGTCGCGCGGTGATGCTGACTTGCATGGATGAGGCGGTAAAACTCGCAGAGCAGCACGTGCAAAATAAAAACAGTGGAATGGGTGATTTGTTTGGAGAGTCTATTGTTGATAGCGCCTCCGATATTAATTACAACGCATACTCAGCGGTGCGCACACTTTCTATTCGGGCGCGACTGACTGGGGAGAAAGACACCCTTGGGCTCTACCTTACGGGTCACCCCATTGATGAGTATGCGAGCGAGTTAAAGGAAATGTTGCCTAATAGGATTGTTGATTTGCGTCCTGGAAAAGAAGGTACTGCTGTATCGGGCATGGTCGTTGCTATGCGAGTTATGAGAAATAAGCGCGGAGAGAATTTTGCGTTCCTAACTTTAGACGATAAGAGTGGGCGTATTGAATTGTCAGTTTGGGCTGATAAGTATAATGCTTATCGTGACATTCTCTCTAAAGACGCACTCTTAGTGGTTAAGGGGGTTGTGTCTGAGGATGACTTTACTGGTGGATTGAAGTTGGTCGCAGATTCTATTCAATCAATATATGAGGCACGTTGCAGTAAATTAAAGTGTTTGGAACTGCGTATTCCTGCCGAAGGTGGTGATTGGGTGGAAAAATTTCATTCGGCTGTTAGCGGCTATAAGGATGGTAACTGCGCCGTCGAAGTTCATTATTCGCTATCTCATGCGAAAGGTCGATTAAAGTTGGGCGACCAATGGAAAATTCAACCTCGTGATGAACTGATTTCTCATCTTCGAGAGGAATTCGGAAAAAACAGTGTCACTTTACGTTATCATTGATTCTGTACTAGCAGTGGTCTGTAGAGATGTTAAACTGCGCTTTTACAATACCTTTTGTTATACGAGACATTAATAACGATGAATTTAGATTACCTATCTTTTGAGCAACCCATTGCCGAATTAGAAGCTAAAATTGAAGAACTGCATTTGGTGGGTAATGATAACGAACTTAATATCGCAGATGAAGTGGCGAAATTGCGTGGTAAGTCACGAAAACTGACAGAAAATATTTATGCAAAGTTAACGCCCTGGCAGGTAGTTCAGGTTGCTAGGCATCCTCATCGGCCTTATACGCTTGATTACATACAAAGAATTTTTACTGATTGGGAAGAAATGCATGGTGATCGTCATTTCGGTGATGATAGTGCAATTGTGGGCGGTGTCGCTCGGCTAGATGGCAAACCTGTCATGGTTATAGGGCAGGAGAAAGGTCGCGGAGTAACTGACAAGGTTATGCGTAACTTTGGTATGCCTAAGGCAGAGGGATATCGCAAGGCCCTCCGGTTAATGGAAACCGCTGAACGCTTTAATATGCCAATCCTGACCTTGATTGATACCCCTGGGGCTTATCCTGGTATTGATTCCGAAGAAAGAAATATTTCGGAAGCTATTGCTCGAAATCTAGCTGTAATGTCTCGTTTAAAGACACCAATTATATGCACGGTTATCGGTGAAGGTAGCTCTGGAGGCGCTCTGGGTATTGGCGTAGGAGACAGACTTAATATGCTGCAATACAGCACTTATTTCGTTATCTCTCCAGAGGGCTGCGCTAATATTGTTTGGAAGACCAGCGAGAAAGCACCAGATGCCGCCGAAGCAATGGGGGTTACATCATCAGATCTAGAAAAACTAGGCATTGTAGATGCCACCATCGCTGAACCAATGGGTGGTGCGCACCGAGATATAGAAGCCATGAGTGTTACCCTCAAAGAACACCTCATTAAGCAGTTAGATGAGCTCCAATCTGAAGATATCGATGATCTAGTTGAGAAACGTTATCAGCGATTAATGGCCTATGGAAACCAGTGAAGACCTGATTTTAAAACGTCATAAGGTCTGAGGGCTGTCATCAATGTTAATTTTCTTGAAGTAACAAAATTGCAGCTAACGCTTCTGGGTCTTGGCATTTTATTTTATTGGCTATGTTGTGCTGGAAAAAATATCTGAAGTCTGGATTTTGCTCTGCAGGATAAAGGCAGTCGTCGCCAGGAAGAACCGGCGTGGCTTCCATCTTTTTATCATCGATCAGCATTGCTTCAATAGTTCCGTTGTTGAGCAGTCGCCAGCTTACAACCTCTTTTAAGCAAATGCTTTGAAAGCCATCCTCTGAGAGTACGCTATGTGTGCCGATACTATCGGGGATTTCTTGGATTATTTCGGTTTCGGAATCACACTGGTAATCATAATATTCGGCTGCAGATTCTAGTTCCATTACTTTATGTAGGGGAGCGGAGAAGAACAATTCATCAATGCCTTGGTCATAGTAGCCTTGCCATTGACCATTTAAAGGGTCTCTAATTTCATCACAGGGCATTAGCTTGCTGAGCCAGGGTACAAGGGCGACAACCTCGCCGCTAAGGCGTAGTCCCCATGCCAGGATTTTGATAGAAAATAGTTTGTCTGGATTTTCTTGGTTGCTGTACAGCATTTCTAAGCCATCAAGCTCAGCAGCAATACGGACTAAACGGTTGTTGGTGAGTTCGGAGAGTGGTTTACGGGTGAAGATATCAATCACATTATCATCAGAGGAATCAATCGCCGATCTAGGCATAAATAAATCTCCTTATGGCAGTGGACAGATGAAACACTATCACTACATAAGGTACCCTAGAAAAATATAAAGCACAACAATTAGTGTTTCATCGAAGAAAACCTGAAGAAAGAGCATGGTTTTTTCGTATCAAGCGGTCGATAATAGTTATTGGCCACAGGCTTCTTTTTAAAGATAGTAAAAGTCAGATAGACTGTTAAACATTAGTAATAAAATTGGAATTGGTACCCTATTGTGGCCTGCAAAAAACTACAACTAATTACCTCATTGTTCTCTAGAGAGTTTGAAGTAAGCTTCAACACTATTCTGATTGGAGGGGCCGATGAACCCTTATATCTACCTGCTACAATGGAAAATCAGTTCTGTCGTATTTTTTATCGTCACGACTTTGTCTCGAGTGCTCTTCATGAAATAGCACACTGGTGTCTTGCAGGGGATCGACGACGCCTATTGGAAGACTTTGGGTACTGGTACCATCCTGATGGTCGTAGCGCCGATCAACAGGCAAATTTTGAGGCTGCGGAAACTAAGCCCCAGGCGTTGGAATGGATGTTTGCAGTGGCCTGTGGCCATGAGTTTCATGTAAGCGAAGATAATCTGGATGGCCTCCATGACGGTGCGCCAAGTGATCTGTTTAGGCAGGACATCGTTGATCAAGTAAAGTCTTGGTGCAACTCTGAGGCCTTACCACCCAAAGCTGCTGTGTTTATAGATAGTCTGAGCGTGGCTTTCGATCACCCGAATGTCCTCAATGATGAGTATTATCAATTAACGGAAACTGGCTAGGGAATTAGCATGCAGGCTTTATTAATCGACTCCCCAATCTATGTTTTTCGAAGCTACTTTAGCTTGCCGGAGAACTGGCATTCTCTCGAGCCGAAATTTCCGACTCATGCCGTTTACGGGTTCACCGGGTTTCTTCTTGATTTATTGCGCCGACAGCAGCCAAAATATATATTTTGCGCCTTTGATGAGAGTCTTGGTACGGGCTTTCGGCATCAATTGTGTGTGGATTATAAAGCTAACCGTGAACTGCCTGATGAAGCGCTAGCCTTTCAGTTAAATGCCTGTCGGCAGTTATGCCGTGTGCTTGGTGTCACTGAAATGGCATCAGCAGAGTTTGAGGCCGATGACTTGATTGGTAGCATGGCCAGCGCTGTCAGGGAAAAGAATGTTCAGCCTGTCATTGTCAGTCGTGACAAGGACCTTATGCAACTTATTAAGGGGCAAGATCTTTATTGGGATTTTGGTAAATCCAACGCTAAGGGCCAGGCTGAACTTGAGGCTGAGTTAGACCTAGGTTGCAATCAAATGGCTGACTATCTTGCTTTAGTCGGTGATAAAAGCGATAACATTCGCGGCGTACCGGGCATCGGGTCAAAGACAGCTAAGCAGATGCTGTCGCATTTTTCCGACGTAGAAGCAATCATGAGTCATCTCGATCAGCTACAAGATTTACCGATTCGCGGGGCAAAAAAATTGGCCGGTAAACTAGCCGGTTGTGCGGATCAGTTGCAGTTAGCTAGGCAGTTGACCACAATCACTTGTGATGCTGAATCGGTGCCTAGTGTGCAAGCTATTGAATGGAAGGGTATTCATCTAGATGCCTTTGAGATTTTTTGTGAAGAAATGGGGTTTGGCTCGGCGTTTTCTCGGCGCACTACCGATCTTAAGCTACGGCAGACTAGCCAATATATAACCACTCCACCATTACTTAAGTGAGATTAGCGTGAAAATTATTGCTGACCAAAGTATGCCGTTAGTAACAGAATTATTTGGACCTTATGGTGATGTTGATCTTTTGCCTGGCCGAGAAATATCTACGGTAGAGATAGCGGATGCGGACGTCTTATTGGTGAGGTCGGTGACTAAGGTGGATGCCGATCTTCTGAATGGTTCCAAGATAAAATTTGTAGGCTCTGCAACTATTGGAACAGACCATATCGACCTAGATTATCTTCAAGCAGAGGGCGTGCACTTTGCTCATGCTCCTGGTTGTAACGCTCAATCCGTAATGCAATATGATTTGTCCGTCATGACTCGATTAATACCTGATTGGCGGAACAAAACAGTTGGCATAGTGGGTTGCGGTAATGTCGGCGGTAGCCTATTAAAGGCGCTTTTATCGATCGGTGTTAGCTGCCGTGTGTACGATCCCTTGTTGTGCCCCGACAGTGGAATAGCAACCACCAATTTTGAGGCAGTGCTAGATAGTGACATCCTGTGTCTACACACGCCTTTAACTTTTTCTGGTCTACAACCCACCTATCATTTACTGGATGCTAAGGCGCTTTCTAAGCTTAAACCCGGGTGTCTCTTAATCAATGCTGGCCGTGGTGCAGTTGTTGATAACCAAGCCTTACTCGCGCGGTTAAAGGGAGGTGCGGACTTATTAGTTGCACTCGATGTTTGGGAATCTGAACCTTTGATTGACTTAGAGTTGCTCGAATATGTGTCAATGGCTTCACCTCATATTGCCGGATATAGCCTCGAGGGAAAGGTAAAGGGAACATCCATGGTATTCAAAGAATTTATGAATTGGCAGGGTGCTTCATGGGAAGAGATTAATAGCCCTAAGCTTGACGCCATGGACGCATGCCCGGTGGTTATTAGCCGTGTGGCCGATGCTATTTTAGCTAGTTTTGACGTTGGGGCAGATGACGCCAGAATGAGATCGATACTTGACGGTGTTAAACCTAACTCTAATCTTATAGGTGAATATTTTGACCGTCTGCGAAGAGAATATCCGGACCGTCGCGAGTGGAAGGCTATGGTATTTGATTCTGAGCGGCTAAAGCTATCTCACAATGATTGCTTAACGCTCACTTCTTTAGGCTTTAATCTAGGTTAACGCCCTGATGATATGTCACTGCGCCTATGCCGTCTTTTAGCGTTTAGCTGCATAAGACAGGAGAAAGTTAGAGAGTCTCTCTATCGCTTTAATAAGCATGTCCTGGTCGGGTAAAAATACTATTCTGAAGTGTTGGGTATCTTTGCAGGCAAATGCAGAACCCTGAACGATCAGCAGTCGTTCTTCCTTTAGCAGTTCGAGGACAAAATTTTCGTCGTTATCAACAGGATAGACTGCTGGATCTAACTTAAAAAAGAAGTACATCGCAGATTGGGGTTTGACACAACTTACGCCGGGAATTGCCGTTAAAAGTTTATGAGCTAAGTCACGTTGAGCAAGTAGGCGACCACCGGGGAGTATCAAATCTTCGATGCTTTGCCGCCCACCAAGCGCGGTTTGTACTGCTAGCATGGCAGGCACGTTCGCACACAAGCGCATAGAGGCCAGCATTTCTAAGCCTTCAATGTAACTTTCGGCTATCTGTTTGGTGCCACTAATCAACATCCATCCAGACCTAAATCCAGCAAGGCGATAAGTTTTAGAAAGCCCGTTGAAGGTCAAGCACAGTGTGTTTTTTACCAAAAGGGCAAGGGGATGGTGTATTGCGTTGTCATATAAAATGCGGTCGTAAATCTCATCGGCAAATATGATCAGTCCATGCCGCTCGGCTATTTCGACTAAACCCAGTAAGGCTTCTTTTGAATAAACCGCACCAGTGGGATTGTTTGGGTTAATAATAACAATGCCACGGGTATCTTGAGTTATCTGTCGCTCTATATCGTCGAGATTTGGCTGCCAACCGTCAGCTTCTGCACATTCATAATGCACTGGCGCTCCGCCTGCGATAGACACTGCTGCAGTCCACAGCGGATAGTCGGGGGAGGGGATGAGGATTTCATCGCCCTGATTAAGCAAGCCTTGCATCGACATTACAATTAATTCACTAACGCCATTGCCCATAATGACATCTTCAATTTGGATATCGTCAATACCCTCAGCTTGGTATCGTTGCATAACGGCTTTTCTAGCGGCAAATAGTCCTTTACTGTGAGAATACCCTTGTGCCTCGCGAAGGTTATGAATGACGTCGCGTATTATTTCGTCAGGCGCATCAAAACCAAAGGCACCAGGGTTGCCAATGTTTAACTTAAGTATCTGTTGCCCTTCATCTTCTAGCCAATTTGCATAGTCAAGCACGGGACCTCGAATCTCGTAATTAACATTTTTTAATTTGTCTGATTGTAAAAGTGGCTTCATTACTTGCATGCTTTGCGATGGTTTTATTTTAGGGTGCGCATTGTACCTAATAAATTATATCTTTTGGTTTCAATCAATATAATATTACGGTTAACCATAATGAAAAGAGGACTTATGCTTCTTTTTTTATTGTATTTAAAATTTAGGCAAAAAGGCATTGCGCATAGGCTTTCTCTGGGTATAATGCCCGCCTTGCTTTAGTGAAAGAAGAGCAGGAGGTATAGAGAAAGATTTTGGTGATTTGGAATTGTTTTAGCGTCCACCTAAAATTTGGTTTAGATTGTTAGCGAAAGCTATCCTTCAAAACCTTCACTAGCTTAGGTTACATCCTTCGTCCCGTTCGTCTAGAGGCCTAGGACACCGCCCTTTCACGGCGGTAACAGGGGTTCGACTCCCCTACGGGACGCCATACAATGTAAGTACTTGTTCATCGAGGACTTGCCAACCCTAACGGCACTTTATGCTTTAGGTTGCGATACAAATATAGTGCGGCTTTTTATTGCCCCCTGGAGAGAAGGGGGGTTAGTTAAACCTCCACAACAAAGGCTTCCAACAGGGAGCCTTTATTACGTCTGTAAGTCCATCCCCGATATAACCCTGAACGATGAATCTAAACAGTTAAAGTTTCCTTAAAGCGTATTTATAGAGCTTTGTGCTCGACTTATACTTTAAATGCTTAACGAATCACCAATAGTTTTTGAGGCAACCCTTACCAAGCATTGCAATTAATGATATTTATATATTTTATTAATGATTGAAAAGGGCTGTAGGGTCAAATATACCGAACAATAGAGGGTAATCAGGTCTCCATGCTTCGTTTTCAATATGGCTTTATATGCGAGGAGCTTGGGGCGTGCTCGCAGGGCTAAAAGCCCTATGACGTCTTTCCAGTTGCGAGGGAGGTTGTTATTCACTGACTGCTCACTCACTAGTCACCGATAATATTACTGACGTACTCTGTATGTAAAAGTTTACTCAACTGCGTCACTGTATCAGCGTAATTAGCTTTATCAACAACGTTGATGTTTTCATCGACATCAGTTCGGTGATCATAAAGCATGCTAGCAAACGTCTTGTTATCGTTGTTAATAAATTCGGTATAGCTGTATTCTTGAGTTTGTATGGTGTAACCCTTACCGTTTTTCAAAAACACATGACTTTTACCATCAAGGCTAGGATCTTTAAGTACTGGTACTAAACTTTCACCCGCTAATTGGTGCTTGGGTACTTCGAGATCTAAAAGCTCAACAACCGTTGGGTAGACATCAATTAAGTCAACTAATGCATTGCTTTTGCTACCTTTTTCCATTGCCGGCAAATGGATCATCAATGGTACTCTGGTCGATGTTCTATACGATGTATATTTAGCCCACTGAGTATGCTCTTGCAGGTTGTAGCCATGATCAGAAACCAAGATAACTATGGTGTTTTTATCTAACTCTAGATCGGTTAATGCTGTCATTATTTGGCCAATTAACGCATCAACATAACTTACCGTAGCGTAATAACCATGAATGAGTGATATGGCCGTTTCATCGCTAACATCACCCTGTTTAGGAATTCCAGTATAGGCACGCATTTCTCCCCAACGACTTATCGACCTTTTAGGTGCATTTTTAGGCACGTAGTTATTGTATGGTTGCTTGATCTCTTTACGATCATACATATCCCAGTATTTAGTTGGCGCATTAAACGGTAAATGCGGAGCAATAAACCCTGCAGTTAACAGAAACGGTTTATCGTTGGTTTTCAATCGTTTTAAATCTCTAATGACCTTGTCAGTAAGCAAGCCATCGATGTAAGCGTTATCACTGACATCTGCGCTTTCATACGCAGGACCAGTGTCTGTCGCCTTATATAATTCGATATTTTCAGCCAGTTGATAATCTCTCCACAATGACTGCCAATAATCTAATGGAGATAAGCCTTGGTCATTTTTGTCAAATGCGTAAGGGCGCCATACTTCGTCCCAATCAGAAACTCGATCGTCTAAGTGATGATATATTTTGCCATTAGAGATGGTGGTGTAGCCGTTATTCTTTAACAATCTGGGTAAGGTAACTTGGTTCGGTGTGTCAACATCAACTCGGGTACTGTAATTGATGAAACGAGTTTTGGTTGGTAGCATGCCGGTAAGCATACTGGCTCGAGAGGCTCCGCATACAGAAACATTACTGTATGCTTGGGTAAATTGTACAGAGCGATTTGCAAGAGCATCAATATTTGGCGAGATGATTTGCTCATGGCCATAAGCGTTTAATTGTGGCCTTAGGTCATCCATGTAAAGCAATAGGATATTTGGTTTTTTACTCGCTGGCTTATTAATTGTGCCTACAACATCAGTTTGTGCAGGCGCCTCTAAGCACGCCAATAGGCTAAACGCTAGAGCAGATAAAATAAGTTTTTTCATTGGATCGACTATTATTTAACAATCGCAGTCTATATCAGCATAACTAGGTTTACCAATAGCTCAGAATTTTGCACCGGTAAGGCCGAAAGGATACTCCTAGCCTCCAGCACTTTTGATTGGCAGCTCAGCCCACCAATCTTTGTACATCAAGGCTTCCAGTAGGGGCCTTAATTGGCTTCGTAAGACTAGCTTTGGATTAAACGCTAAAGTGTATAGCTGTAAAGTTTTCCGCCCTTAAATTTGCGCTTATAGGCCTCTGGCCATGCTTAAGTTAAACATTCGATAGGCTGCTACTGTTGTGCTAGCAGGGCAGAGAATTATATATTAGCCCTGAGGTTCTAGAGAGGGCACTTTTT
>Ga0308019_10001051_pt1 | contig 17005 bp, 17 predicted proteins | sample Neamet284_FD_203135 | JGI IMG/M metagenome (GOLD analysis project Ga0308019, IMG submission 203135) | Marine microbial communities from water near the shore, Antarctic Ocean - #284 | ecosystem: Environmental > Aquatic > Marine > Unclassified | place: Southern Ocean | collected 2014-10-01 | reverse complement strand
AACTAACCCAAGACAAGCCATAATAGATAGCTACAGTAGACCTGTGTTGTACGATGGTGTCGTTATTTATAAAGGGATTAGAATACTTAGATTCAAATAATTGTCAGTAGAGATTTTAGATAGGCTAACTCCTTAGATAAAAACTAAAGGCATATCCTCTACCTCCAGCCGCTTAACCTCTAATCCCCTGAGGTAAGTCAAGGAGACTTTAACCCATCACCTGCTGAAGTGTCGTTAGAGAGCCTAATTTCTTGAAGACATTGACGGCACAGAGTTTGTTTCACTTCCTGTAAATTTACCTCAGTATGAAAAAGCTTCTTTTTATTCCAATAATGTCATTGGTTCTGATGACACTACCTTCTTGCGAACAAAACACTTCGTCAGACATATTCTATTATGATGAAACAGGTTGTTCGGATGTTTGGTGGCAGGATACACCATCCGGGGATACTTTAACGCCTCAAATCTATGAAGATTGGGTCACGTCTTATTTAGAAAACAAAAACATAAAGGTCGTATCCTTTCAGGTTATATATCCTTCGACAGTAGTTTTATCCTGCCGAGCTTGCCATTGCAAAACAGGGGATATACTTCAAGTTGAAGTTGAAGTTAAGTCTGGGAATAAGCGTAAGATGAGAAGAATAGGGTTTTATCAGTAAACATCGATTATTCTTGTGTTTAAGACCCTGGCATATCCTCTACCTCCAGCTGCCTAACCTCTTAGATGTGTTAGCGATACCTGAAGGGAGCTGTGCCCTGTCACCTGCTGAAGTGTCGTTAGAGAGCCTGTTTTCTGAAAGACCTGTACTACAAAGCTTGGCATATTTTTTGTATTATAGATTTTATAAACTACTTAAATATGAAAAACGTACTCTTAATTATAATGATGATACCTGTTTTTGGAACGGGTTATTTAAATGCTCAAAAATTATCTAAAAATGATGCTTTTGATATATTGACAAAATGGGAAGGCAAATGGAAAAGCAGTGCGGTTTTTGAAAAATCTATTTGGATAACTGAAAGGACTGAGACAAGAGGAACAACTGAAACAAATTTAATTCTATCGAACAATTACCTTGAAATAATGGTTTATAATGATAATACAAGCAAACATATTATTTGTTATGACCAAACTTCAAACCAGTTCAATCGTTGGGAATTTAAAAGTGATGGCAGTAATACTTTCTGGACAGGAAAATGGAATAAAGCTGATAAATCAATGACTTGGAACTATATAGATTTTTCAAACTATGGTATTAGCGGTAAAATAATTGAGAATTTTAATTCAGATGATATAATTAAAACCAGAGTTATTATGAAAGATAAGAGTGGAAAATCATTACTTAGAATGAATTCAACAAAAGAGAAAACCTAAACCATAGGCATATCCTCCTCCTTCAACTCGGCTACCTCAAGACCCCTCAAGTAGGTTAGAGATACATTGATAGATGAGTGTCCCATAGCTTTCTGTAGCTTGGTTAAAGAGCCTGTCCTTTTGAAGATGTCTATAGCCCCTGAGTGCCTGAACGAGTAGAGTGTCTGGTCTTTCTCTAACAGTTTAGACTTCCTTTTATACCGACTCCATAGAGTCTTGAAGTAATCAGGATTGTAAGGCTCTTTTCTACCTGTGAAGACATTATCCTCACTTATAGCCAAAGACCCCTTAAACGCCTTTAAATAGGGCTTTATGTATGTGCCAACGGGCACAATCCTATTGCGCTTACCCTTGTTTTGATTACCGGCTAATGATATTTGAGCAAAGTCATCAGATATGTCACCCCAAGTAAGAAGTCTTATTTCTCTATGCGGCCTTAGTAGGCAACCATAGGCTAACAAACAACATAGATGTAACTCTTTACTCACCCCCCTGATCTCGTTTAAGACACCCTCAACTCTCTTGATTGGTTTGTGTAATCGTTCAGGTTGTTTTTGGAAATGAATATCCTTAAATGGATTAACTGCTTTGTATTTATCTGAAATATGAGCAAACAAAGCGGAATAGTGCATCTTATAATTGTGTTGAACTCTTTGAGATGTACTTATTGTATTCAAAAGAAGTTCAGATTTTGACTTATCAAATGACTCTATCACCAGTTCAGACCATCCCAAATCACTAAAAACTCTCTTTAGTTGTTTTACTGAATACTTTAAGTCTCGTTTATAGAGTTCGCTATATGTGTTGTTTAACTTTCTATATAAAGACTCTTCAAATAACTCAGTCACTAACGACTTCTCCACTTTTTCTGGAACTAATTTAATAGGTCTCCACCCCTTCCTGAGAGCCTTTTTAAATTCTAAAAACAACTCCTCTGCATAAATTAATCTCAATTCACCATAAAGTTTGTTAGGCTGAATATTTACTCCAATAGAATTACCATTGGTAAATCGGAATCTGTTGCCCTCAGAATTTAACTCAACATAACACCTACCATCACTTCTTCTCTTTAAATAAACCTTTGGGATTTTATCCATTTTGACACCAATTTGTGTCACCAGCAAATAATTAACTCCATTAAGGTTTGATTAATAGATAGTTACAGAGAATGACCACTTCATTCATAACCCTGAGGTCGGCAGTTCGATTCTGCTTCTCGCTACAAGCCCTTCAGTTAATACTGAGGGGCTTTTTTGTTGACTCTATTGGGCTAGATGTCAAAATGATTCTTAGTGGTCTTGTTATACTTAGTTGCTATTAAGGATTAACCTTTTTTTGATTCATCATTATAAGACCAAATGTTGAACCTATGGATATTCCTACACCAAGCCCTAAACCTAAATTGTCAACTGTGAGTCCAATAGCAATTCCAATAGACGTACCTGCTGCAATACCAATTGGTATCCAAAACCCTTGTTTATTATTTTTATTCATATTTCAAAAATAATGCTATTAAAAATGAACTAACCCAAGACAAGCTATAATAGATAGCTACAGTAGACCTGTGTCGTACGATGGTGTCGTTATTTATAAAGGGATTAGAATACTTAGATTCAAATAATTGCAATTTCAAACTCAGACAAAGACATATACTCCTTCAGCGACACTTGATCTCATGAAAAAGCCCCTTCCAAAGAAGAGGCTTGTACGATTAAGAGGATAAACGATAATTTTAAATACAAAATCACCATTAACTATACACTGTGTTTTAGGCTTTTTTTGTTTTACACTTCAACCTTAATTGTTTCGTTTAAGGTATATCCATCTGTTGTGTTTCCAGTCACTATCGTTGCAATGCTCCTATTTAAACTATCTCTAAACTCTCCGTCAGCTGAATTTGAAGTATCAAAATTTCCATTATAGCTAGAAGTTGCATACACAGTGTTTGACACACTTTCCGGAAAAGCAGTTTGAGTAATTAATAGTGATTGTCCCGAACTGCTTTTGACTTCTAAATGTAAATGAGGTGCTCTTCCTGGATACCATCCTGGATAAATACTAATAAACGAGGCATTTCCGTTTGTATCTGTTGTTTGCCTTCCTCTTAAAAAATGTTGGCTGGTAAAATCTCCTTCAATTTGATTTGAATATTCTGAATAATTTCCTTTTGCATCACAGTGCCATATGTCAACCAATACACCGGCTAATGGAGCACAGTTATTATTTACATTTTCTACTTTGATAGTAATCATTAAGGGAATGCCAACACGATTTCCTATTATATTTTCTCTTATCCAATCGGCAGGCGTCTTAATAGGAAATGGCCCAGCCGTTTCAGAAGGAGATGCAGCGCAAGCGTTCGGGTCAACGACAGGAGTGTCTTTATCGCACGAAGTCAAGATTGTCGGAACAGCTATTATGCCTCCCAGACCTACTAATCCATTCTTTAAGAATTTTTTTCTATTCATAATTTTATTATTGCCTATAACTGGTTATTTGCCTTTAACCGAAGGTAAGTAAAATTACAGCTTAGGCAGATCCTATACCTCAAGCTTCCTAACCTCGAAGCCCCTGAGGTCGGGTATTTAATTCTCCCTCTCGCCACAAGCCCTTCAGTTAATGCTGAGGGGCATTTTATCTAAACCACAGGCACATCCTCCTCCTTCAGCTCAGCGACTTCTAATGCATTACTTTCGGGAGAGAGCTTAAGATTATGAAAAACAAACATTTGATCATAATTACCCTTGGTTCCTGGGGTAATATTGGCTTATTCTACTATTTATATTTAAATGGAATGGAAACCATTTTGGTTGGGGTTTTTAAAGAACTTACGCTAATACCATCTTACTTATGTGGTACTGTCTTTCCAGTTTGGCTATTAATCAGAGTTTTAAAAAATAAACCCTAGACATGTCCCATCCTTCAGTTCAGCCACCTCGGAATTCATCACTTCCAGGAGACAGGTTATTTCTTTCTCCTGGGTCCTCTGGTGAGTGGCTTTTTGTGCTTTTTCGCCCTATTCATCTTTATTTTTTCACCACCGCCCACGTTAAACGTTTTCTTGTTCTTGTCTTTTTTCTCGTGAAAGGCTGGTCCTGGCTTGTCTGACATAATATTCTTAGTGAGTCTTGTTGGACTTAATTGCAAGATTACGGAATTTGTGACTCATTTGGGGGTCCCTAAGATCTTCTCTTTTCATTACGTGCCAGCCGAAAGCTTCTTTTTGTAATTTCGATTGAAGGCTCCGGACTCAAGTCCCGAATCATTATCAGAGCAATAATCCAACAACTACTGTTATTAACTCTTTAACACAGCAAAGATGAAACACACGCACAAGCTAGAGGGGATGACTTGCAACAACTGCAAGGCTTCCGTAGAGAAATACTTAAACGACTTGGAGCACGTCACCAATGTTTCTGCCAATCTTGAAAAAGGAGAAGTTGAAGTAACAATGGATAAACCTATTGCAACTAACGTGCTTCAAAAAGCCTTGCCAGAAAAATACACATTGTCAGAAAAGAACGAGGACAGCGTGCTTGCCTCTACTAACACATCAACAATGCCTATGGCTGAAGGCCAAACCAAACTAGAGCAATTAAAACCCTTATTGCTCATCATCTTTTACATTACTATAGCAAGCGCATTGCTTCATTACAATGACTGGTCTTGGAGCAAGTTCATGCTTGACTTCATGGGGCTATTTTATATTGTGTTTGGCTTCTTTAAGATGCTCGATTTGAATGGATTCAAAGATTCTTTCAGGATGTACGACCCATTGGCGAAACGGCTGCCTATTTATGGATGGGCCTACCCTTTTATAGAAACAGCTTTAGGGCTAATGTTCTTGATGCGCTTTGAAGTGGACGTCGCTTTAATAAGCACACTTGTTGTTTTAGGGATTACAACCATTGGTGTCACTAAAACACTATTAGATAAAAAATCTATTCGTTGCGCTTGTTTAGGAACAGCTTTAAAGCTCCCAATGACAGAAGCAACACTTATAGAGAACACTGTCATGATTACAATGGCAGTGCTAATGTTGATAAACTAAAACGCGAAAAAGAAAGAGCCTCTCAGGAAAGCGACGAGCAAGGCATGGCTTAACATTAGCTCTGGTTTATTGCGAAACAACCCTGAGGGTCTAGTGTTGCATAGCTTATCTTCGAACTCGAAAAAGAAAACAAGTTGCATCTAGACAATCCCTTCAATAAAAGTTACAACTTCAGTGGGCTCACAGAATCTCATCCTAAGCTGTCAGCGTTCGTTATACCCGGGAAGTCTGGGCGAAAAAGTATAGATTTTAGCAGACCAGAGGCTGTGATTGCTCTAAACACGGCCTTGCTCAAGAGAACGTTTGACATTAATTGGGAACTCAAACTCGGTCACCTATGCCCTGCTGTTCCTGGAAGGTTGGATTACCTGATTCATGCGAAAGAGCTTTTAAGCGATCACACAACCCGTAACGCAACCATGCTAGACATTGGAACAGGAGCATCCTTGATCTACCCTCTACTGGCAACTGCTGCGTTTGATTGGGACTGTACAGCAAGTGACGTGGATGAAGCGTCGCTTGATTTTGCAGAAAGGCTTTTGCTACTTAACCCAACATTGAAGACCACCACCCTGAGAGGTCAACCGTTTAGAAGTAACGTCTTAGAGCATATTATAGATAAAGACGACTACTTTGACTTAGTCGTTTGCAACCCACCCTTCCACAAAACACAATCAGACGCAGAGCAACAGAACATTCGTAAAAACAAAAACTTGCACAACAGTGAAACGATTGCCCATAATTTTGGTGGCAATGCAAGTGAACTATGGTATAAAGGAGGTGAAGTGGCTTTTATTAAAACAATGGCTTTAGAGAGTGCCCGTTTTAAAATGCAGGTCGGATGGTTTACCTGTCTGGTTTCTAACGCTGAACATCTTAAAACCCTAAAACGCTACGTTAGGAAATCCGAGCCTACAGAAATCCGCGTCGTGGACATGGCGCAAGGGAATAAGCAATCTCGGTTCATCGCATGGACATTTAAAACACCTGTAAAATGAGCGCACAAGCAAACAACCCTTTACACGGAGTAAAGCTCCTAAGCATCGTAGAGGCATTGGAAGCACACTATGGATGGGAGGAACTTGGGTCCCGTATTCCGGTGCGTTGTTTTATTTTTGAACCTTCTGTGAAATCAAGCCTTAAATTTTTGCGTAGAACCCCATGGGCCAGAGATAAGGTAGAGCAACTTTTCTTGCGCACTTTTCCAAGCGGAATTGTAAATCTAGACGGGGCTAGCCCTGATTGAGTCTTTCTTCGTTCACGTAAAAATTTATGGTAAATTCAACCAAGGAAATTCATGAAATGGACGCAAAAAAAACGCTAGTACTGGGAGCATCTACGAATCCGTCAAGGTATTCAAATATGGCAGTTTTGAAATTGCTAAATCACGGGCACGAGGTGGTTCCTGTTGGAATGAAGAAGGGTAAAATAGGGGGCATTGAAATACTTTCCACAGAAGATAAAACAGGTGGAATTGAAACCGTTACGTTATATTTAGGACCGAAAAATCAACCACAGTATTACGATTACATACTAGACTTGAAACCAAACCGGGTTATTTTCAATCCTGGAACGATTAACCCTGAATTCATGAAGCAATTAGAAGATGAAGGCATCGAAGTCGTAGATGCTTGCACCCTAGTGATGCTTTCAGTAAATACGTATTAGTTCAACGTTATGTTGAACCATTAAGCATTTTTCAATCGCTTTGCTGCTTTTTTCTCCTTTGGCGTTTTAGCAGCAACTTTTTTAACGCTCTTCTTTGCGTCTTTACCTTTTCCCATAACAGTACCTTTTAAGTGTTATTAGTGTTTTCCGATCTCTGATGTATCAGTATGAAGGTATGTAAATTTTATTCGTTTTTCCTTTTTTATAATACCTGTTCAGCTACCTTCTTTTAGACCGGCCCCTCCCCTTTGCAACAGCCTTACCACGGCGCTTTGCGTCAACAGGTTTAACATGAGTTCTTGGCCGAGACCTTGATGGCGAAGCATTGCTTTGCTTCGCTGTTGATCCGGATGGTGGTTTGGGTGTTTTTTTCTTCCCCTGTTTGGCCTTAACCTCTGATGACGAATCCTCCATTGCCTTAGACATGCCAGACATTTCCTTCTCACTGAGCTCACGCCAGTCACCAACAGGCAAGTTGCCTAAGGCGACATGCATGATGCGAACCCGCTCCAAGGTCCTCACCTGGTAGCCAACAAACTCACACATGCGCCGGATTTGTCGGTTCAGCCCCTGTATCAGGGTGATGCGGAAGACCATAGGGCCTTCCTTGACGATGAGACATTTTTTGGTATGTGTACCAAGCATTGGCACGCCTTGAGACATGGTCTTGATGGCCTCATCGGTTAAAGCCTTATCAACAGTCACCACATACTCCTTCTCATGCTTGTTACCTGCACGAAGGATTTTATTCACGGCATCACCATCATTGGTTAGGAAAATCAAGCCTTGTGAATCCTTATCAAGGCGACCAATCGGAAAAATCCGTTGAGGGTGGTTCACGTGGTCTACCATGTTACCCTTTACCGATGTCTCCGTTGTGCTTGTGATGCCTACCGGTTTATTCAGCATGATGAAAACGGGCAGCACGGGTCCCTGAGCAATGATTTCAAAACCGCTAACGAGTACCGTTTGTCCAGCTTTCACCATGTCGCCAATCTTTGCCTTGCGGCCATTGATCTTAACCATACCTTTTTGGATGTACTCATCTGCCTTTCTTCGGCTACAGAAACCACTGTCGCTGATGCACTTATTCAATCGTATGCTTGGTGACCACTGACTCATGAGGCAAAGATAGCTTTCAAATCAGGCGAACCTCAAGCGCTGAGCAAGCTTCGCAGCTACTGCGGCACCAAGAAGGGGCCCAGCAACATAAACGGCAATGGATTTCGACCACGACGATCCAGCTAGGGCCATCTCGCGCCAACCAGCAATGTATGCAACCAACCTCGGGCCAAGGTCCCTTGCTGGATTGATGCCTGCCTGCGTGTAGGGCGCCAACACCATGATGATTGAACTGACAGCTAGACCGATCAACATGGATTGCGACAAAGACAGCTTCCCTCCGCCCCTGGTGATCCAAAGAATAGCCATCACCAAGGCAAAGGTCCCCATGGATTCAGCTAGCATGGCTCCAATCCAGTCAATCTGAACATGGTCAGCATAGCTTGGGTTTGGGAAAAACTCTCCAAACATCAGCGATGGCTCTTGGTAAGATGCATGGCCCCGCATCATCAGAAACAAGCAAATACCAGCGAGCACAGCCCCCATCAACTGACTGAGCATCAAAGGCAGTAGTTGCTTGATTGGGTACTTGTTCAGTATCACCATGGCAAGACTGACCGCGGGGTTCAGGTGTGCATGGGATCGGGTCTTGCTGATTTCAATGGCCAATGTCACACCCATTCCCCACATGGCCGCTACTTGAAACAAGCTTGTGTAAGAATCAAACAAAACCGCCATGGTCACCGTACCGCAACCAATCAGGACCAAGACAAAGGTGCCTAAGGCTTCAATCAAATAGGACGATCTCATGAGAGCTGGTAGGTGTCAACCAGGGTCTGACAATAGGCCTTGATGTCATCACGCACAGCCCTAAATTCAACAAGCACACTCACCTCTGAGCCAATTGCAGACGCAGGATCAGTGAAGCTGTGGTGTAAACGAAGAGCCTCTGTCGCGACCATGGGACAGGATTCGTTTGCATGATCACAAACCGTCACCAACACATCCAGTGACGACAAGTCTACCTGGTCAATCACTGTGGACCGATGACCAGACATGGCAATCCCCACCTCCTCCATCACCTTGACAGCATAGGGGTTCAGGCCGTGAGCCTCTAGGCCAGCGCTCTCTACGACAACTTGAGATCCAGACAAAGACCTTAGCCATGCCTCGGCCATTTGGCTTCTGCAGCTATTGCCTGTGCATAAAAAAAGCCAATTCTTCATAACAATTAATGATTAAACCTATTGACAGCAAAAGCTATCTTGCAAGCATGAAATCTGCCGATGTAGCCACCTTGAAAGGCGTTGACCACCTGTCCATGAAGAGAGAGGTTGGGCTCAGGGATATGGCCATTTTGACTGGTCCACAAATTCATTGGGTGAACGACATATCGACGTCTACCGATGAGCGCTACGCCAACCTCCACGGGCTTGCTTTTGCTGTATTGTACAAGCGATTCAAGCATCTGACGTCAATGGAGTCAAGATGAAGGCTTACTCATGAACAGCGGCCGATGAGACATCATGGCCTGCACTTCCTTGCCAATGCTTTGAAGGGCTGATTCATCCTCTATCTGCATCAATGCACGGTCAATGAGATCAACCACCTTTACCATGTCCTCTTCTTTCAATCCACGCGTTGTCAATGCGGGGCTTCCTAAACGAATACCGCTAGTTACAAATGGCGATTTATCGTCAAATGGCACCATGTTTTTGTTGACTGTGATGTCCGCAATGACCAAGGCTTTTTCTGCAGCCTTGCCTGTGATTCCCTTGTTCCGCAAATCCACAAGCACCATGTGATTGTCTGTGCCGCCTGAAACAATATGGTAACCACGTTTGATCAGTTCATCAGACATGACCTTTGCATTCTTTTGCACCTGAAGCATGTAATGGAAATAATCATCACTTAAGGCCTCGCCAAAAGCAACCGCTTTGCCAGCAATTACATGCTCCAATGGTCCACCCTGAATGCCTGGGAAGACAGCCATATTCAACAAGTGAGACATCATTCGAGTCTCCCCTTTGGGGCTCTTCAAACCAAAAGGGTTCTCAAAATCTTCTCCCATCATGATCATCCCTCCACGAGGGCCTCTTAACGTTTTGTGAGTCGTTGTCGTCACGATATGACAGTGCGGCATGGGGTCGTTCATCAAGCCCCTGGCAATCAAGCCTGCAGGGTGACTAATGTCTGCCAACAACAAGGCGCCAACAGCATCTGCAATGGCACGAAACGCCGCGTAATCCATGTCACGAGAGTACGCAGAAGCACCACAGATGATCAAGTCAGGCTTTTCCCGTTGAGCAATGTCCATGATGACATCGTAATCAAACTGGCCAGTTGACTCCTCAAGTCCATAAAAACAGGTTTGGTAGGTCTTGCCAGAAAAGCTGACAGGGGAACCATGAGTCAGGTGACCACCATGAGACAAATCAAAGCCCATGATCTTATCTCCCGGCTTCAAGCAGGCCAAGTAGACGGCTGCATTGGCTTGAGACCCACTGTGAGGCTGTACGTTAACGTAAGCTGCATTGAACAATTCAGCGGCCCTTGCTCGAGCCAGGTCCTCCACCTTGTCAACAATTTCACAGCCACCATAGTAGCGCCTGCCTGGGTAACCTTCAGCGTATTTGTTGGTCAACACTGAGCCAACAGCTTCCATCACATCAGGGCTGGTGAAGTTTTCTGAAGCAATAAGTTCCAAGCCTTGAACCTGGCGTTGTCGTTCATCTTCAATCAAAGAAAATAGGGTGTTATCTCTAGACATGGTCTGCATTCAAATAAGTGATGGCGTGAAGCAACAGCCGCTTCATCGGAACGAAAATACGTTCAGTCAAAAACAAAACCTCATCCATAGCAATAGTTTATTAACTTTTTAACCTTTGAATGAGCAGGCTGCCATTTATTATTTAAAAAAAGTTAATGAATCACCGACATAACCTTGCATATATATCTATATATTGGCATCTTCACATTGTGTAATAGCTCATGGATTACCGCAATTAAATCAATCAAAAACTATTGAAGTGAAAAAAGCTATAGTCACTGGAAGCTCCCAAGGTATAGGCATGGCATGCTGTCAGCTCTTGATAGATAGAAACTATTTGGTAGTAGGTGTCGATTATAAATTGAGTGATTCACAATTATCATTAAAGAAGAATTATCGACATATTGTCATGGACATTACAAGCCATGAATTCATGAACTCATGGATGGAAACATGCAAGCAAGAGAAGCCCGATTTCATCATACACTGTGCTGGCATGGGTGCTTTGGGTCGTTTTGACGAGCTATCGATTGAACAGGAGCGCCTGATGATTGACCTCAATGTGAAAGGCACGTACGAAATCGTAAAAGGCGCCGTCCTGTCCCATGACGAAAAGCTGCCTCTGCATGTCATTGTTTTTGGCTCAACTGCTGGATTTTCTGCAACGCCAAGCATGAGCACTTATGCCGGGACAAAGCATTTCATTTCCGGATTTGTCAGCAGCCTTCGCGCTGAGTTACATTTATCTAAATCAAACATCAAGCTTTCAAGCATGGCGCCACCTCCGGTAAGGACCGATTTTCGAAAAAATATGGGTCTAACAGACCGGTCAGTAAGAATTCACGGCGTCCTTCAGCCTATGGATGTTGCGAAGGATGTTTATCACGTCATGTTCCATCCGCAAACCAATCGCGTGACAGGAATTCTCAATCGCCTCACATACAACTACATCCAATACCTGTTGCCTGCATTCATTCGTCATCGAATTACCTACAATGCGGGGTTAAAAGCCTGAAACTATGCCCGTGAATGGCGTAGAACGCTATCGGCAACCACGCATGTTGGGGTAACTTGCAGCTTACAAGTACAACCATCAAACACCTGTCCGATGCTGCAGAGTTTTTTACCTATCCCTTCCCATTCTGATTTTCCCCTGGGGAATGTCCCCTTTGGCTCCGTCACACGATCAGGTGGCGTTGAGGTTTGCGCGAGCCGCATTGGCGACCAAGTCATCGACTTATCTGCACTGCAGCAGTTGGGCTATTTTGACGCATTAGACTTGCCAAATGGCCTTTTCAATCAGGCCCTACTGAATGACTTTATTGCCATGGGACAACCCACTTGGCGTGCGGTTAGATCAAGCTTGCAGGTATTATTCAGTGCTGGGTCAGCACTTGAAGGTTCAAATCACATGCATGAGATTGTGCTTGCCTTGACTGATGTCGATGTCAACCTACCCATTCACATCCCTGACTACACCGACTTTTACTCATCCATTGAGCATGCCACCAATGTTGGCACCATGTTCAGGGACCCGAACAATGCTTTGCTTCCCAATTGGCTACACATTCCCGTTGGCTACCATGGCAGAAGTTCAACCATTATGGCTTCAGGGACGCCCATTCACCGGCCTAACGGTCAACGCAAAGCACCGTCCGATGACAAGCCAATCTTTGGCCCATCCATTAAGGTAGATTTTGAGTTAGAAATTGCCTTCATCACAGGGTCTGGACCTACTGGTGGCGCAAGCATTGCTGTTGATCAAGCTGAATCTCATATTTTCGGATTGGCCTTGTTCAATGACTGGTCTGCACGTGACATCCAGCAATGGGAATACGTGCCACTGGGGCCATTCCTTGCAAAAAACTTTGCCTCCAGCATGTCACCATGGATTGTGACATTGGATGCCCTAGCGCCCTTCCGAACCCCTGCGCCATCACAGGATGACATTCAGCCTCTTCCCTACTTGCAGCAAGATCGTTCAGCATGCAATTTGGACATTCAGCTGGATGTGAGCATCACCCCTGAAAAAGGTCAAGCCACGCATGTAAGCACTAGCAATTTCAAATACATGTACTGGAGCATGGCACAACAATTGGCGCATCACAGCATCAATGGTTGCTTGATTCAGGCAGGCGACACCATGGCATCCGGAACCATATCAGGCAAAGACAAAGGCTCGTATGGCAGCATGCTTGAACTGAGCTGGAATGGCACAGAGCCCATTGCAATGAAAGGTGGCGGTCAACGATCCTTCATTGAAGACGGTGACACCGTAACCATGACTGGGCACGCAGAAAAAGCAGGTCTTCGCATCGGATTTGGCGAGGTTAGTGCTAAATTGTTACCAGCTCAATCATGGAACGACCTGACTACAAAAAAGTAACCCAAAACAAGCTGCGAAGCTTGTTGCGAAGCCTCGATGCCCGAGGTGGCGACAAAGCCGATCGCGAATTGATCCGCCGAGCCTTTAGGCTGGCTGACGACGCCCACCAAGGCGTGAAAAGAAAAACAGGCGAGCCCTATATCCTACACCCCCTAGAGGTCGCTTTGATTGTCGCGCGCGACATTGGCCTGGGACCTCAATCCATTGCAGCCGCCCTCTTGCATGACGTGATTGAAGACTCTGACACCACATCGAAGCAGTTGGCGGAGTTATTTGGGGATGACATTGCTCTGATGGTCGTTGGGTTGACCAAAATCCAAGGCGTCTTTGACAATCAGGCAACATCCATGCAGTCTGAGAATTTCAAGAAGCTTTTGATGAGCATCTCTGATGACGTTCGCGTGATCTTAATCAAGATGGCTGATCGCTTGCACAACATGAGGACGCTTGAAGGCATGCCTTTTCATAAGCAGCTGAAAATCGCTTCAGAAACCTTGTACATATTCGCCCCCCTGGCACACCGAATGGGGCTGTACAACATCAAGCAAGAGTTTGAGGACTTGGGCTTGAAATACACTGAGCCCGATGTCTATGAAGAACTTGAAGCAAAGTTGGACCACTCCAGAGCCAATGATCAACTGTACCTCAAGCGATTCACCAACAACATTGATTCCTTACTGAAGTCTGAGCACTTAACATTCCAGATCAAACGGCGAAACAAAGGGGTTTTCTCCATTCGGCGAAAAATGTTGAATCAACACATTGGCTTTGACGAAGTCTACGACAAATACGCTGTTCGAATCATCATTGATTCAACAGGGAAAAAGGAAAAAACCGATTGTTGGCAGGCTTACTCATTGATCACCAGTGTCTTCAGGCCCAATCCTCGCCGCCTGCGTGACTGGATCACCACACCAAAGGCCAATGGTTATGAGTCTTTACATATCACCGTCATGGGCCCTGAGGGGCATTGGATTGAAGTGCAAATCCGATCCAAACGCATGGATGACGCTGCTGAACAAGGCTATGCAGCCCATTGGCGATACAAAGAAGACACAAGTGACAGCCCAGCATTGGATATTTGGGTTAACAGAATCCGACAGGCCATTGAAGACCAAAGCGAATCTGCCATTGAGTTTGTGGATCAGTTCAAATTGCAACTATTCACTGAGGAGATTTTTGTTTTCACCCCACGCGGACAAATGTTCACCCTCCCAAAGCATGCAAGCCCTATAGACATGGCCTTTGATATTCACTCTGACATGGGGATGCACGTGCTTGGGGCAAAAGTGAATGGGCAGCTTGTGCCCTTGAGCCATAAGCTCACCTCGGGCGACCAAGTGTTCATTCTTACCGCTGACAAGCAGCACCCAAGCGAGGAATGGCTGGAGTGGGTAAAAACCCCCAAGGCTCAATCCAAAATCAAAACCTACCTCAAAGATCAGGACAAGAAATCTTCAGACAGAGGCCAGCGCATGGTTGAGCGCATGGCAGTTAAATCAAAATTTGAACTCAATCAGAGCAATCTACAGAAAATAGTCAACTATTTCTCCGTCAAGAACCAACAGGAAGTCTTCCTTAGGTTTGGCTCTGGGGAGTACTCAAGTCATGATTTCAGGGGATTTGTTCAAGACCGAACCGGTGGCTTTTACCAAAATCTACTTCGCCGTTTCAAACCCCAAATAAACCTACCTATGCTGCCAGAGGATGCAAAACGCATCGTTTTTGGCCCTGACGAAGTGGTTCTAGCACATGAAATGGCACCTTGTTGTTCCCCTATTTCTGGCGACAACATCTTTGGCTACATCATCCGGAATGGCATTGTTGTGCATCGCATTGACTGCAAGCAATCGATTGAACTTCAAGGTCAATTTGCAGACCGGATCCTGGTGGCAAAATGGGCGACAGGAAACAAGAAAAAATTCAATGCAACCCTCACCTTCAGTGGCGGCGACAGGCTGGGATTGATTCATGAGGTCACCAAGCTGTTGTCCAATGAGTTAAATGTTGACATCAGGTCCTTTCACATCGATGCAACGGAAGGTGTTTTCCATGGCAGCATAGCACTCAGAGTCTTGGACCAAGCCCACCTGAGCTCATTGGCTCAACGAATCAGAGCCATTCAAGGTGTCACTGAAGTAACTCGCGCCATCAAACAACGCATTTATCAGAGTTCTAACCTTTAGGGCATGCCAAGGTATTTGTGGGTCTGAAGCGAGAGCTTCCATTCAGGATGAGCCTCTAGGTGTGCAATTATTGATGGCAAAATTGTCTCACGCTTGCTCCACTCAGGCTGCAAATACAACACGCAGTCTTCATTCACTTTATCTGCATGCGCTTGAGCCCATTGCAAATCATGCGCATTGTGAATGATGACCTTCAATTCATCAGCTAAGGTGTGCCAAACAGGCATGGCTGGCATGGTCTTCTTAGGTGACAGGCAAACCCAGTCCCATGTTCCGCTGTGTGGGTATGCACCTGAGGTCTCTAAATGGGTTCGGATGGATCGGTCACTGAGCCCCTTTGTCAGGCTAGCCATGTCCCACATCATGGGCTCGCCACCAGTAATCACAGCGACTTGATCATGCTCTGCAGGTAAATCGATGACGGCCTGAACATCAGTTAGCGGATGTTTGCTTGCGTCCCATGACTCCTTCACGTCACACCAATGACAGCCAACATCACAGCCGCCAATTCGCAGAAAATAGGAAGTCAACCCTGTGTGGTAGCCCTCGCCCTGAATACTTCGAAAATGCTCCATCAATGGCAATTGTTCAATGGCCATAAGCTGCTTGTAAAGTGTTCATTAGCAAGCCCACACGTGTCATTAAGCCAACGCCACCCGGCACGGGCGTGATGGCAGAAGCCACAAGCTCAACCTGTTTAAAGTCCACATCGCCAACCAATTTACCGTCGACGCGATTGATACCAACATCAATCACAATGGCACCTTTTTTCACCATGTCATCTGTGACAAAACCTGGCTTCCCCAAGGCTGCAATGATGATGTCTGATTGCAGAGCGATGCCCTTGATGTCTAAGGTTCTAGAATGAGCCAGTGTCACGGTGGCATTGCCCATTTCCTGGTTCCTGCTCAGGAGTATGCTCATTGGTGAACCGACAATTTGAGATCGACCAATCACCAATACATGTTGACCTGAAGGGTCTATTTGGTAATACTTGAGAAGCAATTGAATACCATATGGTGTGGCAGGCAAATAGGTTGACAACCCAAGAGCCATTCGGCCAACATTCTCTGGATGGAATCCATCCACATCCTTTTTGGGATCAATAGCCATCAAGACGACCTTGTCATCGATGTGATCAGGCAAAGGCAATTGCACAATGAAACCATCAATGGCGTCGTCGTTGTTGAGGCCATGAATAGCTGCCAGCAGGTCAGATTCAGAGACATTATCTGGAAGTCGGATTAGCGTTGAATCAAAACCAACCTGATCACAATCTTTCACCTTACCCCTGACATAGGCTGCGCTGGCTGGGTCTTCCCCCACCATGATAGCTGCCAAATGGGGTTTCCCTAAGCCTTCTGACTGAGCTGAATCAACAGCTTGCTTGATTTGCTGTTTGTAGGATGTGGCGGCTTCTTTGCCGTACAATATGGTAGCCATTTATCGTCCTTTCATCATTTGCATCATGGCTGCTTTGCCACCTTTGCCCTGCATCATTTTCATC
>Ga0308019_10001048_pt1 | contig 17043 bp, 9 predicted proteins | sample Neamet284_FD_203135 | JGI IMG/M metagenome (GOLD analysis project Ga0308019, IMG submission 203135) | Marine microbial communities from water near the shore, Antarctic Ocean - #284 | ecosystem: Environmental > Aquatic > Marine > Unclassified | place: Southern Ocean | collected 2014-10-01 | reverse complement strand
GTTCTATACTTCTCTAACTTATCTGAGAAATTCTTTACTAAGATGGATTTCTTCGTTAATAGTTCTAACATATGTCTTGCTTGTTCATCAGTTAAATTTTTTTTCATATTATTTTCTTTCAGAGTATTTAAAAAAATATAATAACCTCGTACTTGAAACACTTTATTAGTTTAACACTAACTCAGTTCGAGGTTGATACTCTTTATTTTAAACTTTTAATAATTGTTCAGTAGTAATTCGATACACCAAACCCCTTAGAGTTTTCAAACTCTCTATAAACTTGAACCTTATACTTCTTCTGACCAGTTCATTGTTCCCCATATCAGATTTATAATAAAACCATTTTTGTAACTACCGGTGAAACCTCAACTATTATTTATAATCTACTAACCGATGTCTTTCCCACTAACTAACTTTCGTCCCTCATGGGTGAACTCCTCTTTACCCCATGTTGGAGAGAAGGTTACACTTATAAGTATAGAAAGTTGAATGTAAAGTAGATGATTTATTTAGTTTAGATTAGCTGTAACATTTTTCACTGAAAAAAGTTTGTTATCTTCATAGGTGGTTGATAGAAAATTTAATTTAGCGGCTAAATTTACTGGAGAGTGGTTGCATTTCGGGAGTTCTAATTTTCCTAATTGGAAAAGTGTTTTAGACTTTTTAAAAATATATTAAAAGAAATCAAATTGAAAGAAAAGTAAAAATAATAATTAACAGATGATATGGCAAGAAAAGCAGAATTCTCTATTAATGGTTTAAGTATAGTGGCAGAACTAAAAAAGGTAGATAGAAAAAAAATATATGGATGGTCGACTATAGAAGTCTATGATGAAAACAAAAGTAAATGCAAGATGGCGGGCTTAGCAGACGGAAGGTATATTTTACCATCAGGTTCAACTTCCTTAGTCACTTTAAATTCAAAAGGTGAACTTATTTCAAAAAACGAGTTAGTGGGATTGGATGCCCAGGGGAATATTGTAGATAAAGTTCCTTCGGTGTATGATGGAACTGTAATGCTCAGAGAGGCAACAGTAGATGAATACTTATCCCTTTCAGTTAAGTCTGTATATCAATTAAAAATAGAAGATAAAAAAGAAGAATTACTCAAAGAGCTTAATGCTGGAAAAATATTTTATTTTATTTTTAATTATAGAGAAGATTATGAGGGTGATGATGCTTTTTTGATAAGTAATGAAAATGAAGTTTTTGCCATAACAGGAATGTTATCGAATCCGGAATTTATAGGGATACAAGATAATGAACAAGAATTAGTGTTAGAGGATGAAGAAACAACGGAAGAAAATGATTTTGATTTTGCAATGTTTTAAATAAGACAGAAAATGATAAGATATATAAAATTAGCAAATGTTAATAAAAGAGATGCTGAGGTTACATTCAAATCATTGAATCCAAAATCAGCAGTTACTATGGGCTTTGCAAATGGAGACCAGGTCATAAACAGGCGAGTAATTAAAGGCACCTCTTCTATAAGTACTCAAGCGCTTCTCAGTAGGTATGAGGATAAGCCTTCGGAAGGAACCGATTTTAAGATACAACTTGCAGAAAAACTAACGGAAGATTTGATTCATGCTGATCCAGAGATAGACATAGAGTTAACAGGAAAATTCATTGATGATGTATCAAGAGTATATATCAATGAAGATCAAAAACCCATATTTAGAATAAATAAAGTTGAAAAAATATTTTCTCCAACAGCCGAACTTAAAGAAGAACGAGCACCCAAGTATAATGAAAGTAATGTTGCAGGTGAGAACATTGTAAACTGGACAGGTAAGCTGATGCCAAAAACTAAGGTGTATAATAAGCTAGTTTTTTCCAAAAAATATCAACTTAAACATGTAAATGGACTTACTTATGATTTTCTTTTTGAAATGGCAAAAGAACTTGCAGATAAAAACGCCCTTATGATGCTAGGAGGGGGAGCTTCAGGTAAAGAACCTTTAGTTATGAATGATGGCGGAAAACCCTACAGAGCATTCTTAGAGGGAAGAATAAAAGGAGAAAAGTATTGCCTTATTATGCATCTTACGGATCAAGAACTAAAACCATTGCCAACTAAATAATTATGAATAATACAGACAAGGCATTAAAATATAAACGTCAAACAGCATCACGTTATCTCCCTATTGCTGCTGCGGAGATTACTTCTAAAATAATGGAAGCAGACTCTTATAGTGTTTCCACTAAGTTAGATGGCCACCTATACCTGTTGAGCTATGACGGAAAGCGCCTAGAGCTCATCAATCATGGGGGAAATAGTGTTACTGATTTATCTCTTTTAAATGAGGCCTTAGACCTTCTAAAAGCCAACACCAAAGATGTATTATTAGCAGGAGAGCTATACCTTTATGAAGAGGGAAAACGTACGCGTTCATTTAATTTGGCTGCCGCCTTAGCAGATAAATCTTCAGACATCCGATTTGCTGCTTTTGATATTATTTTATTAGACGGTACAGCGGTTAGTTTAGAAATAAAAGCATTAAATGAAAAGTTAAATAATATTTTGTCTGGAGGCATGGCTGTGCATCCGGTAAATAGTATTGTTGTAGAAAGCAGAAAAGACATTGTTGCGCTCTATGAAGATAGTGTCGTTAAATTAGGAGCTGAAGGTCTTGTAATACGTTCAGACAATGGGCCTATTTATAAAGTAAAACCACTTATTACGTTAGATGCTGTAATTTTAGGATATGCCGAAGGTGAGGGAATTAGATCGGGAATGCTAAAAGAAGTGCTTGTGGGGCTTAATACGGGGTCTAATGAGTATCTTTTGTTGACCAAAGTGGGCAATGGATATACAGAAGATGAGCGAAAGAACTTGCTCAAAGAACTAGCAAGCAAAAAGGTAAATTCCTCCTATATAGAAGCCTCTGGCTCCAATGTAGCCTTTACAATGGTAGCGCCTACAAAAGTCATAGAATTTAGCTGTTTAGATGTTTTTTCAGAAAACTCTAAAGGGGGTATTCGTAAAACGAAGATCTCCTTCAAAGATGGGTCATATACAGCTTTAGGAAAGCAGCCTATGGCAAGTGTCATCTCTCCGGTATATGTAAAAGTGAGATCTGATAAAAAAGTTGGCGTAGAAGATACTGGCTTAACTCAAATCACTAAAATGATAACACTTAACACAAACAGTTTAGAACAAAAAGTTTTAAAAAAGAGCGAAGTTATATCTAGAGAGGTTTATGTTAAAAAAATTAAGGACGTGAAAATGGTGCGTAAGTTTATTATATGGAAAACAAATAAAGAATACTCAGATGAGTATCCTGCTTATGTATATCATTATACTGATTTTAGCCCAGGTAGAGCAGAGATGCTTAAAAAAGAAATTAAAATTTCTAATGATAAAAATCAAATAGAATTAATTTTTAAAGAGCAAATAGAATTAGAAATTAAAAAAGGATGGAATCGTTATGATAAATAGTTAATTGAAAAATTTAATAAATGTTTATGAATATAAAATTTTCAGATTACAGTATTGATGATATTAAGGATTTTATCGATAATAAACTTTTTTTAAAATTAAAAAGATTAGAAATACATTCAATTAGAGATTTAATTGAACTTGATATTGATTTTTTTAAGAATCAAAAAGGTGTTGGAGAAAATGCTATTAAACTATTAATCCAACTTAAAGAATATATTGAAAAAAATGAAGATAGAGTGCTAAAACATGTTCAAGAAAAAACTGAAATTATAACTATTCCTAAAGAAGATTCTGAGCTTAACTTTTTAATACAAATCTCTTCTGTTGTAAACACATATTGTTCATTTTTTAAAAAAACAGAACATCAAAGTATTATTGAAAAATATTATGGTATTTCTGAAAACAAAAAATTAGATTATAAAGATCTCGCAACCTTATTTAACTACTCAGCGGAAAGAGTTAGGCAATTAAGAAAAAAATATTTAAAAGAAATTCAGATTTTCTTTGAAACTGGAGTTGATGAACAAAAGAAAATTAGAATCAATCAAAATATTTTAGATCTAATTCATACAATAAAAAAAGAATTTAAAAATAAAGGTTGTATTGTTTTAGATGATTTCAAAAAACATGTTAAGCTTAACTTTAACTTAATTAATGTAGATAAATATAATAATGAATTTTATTTATTGTTTGACATAATTGGTTTTACAGCTTATGGAAAATTAGAAACAAGTTTTACAGAATCAAGCCTTTTATCAACTGATAAAAATACACATAAAGCTTTTCCAAAAATTGGACAAATAGCTATTGATTTTTTAAAGAACAAATGCACTGATGTTGAAAAAGATGAGTTAATTATAAAAATTAAAAAAAGTATTGGTGTTTTTGAAAATTATCAGATTATTAATTTTTTAAAAAGATTACCTGAAATTGAAACTTTTGAAAATGATAATAGATATCAGATTAAATTTCATTTACTTTCAAGAGCATCCGATAAAGCATACAGGGTTCTTTCATTAAAAGGGGATGGAATGTATATTGATGATATCGTCAATGAAATTAATAAAGAACAGTCAAAATATGACCTTAAACTTTATAATAGAGAAAGTTTAACACTTCCAGGTGATAAAAGATTTAAATCATTTGGAAAAACTGGTTTTTGGACATTAAAAGATGATATTAAATCTACAGATATAATTGAGAAATTAATAATAAAGGCACTCTATAGACTCAATAAGCCCTCACCTTTAAAACAGATAGTTAAAGAAGTAAAAAAAGATAGAGAAAATGTAAAAGAAAGTTCTGTTCATATTTTGCTTTCTAAAATTTGTTACAAGTCAGTTGATAATTATTATATTTTGAAGGATTGGAAATCAAAATATCCAGAACTTGAAATTAAAGAAAAAAGAAAGTCAATAAAAAAACTAAAACCTCCCACACACAGAATAAAGCAGTTAGATGATGTAATTCAATATTTGGATAATAAATCAGAAAATAAGGAGTATGCATCTAAATTAATTAAAGACCTTGAACCTTTGAATGAGAAATATACTAGTCAAAGTTTTTATAAGCTTTTTGAAAATGAAAACTATTTTGAAAAAATAAGGGAAAACACACCTCTAATTATAAAACTTAAAGGTGAAATTAAAGTTTTTGAAAATCAAGATATATTTGAAATAATCAACCAAGGTGAAAATTCATCTTGTGAATTCAAAGAAACCTTAAGATTTTGTTTAAACCAGCTAAAGAAAATGGATTATGTTGAGGAAAGTGTTTTAAAAACAATTGCTGCTTTTTTAAATACATCAGGAGGTGATTTATTTATTGGTGTAAACGATGATAAAGAGATTAAGGGATTAGATAAAGATTATAAAACTTTTAGAGAAAAAGATCAAGATAGAGATGGGTTTTATAAACACCTTGATAATCTAATTGGTAAAACATTTACAAATTCTATTTATCCTTTGCTAAATATTAAAATTTATGAAAAGGATGGATTAGATTTTTGCAGAATAAACGTCAAACCTAAAAGAGGAGACGGAATATTTGTAACATTTAAAGGAGATGAACATTTTTTTATAAGAAGAACAGGAAGTACCCAAAGCTTGACAAAAAAAGAAACTATTGATTATATTAACAACAGAATCAGAAGAGGATATACCTAATCTGGATACGTTCCCCAGATGGGTTTGTTAGCGTTTGTGAGTGATGAACTAGTAGGATAACCCCTCAAATGTTTTTATTTAAGCTGGAAGAAATTCAATGAAAAACTAAAGTCAATATTTGATTTAGTCGCCCTGCAACTAATAATAAAACGGAGAGCAAGCGAAACCACAATACTAGAAATGAAGGTAATAAATTAGTATCAAAGAGGATTAATGAAAGATTCAACCATAAAAAATAGATACCTCACAAAATCAAGGTATAAATTAGGGTTAGAGTGTCCAAATAAGCTTTTTTTTACAAAAAAGGATAAGGAATATTATAGTTCTAAAGATAATGATCCTTTTCTTCAGGCTCTTGCGTCAGGAGGTTTTCAAGTAGAAGAATTATCTAGGCTCCATTATCCAGGAGGTGTTTTGGTAGAAGAGCAAGATCAATATGATTATGAATCATTAGCAAATACCACTTCTAAACTTTTAGAGAGAGATTCAGTTGTGATTTTTGAAGCTGCATTTCTTATTGATGGTTTATTTATCAGAACAGATATATTAGTAAAAAAAGGTTTAAAAGTAGAACTTATAGAAGTGAAGGCAAAGTCTTATCACCCAGAAAACACATATGAATTTTTGGGAAAATCCGGGAAATTAAAATCTTCATGGAAGCCATATTTTTTTGATGTTGCTTTTCAAAAGTATGTAATTGAAAAGTCAAATCCTGATTATTGTATTTCTCCATTTTTAATGTTAGTGGATAAAAGTAAAACGACTAATATTGAAGGTCTTAATCAAAAATTTAGAATTTCAAAAAAAACTAATGAGAGAACAGGAATTGTAAGACTTATAGATTCAATAAAAGATCCTGAAAAAGGATCTGTTTTAAGTAAAGTGAATATTTTAGATTTAGTTGAAAGAATAGAGGCAGGTGAAGAGAGATTGTTAGAAGAGTATAACTTTGAACAAAGTATTATAGCATTACGAGATAACTACTCCAAGGACCAATATTTCAATTACCCTATTGAATATTCTAAATGTAAAAAATGTGAGTTTAAGACTACTTTAAAACAGGAATTAAATGGGCTTAAATCAGGTTTTGAATATTGTTGGGGTACTCAGTTTTCTTGGGGTGAAGAAGCTTTTAAAAAGCCTAATTTATTTGAGGTTTGGAACTACAAAAACTGGGATAAAATTCAAAACCCCAATGAAATATTATTAGAGAACGTTACTGAAGACCAGTTGGGAATTAAAAAATCAAATTCAGGAAAATTATCAAGAACAGAGAGACAATGGATTCAAATTCAAAAATCTCAAAGTAATAATAACCACCCCTACCTTCTTAAGAAAGAGCTTAGAATAGAGGTGGATAAATGGAAATACCCCTTAAACTTTATAGATTTTGAAACCTCTACAGTTGCACTACCTTTTTATTCAGGCCAAAAACCCTATGAGCAAGTAGCCTTTCAGTTTTCACATCATATTTATTATCAAAACGGTACAATAGAGCATGCCTCAGAGTTTATTAATTCATCTGCGGGGGTTTACCCAAACTTTATGTTTGCTAGGGCTTTAAAAGAGGCTTTGTTAAGAAACAACGGGAGTGTTTTTAAGTTTGCTACTCATGAAAATACAATCATAAATGCAATTGTTAACCAGTTAGAAGAAAGCCATGAAGAGGATAAAATTGAACTAATTAAATTCTTAAAAACTATAAGTCATTCAAATATTAAAAGTAAAGGTGATTCATGGAAAGGAGATAGGGATATGGTAGACTTGTGTGAGGTCATAAAAAAATTCTACTATAATCCTTATACAAAAGGATCAAATTCTATTAAAAAAATACTCCCAGCTGTGTTTGAATCATCTGAGTTTGTAAAGCTTAAATACACTAAACAAATCAAAGATATTGGAGTAAGTTCTAAGAATTTTTCTGATAAAAAAGTATGGCTTATTTATAAAAACAATAAAATCCAGGACCCTTACAAATCCTTACCAGGTATATTTAAAGAGTTTGATGAGAGTTTTACAACTGCTTCAGAGATGGAAGATTTATCAGATGGAGGAGCGGCGTTAACAGCTTATGGAAAGCTTCAGTATTCAGATATGAATAATGAAGAGAGAGCTGCCATTAGAGCTTCATTGTTAAGGTATTGTGAGCTGGACACCCTCGCTATGGTCATGATATATGAGCATTTAATAGAATTGGTTTACTAAAACTTAAAATGAATAATATAAAAAACATTGAAAATAACTTTATTTATACTAATATCAATCTTCTGAGAGAGGGTGTCTATCAAACCTGTCAGTATTAAATAATTTTTCTACATCTTATAGTTGTTCTGCTTATAAAGGTCTTGAAACAATTCATACTAAAAATGGAAATATTCATCTAAAAACCACTTTTTCAGAAAACCAAAATATTCACTTTTTGGCGGCTTTTGACTCTTTTTGATCCTTTTCTAGTCATATTTATATAATTTATCAAGTTGAAATTCAATACTAGTTTTCATTTCAATGTTTTAATATCAATTTAAATATAATCAATTTTCCCACTTTAAAATAAAGTAACTAGAATATCTCATACCTATAGATTTGTGAAATTTGTGAAATCTTTTTAAATTAATATATCTAAGATTGCATTCCAATCCTTATACTCATTCCATTTTTTCTTTTCATAATCCCAACCGAACCGAAATAATTTTCCATTAAAATTTTCTGCTCCGTTAGCCAATCTATCATCTATTAAAAAATCACCTATTAACATGTCTTTTCTGTGTGTAATAAACATTTTCTTTTTGAAAAGGTCACCAAAATATTTTCCAATCCACAATCTCTTGTCAGTAAAACTACTAGGGTTGTTCCATGGTGCAGTAGTTGCTATAAATAGATCATACAAATCTGAATTGTGAAGCTTAATTATTGACTCAATAGAATCTTTGATAGGAGGAGGATCTCTGAAAATTCCATCTATTTGATCAGGAGAAGATTTATACTCTTTTGAAATTTTAGGATCTTTAGTTATAATATCAACTTGATGCCCAAAATCAACTATAACACCATCCATATCTATAAAAACTATTTTCCTCAATAGGTTAAATATTTAATTATTAAACGAAATGGCTTTTTGTCTAAAATATCCTGTTCAATATCCTCAATCTTTCTAGCCTCTAAATAGATTAGATTCTTAGAGAATTTCACCAAAAAATCCGGTCTCATTTATTTTTTTTATATATGAATAATATAACATTTTAAATTATGATTAAACCGCTTTTCCTTTACTATATTTAAATATGCGGCAGGTCTTTTAACCCTCTTAAACACCTCAACTAATTTGATAATATACCATTATATCAGCTCCAGCCTGAAAAAAAAGTGGATTTAATTTTAGGGTGGGGTCTTATTTTAAAGTTTTTAGGACAGATTTTTTGACTTTTTCTGGATACTAGCGAACAAAACACATGAGGTTTGTTGCCAATATGTTGCCAAATAAGTAATAAAAAAACCGCAATACCTTGTTTATAAAGATATTACGGATTATTATTGCGGTCTGGACGGGACTCGAACCCGCGACCCCCTGCGTGACAGGCAGGTATTCTAACCAACTGAACTACCAGACCATGATTAGCGATTGCAAATATACACTGGATTTTGAATTACCCAAATCTATACAATAAATTATAGAACAAAATTAATTAAAAAATTACATTGCTGAATTGATTGCTTCTGCATATTTGGCTTTAGGAGCAACACCAACTTGCTTTCCTACTATTTCACCATCTTTAAAAACCAAAACAGTTGGGATGTTTCTAACTCCGTATTTCGCAGCAAACTCTTGATTTGAATCTACATCTAATTTCCCAACTATTGCTTTACCCTCAAAATCAATACTTATCTCATCCATAATTGGTCCAACCATTCTGCATGGTCCACACCATTCTGCCCAAAAATCAACCATAACAGGCTTATCTGATTTTAAAACTAATTCTTCAAAATTTGAATCTGTAATTTCTAATGCCATAACAATATATTTAAGGCAAAATTAACTAAAATTATTTCTAATAACCCTAATTTTTATCTGTTTTACTGATTGTGTTTAAAAAAGAAATTACTTTATTCTGTACTTTATTGAAGCTAAATCCAATTCATCTAAAAGATCATTACAAACATCTACTTTTTGTTTGCGACTATTCATTGTTATTTTAATTTTTTCTTCTGGATGATATATATCAAACCCAACTGGTTTTTCACCTTTATATCGATTGAAAATAATTTTTATTTTATCAATACTCTCCTGGTCTAAAGAATTGAGATTAGAACTTATGATAAGTTTTTTTGAATTGGTTTTAATAGTTTCACCAAGTAATTCAAAGTGTAGAAATTTCATTCTAGGAGGACCCAATTTCCCTGTCTCTCTATTACGCCAACCTTCTCTGATTGAAACTCTAAATCTAACTATTGAATTAAAGTCTATGAAGTGGGTGAATTTTAAAAACTCTTCACCAAAAATTCTGAATTCATGCTGATCATCGAAATCTTCTAGAACAAATTTACCCCATCCATTTCCATTTTTGGAAGTTAATTTTTCGAAGTCATTAATAATCCCTGTAAAATATAAATCTTTATTTATTAATGATTCTATATTATTTAGAACACTAAGAGGGGAAGATTTAAAAAGGTTTATTGCTCTTATATGTTCATCTAAAGGATGAGCAGATATGTATATTCCAACAACTTCCTTTTCTTTTTTAAGTAAATCTAATTTCTCCCATTCATCACATTCGGGTATGATTAATTCTTGGTAAGTTGAATTATCTTCATCTCCAAATAAATTTATTTGGGAAGAGTTTTGATTCTGCTGATATTTAGCACCAAATCGCATCGCTTTTTCAAAAAACATTACACCATCACCATCTGGATTGAAATATTGTGCTCTGTGAGGAGAGAATTCGTCAAATCCACCTGCTAAGGCTAAATTCTCAAAAGTTTTTTTATTTGCTGCACGTAAGTCAATCCGCTTAGACATATCAAAAATTGATTCATAATTTTCTTTTTCTCGATTTTGGATTATCGTTTCAACAGCTCCTTTCCCAACACCCTTGACTGCTCCCATTCCAAAACGTATTGCTTGATTGTCATTTACTGTAAACTTATAGAAAGATTCATTTACATCAGGACCTAAAACTTCTAGTCCCATGTGTTTACATTCTTCCATGAAAAAAGAAACTTGTTTAATGTCATTCATGTTATTGGATAATACAGCAGCCATGTATTCTGCAGGATAATGCGCCTTTAAATATGCTGTTTGAAAGCCAATCCATGCATAACATGTTGAATGGGATTTATTAAATGCATAAGAAGCAAAAGCTTCCCAGTCTTTCCATATCTTTTCTAAAACATCTTCAGGATGGTTCCTTTGCTTTCCTCCCTCTAAAAATTTTGGCTTTAGTTTTTCTAACAATGAAAAAATCTTTTTTCCCATTGCTTTTCTTAATAAATCTGCTTCACCTTTAGAAAAACCAGCTAATTTCTGAGACAAAAGCATTACCTGTTCCTGGTATACAGTTATTCCATAAGTTTCTTCAAGATATTCTTCCATTTCAGGAAGATCAAAACTTATTTCCTCAGTTCCATTTTTTCTAGCAACAAAACTAGGAATATACTCAAGCGGTCCCGGTCTATATAAAGCATTCATTGCAATTAAATCTGCAAATACTGTTGGTTTTAAATCTCTTAAATATTTTTTCATCCCTGCTGACTCATATTGAAAAATCCCTACCGTATCTCCTCTCTGAAAAAGAGAATATGTTTTTTCATCATCTAAAGGAAATTCATCAGGATTGAGATCAACATTATGTTTATACTTTACAAGTTTGACAGTGTCTTTAATTAATGTTAAAGTTTTCAACCCAAGGAAATCCATTTTTAATAATCCGGCATCTTCTACTACGGAATTATCAAATTGAGTTACAACTAAATTAGAATCTTTTGCAGTTGCTACAGGAACAAATTTAGTTATATCATCAGGAGTTATAATTACTCCACAAGCATGAATTCCAGTATTCCTTAAAGAACCTTCCAATATTTTTGCCTGCTGCAATGTTCTCCCTGCTAAATCATCTCCTTTATATAAAGATTGCAGCTCTTTAACCTTTGCAAATTCATCTCCTCCCCTAACTTGTTCTTTAAGATAACTATCTGATCCTCCAAAAATTTGACCCAATTTTAAATTGGGAACTAATTTTGAAATTCGATCTGCCTCTCCTAATGGCAAGTCCAAAACTCTTGCTGTATCTCTTATAGAAGATTTTGCAGCCATTTTTCCATATGTAATAATCTGAGCAACTTGCTTGGATCCATATTTCTTAATTACATAGTCGATTACTTTTGAACGACCTTCATCATCAAAATCAATATCAATATCAGGAAGGCTTACTCTATCCGGATTAAGAAATCTCTCAAATAGTAAATCATATTTAATTGGATCTAAATTTGTTATTCCTAAACAATACGCTACAGCAGATCCAGCAGCTGAACCTCTTCCAGGTCCAACAGAAACGTCCATACTTCTTGCGGCTGAAATAAAATCTTGGACAATAAGAAAATAGCCTGGATATCCTGTGTTTGAAATTACTTCTAACTCAAAATCTAATCTGTCAGAAGTTTCTTTAGAAATATCTGGATATCTTTTTTCAGCACCTTTATAAGTTAAATGCCTTAAATAGGCATTTTCTCCTTCAACTCCTTTATTACTATTTGATTCGAATTCATCAGGAATTTCAAACTTTGGGAGAAGAACTTCGTTAGCTAAATCAAATGAAGATATTTTTGAAATAATTTCTGAACAGCTAAATATAGCCTCAGGTATATCTTTAAAAATCTCTTTCATTTGTTCTTGAGACTTAAAATAATATTCTTGATTTGGAAGGCCATAACGAAACCCCCTACCTCTTCCTATTGGTGTTGCCTGTTTTTCACCATCTTTTAAACATAATAAAATATCATGTGCATTTGCATCTTCTTGGTTTGTATAATAGGTGTTATTGGAGGCAACAACAGACACATTATGTTTACTAGATAAAGCCAAAAGCCCTTTGTTTACTCTTTTTTCATCTTCTTGATCATGACGCATTAATTCAATATAAAGATCACTTTTAAATAAATTCTTCCACCACAATAATGCTTCTTCAGCTTGACGTTCTCCAATATTCAAAATCTTTGATGGAACCTCTCCATATAAATTACCTGTCAGTACAATTAAATTCTCTTTGTATTCTTCAACTATTTCTTTATCAATTCTTGGAACATAATAAAATCCTGAAGTATATGCCAAAGAACTCATTTTAGACAAATTATGATATCCTTTTTTATTTTTTGCAAGAAAAACAACCTGATAACCATCATCCCTTCTTGTTTTATCTTTATGGTCTTCACAAACATAAAACTCACAACCTACTATTGGCTTGATTTCTTTTGACTTATCTTCTAAAAGGTTGTTATGGTTTTTAACTGCTTTTATGAAGTGAAAAGCTCCCATTAGATTTGCTTTATCAGTTAATGCTAAAGCAGTCATATTGTTTTTTTCTGCTGCTTCAACTAGTGATGGAATTTGAGAGGTAGATTGAAGTACAGAAAATTGTGAGTGAACGTGTAAATGAATAAAAGGAGTTTCTAACAACTCCGCCTTTGTGTCATTTGAAATTATTTCAATTTCTGAGAAAACCTCCTTTTCAATTAGTACTTCTGACGCTTTTTTTAAGTTTATATGCTTCAGGCCTATTGGCTCTACAGATGATATAAAATTATTTTGGACTAATTCATAATATGAAATTTCACCAATAAATGCATCTGGTGCTATAGATTTATTCCTTATTAATTCAAAAAGACACCTTGTAGTTGCTTCAACATCAGCAGTTGCATTGTGAGCTTCATCAAAACTATCATTAAATAAAAATTTATTTAGCTCAATAAGTGTTGGTAGTTTAAACTTACCACCTCTACCTCCTGAGATTTTACATAAGCTCGCAGTTTCTTCTGTACATGTATCTATTATAGGAATTCCTTCAAATAAATTATCAAACTCTAATCTTAAAAATTCTGCTCCAATAATATTTAAATCAAAACTTACATTATGACCACAAATAAATTTTGCTTTTTTTAAAGCTACCGCAAAACTATTTAGAACATCTACTAGATCAATTCCTTCATTTTTTGCTAATGCAGTAGAAATTCCATGTATTTTCTCTGAATCATAAGGAATATCATAAGAATCAGGTTTAATTATAAAGTTTTCATGAGATATACAATCACCATTACTTTCGTGAAGTTGCCAAGCAATCTGAACACACCTAGGCCAATTATCACTGTCTGACAGAGGAGCTTTCCATCTTTTGGGTAATCCTGTGGTTTCTGTGTCAAAAATTAAATACATACTTAAACTTTATAAGTCTAAAAATAAATCATTATTGTTAGTGAAATTCAGTTTGTTTTAATCATTTATTAACTAACATTAAATAAATAAATAATAGAGCTATAATTGACTTGAGAAAAACCGCAAGAAGAAGCTATATTTGATAAAATTTTTAAGAAACGATTTGTTTGAAATCCCCTTTAATGATAAAAACCAAGCTTTGCTTGGTAATCTGCTTGAACAAAAGCAGAGCTCTTTAATTAAAGGATTAGTAGGTTCAGGGTTAAGTTTTCGATTGGCAAATGAATTTAATAAGTCTTCCAAAATATTTTTATTAATTTTTTCAGAAGCTGAAGAAGCTGCATATTATCTTAATGATCTAGAATACTTAGTTGGTGAGGAAAACGTGTTGTTTTTTCCAGCAAGTTATCGTAAAGCATACTCAACAGAAGATATCGATAACTCCAATGTTCTTTTGAGATCTTCGGTGTTAAAACAACTTTCTCGAAAAAATTCAAAAATAATAGTTACCTATACCGATGCTATTTCAGAGAAAATAATTTCTGAGCATACATTGAAAAAAAATACTTTAATAGTAAAAAAAGGGATGAACCTCTCTTTAGATTTTATTAATGAGAGTCTTTTTGAATATGGTTTTGAAAGAGTAGATTTTGTTAGTACTCCAGGAGAATTTGCACTTAGAGGAGGCATCATAGACGTTTTTTCTTTTTCAAACCATCACCCATATAGAATAGAGTTTTTTGGAGATGAAGTTCATAGTTTAAGAACTTTTGATGTCAAAACTCAATTATCTGTTTCAAGTCTGGATACAATTGATTTATTACCAAATACATCTATCGTTTCGTTTACTGATAAAAGAAAAACTATAATAGAAATTTTACCGAAATCCAGTACTGTCATCACTTCAAATATTGATAATACCCTAAATAGATTAGATATTTTATTTAAAAAAGCACAAAATATTTATTCTAAATCTGATTCTACCCTACAGTATCCTCCTGAAAAATTATTTGTTAATTCAGTCGAACTGATTAAAAGTTTTGACAATTATTCTCATTTATTATTAAATAAAAGTGACTTTATAAAAACATCTGACACTTTAATTTTTAAGCAATCTCCACATCCTGTTTTTAACAAACAATTTAATCTTCTTGTTGAGCATCTAAATCAAAATAATAAAAAGGGATTTATTAATTATATTCTCTGCACCAACACCCAACAAGTAAAAAGATTAAATGACATTTTTCAAGAAATGGAGATTACTGTACATTACAAAATTTCAGAGTGTCCTATTCATGCTGGGTTTGAAGATCTTGACTCTAAAATAGCGTGTTTTACTGATCATCAAATATTTGGAAGATATCATAAGTACAAACTCAAATCAGATAGCACAAGGAAAAATTCATTAAATCTTAAGGAATTAACATCAATGCAAGTTGGAGATTTTGTAACTCATATGGATCATGGAGTTGGAAGGTTTGGCGGGTTACAGAGGATTATGGTTGAAAATTCAAATCAAGAAGTTATTAAAATTGTATATGCTGAAGGAGACATTTTGTATTTAAGCATTCATTCATTACATAAAATTTCAAAGTTTAACGGTAAAGATGGACATGTTCCAAAAATATACAAATTAGGTTCTAAATCATGGAAGGTACTCAAGCAAAAAACTAAAACTAAAGTAAAATCTATTGCATTTGATCTTATAAAACTTTATGCTAAGAGAAGAGAGAAAATTGGGTATGCTTGTTCACCTGATAGTTACTTACAATGGGAATTAGAAGCTTCTTTTTTATTTGAAGATACTCCTGATCAAAGTAAAACAACTCAAGAAATAAAATCTGACATGGAAAGTGAAAGAGCCATGGATAGGCTGATTTGTGGAGATGTTGGTTTTGGCAAGACTGAGGTGGCAATTAGATCAGCATTCAAGGCTGTTGATAATTCAAAACAAGTTGCAGTTTTAGTTCCAACTACGATATTAACGTTTCAACACTTCAAAACTTTTTCCAATCGTTTGAAAGAATTACCAGTTAGAGTAGATTACTTGAATAGGTTCAGAAGTTCAAAAGAAAAGAAACAGATACTTGAAGATCTTGCTTCGGGAAAAATAGATATTTTAATTGGCACTCACCAATTAGCTAATAAATCTGTCATATTCAAAGATCTTGGGCTTTTAATAGTTGATGAAGAACAAAAATTTGGAGTTTCAGTTAAGGAACAGATTCGGTCACTAAAAACAAATATTGATGTCTTAAGTCTAACAGCAACTCCGATACCAAGAACACTTCAATTTAGTTTAATGTCTGCGAGAGATTTATCAATAATAGCAACTGCCCCTCCTAATAGATATCCTATTGAAACTGAAGTAATCAGGTTTAGTGAGTCTATAATTCGGGATGCTATAATGTATGAGTTAAAACGATCTGGACAAATATTTTTTATTCATAATCGTGTTGAAAACATTACAGAAGTCTCAGGGATGCTTCAACGTTTAATTCCAGATGCTAGAATTGCAATTGGACACGGGCAAATGAACGGTAAAAGGCTAGAAAAAACTCTTATAGGTTTCATGGATGGTGAGTATGATATTTTAGTAGCAACAACCATTATTGAAAATGGTCTTGATGTTCCTAATGCAAATACGATTTTCATCAATAATGCTAACAACTTTGGATTGAGTGACTTACATCAAATGCGAGGGAGAGTTGGAAGAAGTAATAAAAAGGCATTTTGTTATTTTATAACTCCCCCTTTCAGTTCTATATCCTCAGAAGCTCAAAAAAGAATAAATGCAATTCAACACTATTCAGAACTTGGATCAGGAATGCAAATAGCAATGAAAGATCTTGAAATAAGGGGCGCTGGAGATTTGCTTGGAGGCGAACAAAGTGGATTTATTAACGAAATTGGGTATGATACTTATCAAAAAATTTTAGAGGAAGCTGTTCAAGAACTAAAAGAAACTGAATTTAAAAAGTTGTATGAAAATATTGAACCAAGCTCCTTAA
>Ga0308019_10001047_pt1 | contig 17057 bp, 25 predicted proteins | sample Neamet284_FD_203135 | JGI IMG/M metagenome (GOLD analysis project Ga0308019, IMG submission 203135) | Marine microbial communities from water near the shore, Antarctic Ocean - #284 | ecosystem: Environmental > Aquatic > Marine > Unclassified | place: Southern Ocean | collected 2014-10-01 | reverse complement strand
TGCCATCCTGCGTAACCTTTGATAGGTATTTTATTTTCTTGTTTTGTCATTTTTTTTATCAAGCCTTACTACGTTGCCTGTCTGTAAATGACCCACAGATTCTCTTTGTATATCGTTGTGTCTGAATTCCGCCCAATACAACTCAAATGCAACACCTGACTCTAATCCCTCAAATGAGTGCATTAAGCCTGGCTTGACTGCTGTGTAGTCACCGGCTTTAAGTATGGTCTCGTCTACTAGGTCGTAGTCCTTCTGCCACACACGGATCTTCATCTCGCCTGACACCACGTAGAAACCATTCCATTTGTATTCGTGCAAGTGCTTTGAACACGTTCCACCTTTAATGAAATCTATTCTGTGGAATTCGCAAGAACCATTTGCTTCAATTAGTTCTGTTGCTCCCCAAATTTTTCCTGCTTTGTTTCCCATAGTGTTCCTTTATTATAAATGTATTTAGATGTTTTGTCAATGGGGGAGATAAAACTCCCCCAAATGTTCTATTTTAGTTTGTAACTTTTTTGTAGTCTTTTTAGTAAGATACCATATGCTGGTAAAAATACTAATAGTCCAACCGCAATTTTAATTACGACTTGCGATCCTGCGATCTCCGTCCAGTTCAATGCCATGTACTCGTCTGCACTGTTGTTGAATGCAACTGCAAAGAAAGTGTACGTGTCAATGATGTTAGCCGCGATAGTCGATACCGCCGGTGCCAACCACCAATTGTTCTTGAACGCTTCTCTGATGTATTGGAATACATACACGTCAAGCATAGTACCAACAGCATAAGCAGTGGCACTTGCGAAACCAATTCTTACTGCAACCGATCCCGGTGCTCCTTCAGCCAACACAACTGCGATAGATCCAATTATTGCTAACGGATATGCAACTGCGATAGTCTGTCTTGCTATTGTTTTGCCTAGTAGTCTGACAGTCAAGTCAGTTGCTATTACTACTAATGGGAAAGTGAATGCCGCCCACGTTAATTTAACACCTAGTATTTCTACAGGTATTGCCACTAACGCATTTGAAACAGTGATCACTATAACGTGTAGTGCTACTAATTTCATCAGCATTGATTTGTCTATGTTTTTAAACATTATTTCTCCTTAAGGGTTTATGTTATGTGTAATTGTACTTGGTTTATTGGAGGTGTGTCAACACAACCTTTAGTTTATTTGTCCCACTCTTCCCATGGGAATACGATCCAAGCTGGCACTTCGTCCTTGTTTATCTCGTAACCATAGTAATCTACTTTAACCTTTGATGGTTTGTTGTTGATCAGTGCGGCAAATTTTATACGTTCTTCGTGTTTTCCGAAGTTGTCTATGATGTATTGGAATGTTGCTCCAGAATCATTAATGTCGTCGACGATTAAAATCTTTTTTTGGAATGCAAATGCTTTTTCTAGCACACTTAAATTTGGTTTGGCAGTATGATCTCTCAATCTTACATCCAACACTTCATGAGCGGTATTAAGTCTGTGAGAAAGATACACACCCGGTATGCAACCACCTCTGTTGATACCTAGTATAACAGTGGGCATCCAATTGGAGTGTACCATCTTGTCTTCTATTTGAATCAATGCATTACGCATCTGCCCTGTTGTGAAGTAGTTTTTCTTTATGTCATCCATAAAGTTATTATATAAGATTTATATGATATTGTCTATTGGTATAATGTCTTTGTAGCTATTTTTTCTTACCTTATCGAAAAGAGCCAAGTGTTTTATGACTTTTTTAGATAGTTCAGGTTTATGATCTATGTATTTTTTGGTCCTATTTCTAACAAAATTTATAAAAGATTTATTATATCCGTTGTAATTCTCAGTATCTTTTAAAAACTGTTCTTTGGCTTTTTTAGTAAGTGATGATATATGGAAATGCATAGGATGAGTCAGCATGATTGGTGCAACTTTTAATTCTAAATCATCAAAGTATTTGACCATGGGTATGATAGAGTGATAACTTGGTGTTTGGACAACATGATTAATCATTAAATTTAGATTTGGTATGTCCATATCTTTTATAAGTCTAATGTTTGTTGATAGTGTTTCCCATTTATGACCATGTCTTAGATATTCGAATGTGTCTTCTGTGCCTTCAACTGAAACGCTTAACCAAACTTCTTTAAATTTTTTAAAGTTTTCAAATAACCCTAAATTTACAATGGTTAAATTTGTTGTGAAGTGTAACACACACTTTTTCTTCTGTTCATCGGGTATTTTATCTACTACTGTTTGTATCCACGGAATAATAAAAGGTTCACCACCTGTAAATTTAATATGAATTGATTCTGGTAGATGTTTATTACACCAATTTACAAAATCTGTTTCTTTTGCCCAGTTGTATTTTTTTTGATCAAGTGTATCTGCTGGGTATAGCTTTTGTAAACTAGGATTTAGGTTTACTTCTGCAAGTAGTTGACTGCTCAAACTAGGTGAACACATGGTACATTTTAAATTGCATAAATTACCCAATACTAGATCGAAACTATCGATGTTCGATGCCTTAGGATTTTTTACTTGATCTCGTATGGGTGTTTTTGAGAACAATCCAGTGGTTCTATTCGATATTAATCTTAACGAATCATTACCTGCTTCTTCATCTTTCCAACAACTTGAACAAGCATTATTTTTAACACCATTTAATAAATCTTTACGTAGATGATTTAACTCTTTAGAATCAAAATATTCTTCCAATTGGGTGTAATTGTATTTGCGATTGTTCTTTATTTTACAACAAGGAGTAATTGTTTTGTCTGAATCAATGTATAAACTATACCAGGGTGCTACGCAGAATGTATTCTTGTCCATAGCAATATTTAAGACTTATATCATCCATTGTACAATATATCTCGTTCCGCCCGATATCAGCATAGCAAGTAGTATGGTGTTTAAAACTATCAATGCTCGGTCATGCCATCTAATTCCTACCCATAGCCATGCCGCAGTACCTATTACTGAAAACATAACATCATATATCTTTGGAACTTCTTCCACTGATCTACATAACACAGCACAACAGACAAAAAATACACCAATCCATTTTACATACCAAGTTGCATCATGCAACGGTGTGACTTTGCGAACACTGGTCAGTTGACCTTCTAGTGTTTCTATCTGATCTTCTATTTCGTCTATTCTTTTATTTTGTGTAGTTTTCATATACTCTGTTGATCACGTTGTGTGTTGTTACGAAACTGGCACATTTGGCCATGTCTTTTAATCGTCTTGCACCTATGTAAGTACAAGCACTTCTTACTCCACCTACAATATCTTCTAGTGTGTTTGACACAGGTCCTCTGTAGGGTAAGGATATCAGTCTACCTTCATTGCCTCGGTATCCATCCTTGCGTTTGCCATGCACTTCTCTTGCACGATCTGAACTCATTCCGTAAAATTCTACTCTACCATCTACTACTGGCTGTTCTGACTCATCATGACCTGCCAACATACCACCAATCATGACCATGTGTGCTCCGCCACCAAATGCTTTTGCTATATCACCTGGATGTACACAACCACCATCTGCCATTATATGTCCACCTACACCATTTGCCGCATCTGAACAGTCTACTATTGCAGAAAATTGAGGAACACCAACACCAGTCATTGTTCTTGTTGTACATACTGATCCTGGACCAATGCCTATCTTCACTACATCAGCACCATTTATAATTAATTCTTCTGTCATCTCAGGTGTTACTACGTTACCTGCTACAATAATCTTATCTGGATATTGATCTCTAACTTTTTTAATAAAGTCTACCATGTTTTGATGATATGCGTTTGCAACATCAACAGTTATCATTTTAATATCGGGGAACATCTCTAATACTGTTTGCATGATCTTCCAATCAGGAGCATCTGGGTCAAACATCACATTGGTTCCTGTGCATACTGACACTGACTGCATTCTTAGTCCTGTGCCTGCGGCCGCTTTCCACTGTTCTGGTGTGGTTGACTTTGTTATCACAGTCATCATCTTGTGTTCTTGTAAAGCTCTTGCCATGCTAAATGTACCAACACCGTCCATATTACTTGCAAATATTGGAAGGAAGTTCATTTGTTTGCTTGAATTCCTAAATGTAAAGTTTCTAGTCATGTCTACATCTTTCCTCGATGATAACGTGGAACGTTTTGGTTGCAGTAGAACGTCTTCGAAATTTAATTTAGGGTCAGTATTAATTCTCATCTTCTTTTTCCTTTGTCTTGCATACTTCAAGTATGCTTTGATAATGTTCGTATGCTTGTTTCAGTGCCGGGTACTTCTCTCTCATATCTTCATCATTAAATAAATCTAATTGATAATGCTGTTCTAGATCTCCCATGTCATATGACACATCGAGTGTTCCCATGCCCATGGTCATAACACCTTCACTAAATCCATACTCATCATGTGAATCGTGTATTGGCTGTTGTTTTTTCTTTTTATTTGTCACTAGTCCCTCGCAAATGTTTGTTGCATTTTGATATTGTCCATAAACTCTTTTTTAGTACCTGAGTCGTTGCCAAATGCACCACGTAATACAGTGGTCTGGGTCAAACTACTGTGAGCCGCAATACCTCTGTTCTCACAACAACCATGTGTTGCTTGTAAGTACACACCCACATTAGGACTATTTGTTGCAGATTGTATTTGATCAGCAATCACATTGTTTAATTCTTCTTGCAGTGTGCCTCTTCTTGCACACCATTGAGCGATTCTTGTGTATTTGCTCAACCCAATAAGTTTCTCTGCGGCAATGATACCAATGTATGCAACACCGTTCACAGGTTGGTGGTGATGAGAACACAAACTTTTAATCTCACTTCTTACAACCAACATACCTTTGTAGCCGTCTTTGCCATGATTAGGAAATGCAGTTGCATTAGGCATAGGATTGTAACGTCCGGACATTAATTCATTGATGTACATTTTAGCAAGTCTGCTACCTGTGTTATTGCTGTTGGGGTCATTTTCCCTGTCGATAATTAATGAATCTAATATTGCTTCAAATTTTGGTGTAAGTTCTTCGATAAGTTTTTGTTTATCTCCTTCTTCTAGATATTTGCTGATATTGTCTCCTGCCCAATAACGACCGTTGTCTTCTTTAATTTTTTTAACAATCTCTTCGCTAACAGAACCTTTAATGTTCCAACTGTCTTTTAGATCATCCATTATTGTAATTCCTTTTTGTGTGTCATGTTATACCATTTTACAGCACTTGATACTACCTTGTCAATAGAACTTTGTGCTGGTACCCAATCTAATATTTCCTTAGCCTTGGTTATATCTGCAAGTGAGTGTGATACTTCTTTCCTAGCATCTCCAACTTCTGTGTTTATTTTTCCAAGATGTCTTTGCACTTCGTTGATTACTTCTAAATTTGATGTTGGAATACCCGAGCCAATATTGAATATCTCAAAATTTTTATTATCACGACAATAGTGTAATGCTTTTATATTTGCTTCTGCAACGTCCATCACATGAACATAATCTCTTACACATGTACCGTCTTTGGTCGGATGACCATCTCCGTTTATTTTAAATGTTTGATTTTTGTGTGCTGTATCAATTATTATATCGATTAGTTTGTTTGGTTGGTAACGTATTTGTTCAGAGCCAGCTTCAATATCATAACCTGCAACATTAAAATATCTAAGGGCCACACAGTTAATATCATATGCTCTACTGTAATCTTTTAAAATACTTTCAACAGCCAGTTTGCTTGATCCGTATGCATTTCTAGGTTGTGCTAATGATGTTTCCATACATTTATTTAGGTCGCTGTCTGCATACACTGACGCTGTGGAACTAAACACAAATGTTTTAACATCATTGGCAATAAGTTTGTCTAACAGTGCTAATGTTGTTGCTATATTATTTCTATAAAATAATCCAGGATTTTTTACACTTTTACTAACAGAACTACTACCTGCTAAATGAATACAACTATCAATATTGTATCTTTTAATAACAGCATCTAAGGCTTGTATATTTGTAGGTAAGTCTATATCAAAACTTGGTCCAAATGCAACAGGTTTGTTTTTTAAATTTCTATCAACGACAACTGGAATATATCCGTTCTTAGCTAAAAGTTTGCAAAGATGAGAACCGATATATCCGGCACCGCCTATGACTAGCACAGATCTGTTAATGGATTTTATATCGATGTCAAATATCTCAGTTTCCTTCTGCATCAAAGTCCTTGTACAAAGTATATTTCGCAGTAAGTTCTTCACCGGCTTTAATATCTCTAGTCGTTACAAGATAGCACACAGGTTTTTGATGCCAAAATCCTCTTATATTTTTACAGTTAGGGTTATCATCATGATTGTAAAATGCTCCTAAGGCAGTTCTTATAGCACCATGCGGAAAGTTTTTATCTAGTATATGCACAATGCCCAATACAATATCAGCATCAAAGTCTTTTGTAGCAAATAGTCCTAGTCCTTGTACATCAGAGTCTTTAATTGTTAGTCCATCTGGTAGTGGTCTATACATTTTTCTTCCTTTTCTTTTGTTCCTCTGGAGATAGACAAGAATTAAAGAATGATCCTATTGATGCTTCATTTACTAATTTGTTTTTATCTTCATTGTTTGATCTGTTTTGTCTAGTAAGCAAGTACTCTGCAACCTTGTATATCCTATGCAAATTTGTAACACTATTTTTCCAGTGTTTATTCATCAGTGGTTCTGCAATCCTTCTAATCGCTTTTCCGTGTTTTGACTGTTTGACTCCTAGCTCGTATACAGATCCACCTGACTGCTTTGCTTCTAACCAACCGTGTTCTTTGTTATCCGACATACTGTTTAATAAAGGTTAACATTGTTTGTGCATCAGACACCTCGAACGGATCTTCTTCTGCTCCGTCTCTTTGTCCTAGCTCAACGAACATTTTTTTGATCTCATTATTTTCTACCAGCATAGAGTATCTCCACGATCTCATGCCAAATCCTTGTGGATTTTTATCAACTAGCATACCTAACCCGCTTGTGAATACACCTTCGCCGTCTCCGATTGGTTTAACTTTTTTAATCTCTTGATTAGTAAACCATGCGTTCATTACAAAGGCATCATTTACTGATAAACAATATACTTCGTCAATACCTTGTGCTTTAAATTCATCGTACAGTTCTTCGTACCCTGGCAGTTGTTGTGAACTACAAGTTGGTGTAAATGCTCCTGGTAGTGCAAATACTACAACTTTCTTCCCGTCAAATATCATTGGTGTGTCTATATCTTTCCATTCGCCGCCTATAAATCCGCAACCACCTATCGCAGTTTCGTCACCTGTTCTTGTTTTCCATCTAGTGTATGGTACTTTCATTATGCTCTCTCCTTGATTAATTTTACTGTTCCGTCGTTTGTGTGTTTTATTTTATGATTGTTTTGAATAGCAAGTTGTAGGAACGATTCATACTTTTCTTCTTTGACCATCAGTGTTATGCACTCTTCAAGGTCTTCTCCTATGTCATTGTATCCTGCGTATGCCCATATAAAGTCCTTGCCATACTTCATGCCAAGGTTACCTGCTGTTGTGCAGATGTTTGCTACTGCGTCAACAGTATCATATCCAGCATTCAATCCTCCACCCTCTACAGGTAAGTGTCCCATTCGAGATGTTGCTCTTGCTTGTTGTATATGAATCTCTTTCATTATATTCCGCCCATTACTGGATTTTCGTAAACTGCATGACTTCCGTTTTCGCCATCTTCGCTTACGTCTATTTCAATTTTTCTACCTGGATACTTTTTCGTTATTGCCATGTATAAATCATCTGACATCATCTCACAAGATTTGTAGTCAAGTTTCATTGTGCCATCTGCATACATGTTCTCAATCCATCTCTTGAACTGTATAAATTCTATGTCTCTGTCGTCATGTGTAACTTCTATTGCTACTTTGAAATGGAATATGTGTCTGTGTACATAGCCTAGGAAACTTACATCATACTCATCACCTGTTGCTAGTTTAGGATCATCCAGTGCCGCAGGGTATTTGTGCAATCCTTCTTTTCTAAAAGTCACCCATATCATTTTATGACCTCTGTTGGCTTGCTCTGATAATGCTTGATCTCTTAATTGTTCTGTGTTGGTATCGGCCATACTGTTTTCTCCTCAATTGGTTCATCTTGTTTGTATTCGTCCCAAGAAGTAAATCCTGATGACTGTTTAAAGTGGTTCATACTCATTGTCCATACACCTGGACCTGTTGCTTTAAAGTCTACATCATCAAGTTTCATATACACTTGATCGTCTTCTTCTGAATAAGGAAATATAATTGAGCATACCGGAATAAACTTTTCATTCTTCCACATAGCTTTAAATTTCTCTTTAACTTGTGCGTGTAGACTGTGAGGATAGTCAACAGTCACATAATAACCATCAGCAAGTAATTTTTCTATTTGTGCTACCTGCATATGATGACTGTGTATGTAAGCTCTGTTGGCTCCATAGTAAATTGCTTTTGCGTTAGACCAAGCACATACTTGTAAAATCTGTTCGTATGTTAAGTCATTACGAGCAAGAAATAATGTTTGTAAGCCATGAGCCGGAGTGTGTTCAATTTCTATACCTGAAAATAAACCTACACTTTTACTCTTGCCTGTTTTGTAGTCTCTATCCATGTTATTATTATACTACTGCTTGACTAGTTTGTCAACTTGGCTTTGGCTCTTGCTATTGAATCTTTGATTGCAAGTTTGGTTTTTTTGAGTCTCATTAATAATGATTTACTCTCTGAACTTCTGTCTTTTTTCCTATCTTCGGTAAGTTCGTCTACTTTTCTATTTAGGTAATCGTGTTTATTGTTTAGTCTCTTGATCTTCTTGTTTTTGTTTAAGTTAGCCATTGTTTCCTCCTATTCAAATAAAGAACTAAAATTGTTTGTGCCTTTACCACCACCAGTGGATGTTTGCCATCTTGTGCCTCGTATGTCTGCTAAAAATGATTTGTTTGCCGCAATTAGTTCCATAGGTTTCTCTGAAGTAAACACTTTTTCTACAAGTTGATTAAAGTATAAAATGTTTTTAGGAACAAATTCACTTAATTCGCCTGTGTTATCAGAAGGCCTTGTTTTTGCCCAATGCCCTATGTCTGGTTTGTGTTTGATCTGTTCTATATCATTCATGTCGTTTGCTATCTGTACTGCTGTAATATGATTATAAACATTGTGTGCCATCATTAAACAGTAACTGAAACTATCCCAAGCAGTTGCACCTTCTTTGCCATTTTTATTTAGGTCGCCTTCTCCGTACCAACAAACATCTTTCATTTTTAATCTATCACCTATTGCAGATTTAAATGGGAAAGGTATATCTGAACCTTTCATTGCTTTGTCGTCTTGTGCTTTCTCCATGATGTAACTCCATCTTTTTGGAGTAAACAAGTTGTGCGTGTACACTAACCCGTTTGCAGTTGATAAAAATGCTGATGCAGAATCAAAACTTATTGTAACATTTGGATTAACATGTTTTCTTAACTGTCTTTGTACACCTGTTAGGTAACAAGCCCAATCAAGTTGTGAAGTACCTAGTACGTGTATCCAGTCTTTGCCGTCTAGTTGTTTTTCATCTCTCATAACAATTAGGCGTTTAAGTAATATTTCCATGTCACACATGTTAATACCACCCATTGCCCAACCTTCGAATTCATATTTTTTAACTTCGTTGTACCAAGTTTGTGCTGTTTCCCAGTCATCACCTTGTAGTACGTTTAAAAACTTTGTTTGACCTAGTCTGTTCTTTTGAAAGTATTTTAGGTTGAACACAGTTGCGTCCATACAATCTTTAAAACTGCTTAATCCTGTTCTTGCACTGTTTATTGGTGCCGCCGCCCATGTAGGAATATCTAGTGTCATTGACCATTCTGATGTAAGTTCTAGCCAATTTAAAATGCTGTCTCTGGTTGCGTTTGCTTTAGTACCACCAAAATCAGTCCAATCAAATTTGATTACACCTTTTCCTAATTGGTATCCTCCTGAGTCACCTACTATCGTTGAGAACTTTCTATCTCTATCAACAACCATAGCATCTCTATCAGCAACCTTGTTCATGTCCAAGCAGGCATGTCCTGCCGAGTATAGTGCAGTTGGGTATGTGAACATACCTTTTTCAGGATTTAAAAAGTTTAATCCTTCAACACCATTTATAAAACCATCTGGAATTCTTTCTTCTGGAATATGAGCACCTTTAGTAACTCTCTGTTTGCTTACGAATGTATTATAAAAGTTTGATATAGCAGGCAAAAACACCGCAAAGTCTCTGCTTCGTGGACCTAAATGTTCTTGCCTGTTATTCTTTTCCGTCATTATTGCGCCTGTGCCGGGATTATATATTGATACTTGCCTAGTCCTGAATCAACTGAAACCTGCATCGCACCTTCGTTAGAGAAGTGTAATGTAACTTTCGCTGAATCTGATAGTTTCAATATTTGTAATACTTGCCCAACTGGCCAACTCCAACCTTTGTTAAGTGTTCCCTTAACGTCGGTTGCAAACGTAAACTCGCCACCATGCGATGCTTGATCACCAAAAGTGAAAATCAAATTTCCATCCTCAGTTCTCACAACGAATGAGTTGTGTTCTGTGTTTGCTGTTGCCTGAAAGTTGAATCTTTGCACACTTGCTACTAGTGGTTCGATCTCAACGTCCCACTTAACACCTTTAAATTTTACAGTCTTAAGTTTTTCGTTAATAATCTCAGCATTCATAAATCTGTAATCATTCTTAAAGTCACCCTTTTCGTTTTCGAAATGAATTCCTGTAGGAACAGTTGCTCCGGCTCTCTCACCGGATAATACAGTTATGTTTGCTTTGTCTTTGTATTCCGGACACTTCAAGTGGATATCTAATTTACCCAATTGAGGCATTCCAAACGTACCAGACATTTCCGTTTGTGGCTTGTGAAAAGACCCTTGCAAGATTACAGATCTGTCTTCTGCCATTGAATCAATTGCAGTTGCCTCAGTGCTACCACTGATTTTAACAAGATCTAAAAATCCTAATCCATGCGTGTGTTTAACGATGTCTTTTAAGATGTCTATCATAATGTTTTTATTGTATAGGATATTTAGGTCTTAAGCAAGAGTTATTTCAGTTTTATTATAAACAACTGGATTTTGTTTACCAGGTTTTTGAAATACGGCATAGTTGGCTCCAGGACGGAATTGATTCATTTCTATTATCGTGTAACCTTCTTCCTCAATCATTCTGATCATCTCTGTTTTGGTATTGTAATTCCAATAACCTCTTTTGGCATTATTTAGGTCTTCGTCGTAATGACAGTCTGCATACTGTATCATGCAATAACCCCCGTCAATCAACACTCTTTTAATGTCGTGTATGTATTGTTGCACATGGTTCTGTGTCATGAATGGAAATGTGTCCCAACTAAACACAAAGTTGCAACTGCCCTGTGGTATGTTTGAACACTCTGTATTTTTTGTTAGATAAAATGTTAAATGTTTTTGATGTGCATTTGGAAACATATCTCTAATTGGGTTCTCTACTTGTGGTAGTACGTCTAGATAGAATTGTTTGCCCCATGCTCTAAAATCCATAGAGAACATGCCATTGCCTGGACCAATCTCTAAACTGTTATACGCATTGGTCTTCCCAAACTGCAATATTTTTAATTGTACTTGTCTCCGTAATGCTTCATCTATTATTGGTTTCTTTAGTTTTTGTTGATTGTCGAGCATGAACCATTCGGGTGTTTTGTCAATTCTATCAATTACTTGATCATTGTTAGCATCAACGGCTAGTGCTACGTCCTTTAATATTTTAAGGTTTGAATCTATTAGTTCTTGTAGATCTTCTTTTTTAACTTTTTCTAATTTTTCTATTAGTAGCTTTATTTCTTCTATGCTTAACATAATTGTATTTAGAATTCAAATAGTTTGTTAAATGTATTACTGGTTTCTGTAGATTGTACGTCCCACCCCAATACACCTATCAAGTTATCTAGTTTTTGATCCAATATAGCGGCTTCCATAGCATCTGAATCAAATGGAAGTTCTTTAAGCCATTCCGGAATACGCATCTCATCCACAGGATATGCAATACTTGTGTAGCCCATGGGATTCTGCTTCAGTTTGCACACAATTACTTTTGCACCATCTGTTATGATCATCGAGTATTTGTCACCATACATCTCTTTGCACCTGTTCCAGTTCATACTTGCTCTAACGTGACCTGGCATGTTGGCTTTGCCTTTGGCCGCCTCCGCCGCTTGGTACTTGGTCATGTTGTTTGCTCTCTTGGGAGATCCTTTCTCCCAACCTGGTCTTGCTTTAAACTCTGCTCTAAATTCACTAATTCTATCTAATACATCTTTCTCATCTTTACCTTGCAGTACTAGGTATAATATTTCACCTAAAAAGTCTTGTACAAACACTGGAGTATCTGATCTTTTCAAATCCAGTCCCATAGCTTTTACTTTGCCGTCTTTGCCTTCTGTGTCTGTTCTCTTGCCTTCTTTGTCGTAATACAACACGGCATATCTTTTCTTTGTGATAAACAAACCTTTTGATGCAATAAGTTCTCTACCTGCCGCAATAACTCCTCCTCTTGTAGCTGGACAATGGAATGCTTTGGTCATATATGATTTAAATGATCCGTTAACTTCTTCTGCTATCTTGTCATATAATCCTAATACTGAATCTTTAGTCCATGGTATTAGTCCTTCAGTGATTTCTTTTTGTAATGTTTTGTAGGCCGAGAAATAAACAGAATCTGTATCGCCATACACAATACTTGCACCTTTGTGATCATACTTACCTGCAACAATTTCATTTACTTTTGAAGCCATGTGTTTTGTGATACATCTACCTGTAAGTGTAACTGATTGTCCAATCCTTATATCAAAGAACCTACATCCTGGATTTAGAATTGCACCATACAAACTGTTCAAGTTAATCTTTTTAACAAGTTGTCTTTTGTCCCAATACTCTCTTTCGATTTCATTATCTCCACACTCACGCATTTTTCTCTGCATTTCTTGTCTTTCTTCATACCAACGTTTTAATAAGCCCGGAATAATTGCTTCGTACTCGTATGTGAATATTGTACCATTTGCACTCAACATCCATTTGTTGTTACCATCAAATACTAAATCATACAGTTGTGCCGCACTCATTCTCACACTGGTTTTGTCTTCCCAGTCTACAACAATTTCTGTGCCTTTTTCTTTGTTCATTACTGCAACATATTCCCAACTGCCAAATTGACTGTCCCATGCTGATGCAAATGATTTCTTTTGGTGTAGTGCCCTGTTAACTTCTGCTGATGTTATCACAGGTCTTATCTGTCCTATGATAGTTTCTGGTCCCATGTTCAATGCTCTAATCACACTTGGATAGAGTGAGTTGATGTCGATAGACCCAATCCAATCATGTATTCCTTTTTGCGGAGTTGCTACATAGGCACCTGCCGCTGATACTGGCGGAGCATCCTTGTCTCTGTATTTTCTTCCAGGAACAATTAAGCCCTTTCTATGCGACTCATTTACAATGGCTTGTTCAGTTACTGCAACTGCACCCATTGTGGTTTGTAGTAGCACAGTGTTTTGGTGTGCAATTTCATTTGCAAGTTCTATGAATTTTAATTTCTTTTCTAGTTTGGCTAGTAGTAATGTATCTTGTCTGTTGTATTCTATAAACAATCCAAAGTCATTTTTATAAAGTGCATCTAGTGAACCTTCGTATACTGTTTTTCTTTCTCCTAGTTCATGTTCGCCTATTGCATCTAGTCTGAAACTGTGTCTTTCCTCATATGTGTATTTTCTATAAAGTTCTAGCAAGTCCAAATGTACTCTGCCAACAAGCTCAAATGTTAATTGTTCTTTGCCATACTTTTCAAATAATCTCTTTCTAGGCTTTTCACCCCAAAAGCACAAACGTCTTGTATCATCTGAACTTAATACTTTCTGTATTCTACCCACGGTGTACGGAATATCATAACCTTCACTGTTCCACCCTGATAGTATGTCTGCATCTTCAACTAGTTCTAAAAATGCGTCCAACATATCTTTCTCTTTTGCAAACAACATTGTGTTAGGGAAACGTTCAGTTAAAACTTTTGCATCTTGCATACTGATTGTCTTTGGAGGTACTGCAAGTGTAACCAGTTGATCCGTCCAGCTCATATAACAACTGATGGCAGTTATGGGCATGAACGGATCATCTGTAGTTGAATAACCCCTTTCAGGATCAAAATCAACTTCAATATCAAAAAACATAGTGTTCAACTTGGGAGTCTCTTTGCCTAAGTAGTTCTCCTCAAGACACCTAAACACAGGATTGATATCTTGTTCATAAAGAGACTTATTGGACCTTAATCTTTGCTCCTTGATGAATTCTTTGTGTGTTGCACAGGTAACCTTTTGTAAAGATTCACCAAGCATACTTCTATGTTTGCCTCTTGCGTCTGGATAGTAAAACACATACCTTGCGTCATACTCTACAAACACACGACCTTTTTTAGGATCACGTTCTACAACATAAATTTTATCTTCGTCTCTTTTGTATAGTGCGTCTATGTAACTCATTTAAAAAAATACTCTTATGTTTCCTATTACATTCATTATAGTAAACCATGATGCCAAAAAGCAAGTCCAAATAATTCTCCTACGATAAGCCGCAACGGCCAGTGTGGTTGAACCTAAAAGATACAACGGAAAAATCAATTGCATGTCAGGTCCGGGGGAAGTAAAAGTTAGTAGTGTTGATCCCCAAATGGTGACCAAAACAGAAAATACTTCCAAATAAAATGCAAGTCTATCTGTAATATAACTTTCTACCCAAAATTCTTTGAGTACTTTTAACACTATAATTTGCCGGCTGTGTTTAGTATGCTTTCAAGTGTGTCCATGTCATCGGCAATGTTTTGATAGTTGCCTCTGTGTGCCACAGATATTGCTTTGTTGATTAATGCTGGTTTTAGTTCAAGCTCTTCTGATATTGCTTTTACTGTGTCTTTTAACCCACCTTTAAGGTCTTCGACTTCGCCTAGTACTTGTGAGCCTTGTGATATAATTTGGATCAGCTTTTGCTTTTCCGCATCGTTGAAGTTTCTTACTGCCATTTGTTTCTCCTGTTGTTATTCAACAAGTATATAACAAATATAATATAGAGTCAATTGGTATTTGGATTATTCTACGTTGCCTTTGTGTCTGGCTCTTTTTGCAACATCACCTTTTTCCATAGCTTCTGCCCAAACAATCATATTGTTTACCAAGCTCTTGACCATTCCAATAGTTTCTGAATCTTGTAGAATATTATCTCGGCCTTGTGCTTCTGATTCTATGTTGCATAGTGGTGGTGTTGTTAGTGCTAGGTTAGATGCAAAACTGGCCAATGTGCCTGTTATGTGTTGCCAACCGTCTACTCCGCCTGACACGATGCTACCAAACACTTTGCCAAACATTGGTTTGTAATCATTTCCGTCAATGCTCCAAGTGTCGATATAATCTAATCTCTCAATCAGTGCCTGTGTGTGACTGCTGAACATACCCCACCATATAGGTGTGGCAATAATGATACCGCTCATGTCTGGTTGTATCATTCTGTGTATTACTGGACGTAGATCATCGTCTTCGTCTTGTGTACTGTTTTTGTAGTTTAATTCTGCTGTGTTTACTATTTCACACTCATGCCCAAGTTTTTCAAAACCTACCTTGACCATCTCACAAACAACCGATGTGTTTGATTCTGTAGATGGCCTTAGTGTACCATTTACAATTATAAATTTCATTATTTTTTCTTAATTGGAACGCAGTTGTCTACAGTCTTTCCACCTTTTTTCTTTGTGCCCATTCTCTTGTAGCCTTTCCAACAAGCCTTACCGTCAACGCCTTTTTGCTTCTCTTCTGGTAGGTGTTTTTCTGTAACTTCGTATATTCTCATATTACCACTTTCTGCAAGACCAATATCTTGCTTTTGTTTTAGGTCCTGGGTTGGCACAGTTGTGCCTTGCTCTGAATGATTTTCTTGCTTTTGGATTGCTCTTTCTAATTCTCATTGTGGGTCTCTTCGCACTAGTACCACCGTGTCCAAAATTTACTTTTTTAACATTGCCTGTTTTAGGATCTTTTACATAAACTTTAAATTTTTTAGAGTCACCACGCATGGGTTTGTTAAGTGGAACTTTTCTACCTTGGTACTCTGCGTCAAATAAATCTGTTTCGTCTTCTGGGAAACCTAATGCACCTAATACTTCTTCAAAGTCCTCGTCTTCTGCTATGTCAAACTCGTCACCTTCTGGCATTGGTGTGTAATCTTCCATGCCTGCTAGTTCTTTCATTCTTGCAAGTTCGCCTGCATCTTCTGAAGTTGATTCTGACACATAATCAATACGCACCCATTCAATAAGTTCGTCTGTACCTTCTAATTCTTCTAATTCTTTCTCGTCCAGTTCTGTACCATCGGCATAGTTTGCTCCTTGCAGTTCAAAGATTCCATCGCTGTAATCTTCCATCTTGTACACTATGCTACCTTGGTCTATTTCTTTACCATTGAGATACAAATAATCGCTGTCTTTTTGCATATCTTTTGCTTGTTCAGAATCTAAAGGATCACGCATTATAGGTTTGCCGTCATCTTCGACCACCGGCACACATATACCGTCAATCCTACTCAGGATGTTTTGTATTTCTACCATTGATTCTGCTATTGGTGTGACACCATCTTCTTTGCCCATTTGCATCTGTGTCTTGTCGTTTGTAAATTGTGTTAGTTGTGCAAGTCCTCTGCTACCCGCTGAACTTGGTGATGCTACTTGTTGACCTGCATCAATCGTGCCTGTATCTTTGATCTTCTGTTGATCGTCGACATATTTTCCGTAATTGTATGGTATTGCATCTGGCATAGCAGTATTTATGCTAGGTTATTTCTTTGGTGCTGGGTCTAGATCGTTTGTAAACTTGTCTTCTACAGGTGCTTGTAGTTCTAATTCTTCACCTTCGTCAAACTCTGGGTCTAACATGTCTACTTCACCGTCATCGTCTTTCTCGTCTGACTTGTCTTCTGCTTCTTCTCCACCGTCTTTTTCTGGTGAGTGTGGCTCTTCTTTGT
>Ga0308019_10001042_pt1 | contig 17118 bp, 12 predicted proteins | sample Neamet284_FD_203135 | JGI IMG/M metagenome (GOLD analysis project Ga0308019, IMG submission 203135) | Marine microbial communities from water near the shore, Antarctic Ocean - #284 | ecosystem: Environmental > Aquatic > Marine > Unclassified | place: Southern Ocean | collected 2014-10-01 | reverse complement strand
GAGCAGTAAAGGTATTATTTCAGATGGTCGTATGGATCAAGGTAGCCTTAAAATTCGAAAATCAGGAGAAGATATATTAGTAAATGGAAAATTATTTACTAAAAAAGTGAAACCAAAAAAATCTCAATTTCCCAAGAAATGGAAAGGGTTAATTGGTGAATATGGCTGGGATCATAATATTCTTTTTGTTTATGAAGAGAGGGGAAGCTTGTGGCTCTTAATGGAGTGGATTGAGAAAGATCAATTATTACAAATAAAAGAGGATCTATTTGCATTTCCGGAAAATTCTGGAATGTATCATGGTGAAAAATTAAAATTTAAAAGGAATGAAAATGGTATTGCAACGGAAGTTGCAATACTAAATGGGCCGATTTTTAAAAGGCGTGATATTGGCGCGTCAAACTCAGAAACATTCCGAATTGAGCCTCTTAAGCCAATTGATGAATTAAGAGAAATTGCTTTAAAAGCAATACCCCCGATAGAAGAAACAGAGTTTTTAACGACAGATTTAGTTGAATTACGGAATATTGATAAAACTATTAATTATGATATTCGATACGCTAGCACTAACAATTTTATGAGTAATAAGTTTTATACAAAGGCTGAAGCTTATTTACAAAGACCTGCGGCAGAGGCTCTTGGTAGGGTGAATGAAAAATTAAAGATCAAGGGTTATGGTCTATTAATTCATGATGCCTATAGACCTTGGTATGTTACGAAGATGTTTTGGGATGCTACACCTGATGACAAAAAAATATTTGTAGCTAATCCAGAAAATGGCTCCAGACATAATCGTGGATGTGCGGTTGATTTAACAATATATGATCTCAAAACAGGAAAAGTTATTGAAATGGTTGGTGGTTATGATGAAATGACAGATAGATCATTCCCAAATTATTATGGTGGAACAACTGAACAACGTTGGCATAGACGATTATTACGTAATGTAATGGAGTCGGAGGGTTTTAAGGTGTATGAGTTTGAGTGGTGGCATTTTGATTATAAGGATTGGAAGCAATATGCTATAAGTAATAAAAGATTCGAAAACTTGTAGATTTATTTTTGAATGATTTTTTTGTTAATTAGGAGGATTACTAATGAAAATAATAATTAAATGGCTACTAATATTAAGCTTAGTGAATGGATTGTTTTCTCAAGGGAAAAAAATATTTATTTCTGCTGACTTAGAAGGAGTTGTTGGAGCCGTTACTGGTGAGCAACTTAGTCCAGGTGGATTTGAATATAATCGTTTTAGAGAGTTTATGACTGCTGAAGTAAATGCAGCTATCCAAGCAGCAAAAGCAGCTGGTGCGACAGAAATACTGGTGGCTGATTCACATGGAAATGGACAGAATTTATTAATTGAAAGATTACCTAAAGATGTAAAACTAATAAGGTCCTGGCCACGTCCACTAGGCATGATGGAAGGTATTGATGATAGTTTCGACGGGGTGATATTCACTGGTTATCATGCCAGCACAAATAATGTAGAAGGAGTCAGAGCGCATACATTTTCTAGTGCCCACTTAACTTCTTTAAAAGTGAATGGAAAGATAATGACAGAGGGTTCCTGGAATGCTGCAGTAGCTGGTGAATTTGGTGTTCCTGTTATTATGATCTCAGGAGATGATGCTGCTGTTAGTGAAGTGAAATCATTAATTGGAAATGCAGAGGGAGCCATTGTTAAAGAAAATATTAGTTTCCATTCAGCGAAGTCACTTCATCCAGAAGCTGCATATGATTTGATTGCAGAAAAAACATTGTATGCTGTAAAAAATATTAAAAAGTATAAACCTTATAAGATTAAAGGGCCTGTAACGGTTTCAGTTACCTTTAAAAATTATCAACCCTCTCAGATTCTTTCTTATTTAAAAATGTTCAAACGAATTAATTCTCATACAATTGAGTTTAAGGCAAAAGATATGATTGAGGCTTCATACATTATAAGAGTAGTATTAGATTACAAGGGAGGGAGTACTATCCCTTAAAAAATCAGTTTTCTAATAAATGCTTACCCATGAACTCTCGAGCGAATTGGAAGGCTTCCTGGCGAGTCTTTGGGTTCCCACCCATAGTAGGACCCTTACCTGCGCATGAAGCTAAACCAACTTTTTGTAGAAAAGGTGATGTCATAGGAATATTTAGAAAGCTCATGAGAACTGCTCCATCATAACGAATTTTAAAACGACAGTTTACAGTTTTATAAGCATTCTCTTTAACTACTATAGGTGTATCTCTATCAAAAGAATGGTGAGATTCAGGATATACGGTTAAACTAATATTTGCACCTGCCTCTTTCATTTTTGGGACTAGTTCTTCGCAGGCTTTAGCTGGAACCCAATTATCTAATTCTCCAATTAAAATATGCATAGGTGCATTAGTAAAACGAAGAACTTCAGGTTGAGCTATGCAAGGGGGGTAAATTGCAAGGTGAGCAGCAAATTTCAATTTTGGGTTTATTTTTTCAATTAGTGGAAGCCATCCAGAAAATAAAGTTACGCCTCCTCCAAGACTCCAACCTGTTATAGCCACTTTTTGTTTATCAATTTTAGGATGTTTAGAAAGTATTTCAAGAGCTTTGAAAGCATCTAAAACCATCATTGCAGTTGTAACTTGAGTCTGAGAGCCTACAGTTGATTTTACGCCACGACTAGAAAAGCTTTGAAGTTCAAATGTCGCAATCCCCATACTTATGTACATATCCATATATTCAAGATGATGGTCTCCCCAATCGAGGCTACCAGCAACACCTATAATAAGAGGAAATGGCCCTTCTCCTTTTGGTAGTTTTAAAATACCATCAACTTCAATCTTCTCTAAACTTTCAAGGTTTGTAATTATGTCTTTAAAACCAAATGGACTAGCGCTATTAAAAGTGATTTTTTGCTGCCCAAAAATTATTAATGACATTGAAAAATATGTAATCAAAAAATATTTATAATTCATTTTATTAAATTTCAATTGTTAAAGATGGGAGGATGTTTGTCTTCATGATCAGTTTTTTCTTGATAAAAATTAGCTAATTTTAAGATAGAGGCTTCATCAAAAAGATTCCCGATTAAAGTAATACTTGTTGGTCTACCTTTATTATCAAAACCAGAGGGAATAGAGATGGAAGGATGACCCGTAAGATTAGTTATAAGACTTTGCTGACTGCCACGCCCAGGTGCAATTATAACATCATAATCTTTAAATAGATTAAACATTTCTTCAATTAACCTTGTCCTAAGGCGGTTTGCTTGTAAATATTCAATGGCAGGGATAAACCGACTTTGTTTTAAAGAGTTTGCTCTAGAGTTAGAAGATTGTTGAATCATCATATCAATTTGGTTGCTTATAACTAACTTATCAAAATATGCACCGGCTTCTGCTCTAAGGATTGAATCAAAGGCTCGAAAAGGATATGAGCTTGGAAGAGTAACTGAATCCATAGTTACACCCATTTCCTTTAAAACATTTAGAGCTAAAACCCCATTCTCTCCTGAGTCAGTAGTATCTTTATCAATAATTTCTTGAATATATCCGACTTTAAGTGATTTGATATCTTCCTTAAAATTTATTCCAAATGGGATATTATAGACAGTTTGATCTCGACCATCTGAACCATTTATAATTGAAAGTATCAATGCGCAGTCTTTTGCATCTCTACATATGGGGCCAACTTTATCCATTGACCAAGAAAGTGTCATAACGCCATGTCTACTTACACGTCCATAAGTGGGTCTTAAGCCGGTTACTCCACAACGAGAAGAAGGAGATAGAATAGAGCCCCATGTTTCAGTCCCAATTGCAAAAGGGACAAGTCCGGCTGATGTAGCGGCGGCTGAACCAGCAGATGATCCAGAAGACCCTTGCTTAAGATCCCAGGGGTTTCGAGTTTTTCCATTAAACCAAACATCTCCTCTTGCTAGGGCACCAGAAGTAAGCTTTGCAATAAGAATTGCACCAGCAGAATTTAATTTTTCAACTACTTCTGCAGTTTCATCAATAATTTGATCCTTATAAGGCATTGCTCCCCAGGTAGTTTTATATTTTTTCACAGATATGATATCTTTAACTCCATATGGTATACCATGAAGAGGGCCACGATATTTTCCTTCAGCAATTTCTTTATCCATCTCACGAGCTTTTATTAAAGCTTCAACTTTTATTACAGTAATTACTGCTTCAAGTTGGGGATTATATTTTTTAAGACGATTTAAATAAAACTTTGTTAATTCTTCTGAAGTTATTTGTTTTGTTTGTATTAATGATGCGAGTTCGAAAATGGAATAAAATGCAATCCCGTCATAGTTTTCAGGTATAGAGATATTTTTATTTAAATCATATTGAGTATTCTGTTGAACGGATGGAGTAGTGAATCCATTAGGAAATGGATTAAATATCATAGCTGGAGATTCATTGTATTCGATATTAAAAGTACGCGTCGTATCATAAGAGGACCTATTACGCACCAGGTATTTCATCATCGTATCAATCTCAGTTTCATTAAACTCAACACCGTATAGTTTTTGCGCTGCAATCACATCTTGCGGTTTAAATGGATAAGGTGAATTAGATGCACAGCTCCAAAATAAAATTGTACATAGTAATCCAAAATTTATAAATCGATATTTAATTCTTCTCAAAAATAGATTAAACCTCTATGAGATAAGTTCCTTTTGTTACTTTAAATCCTTCTTTAGACCATGTTGCAACTTTAGGCTCGTCACCTTTTCTTCCTCTAATTGAGGCGCAACCAATATCACCACTCTTTGAAAGAGCTACAATCTTATCACTAAAGTTTACTTTTGAAGGGCCACCATTAATATCAATAATTCGTTTACATACCGCTTCACATGCTTCCTGTGGACTCATTCCATTCTTCATGAATTCAACACCAAGGAAAGAGCCGCAAGATCTAATCATTTCTTCGCCTCGACCTGTTGCTCCAACTGCACCGACTTCATTATCAACATATAAGCCAGCTCCTATAATTGGGGAATCTCCAATACGCCCTGGTATTTTCCATGCTAGCCCGCTAGTTGTGGTTATCCCAGCAATATTACCATCACTATTTACGCCCAAGACATTAATAGTACCGGTAGTACGCTTTGTATTATCATTACCATCCTCTGGTGGAAAATAATCATCTTTATCAGATAAGTTTTCTTTCCACTTTACCCATATTTTTCGAGTGCTTTCAGTTAATAAGTTTTCAACTTTAAAGCCATGCATTTTTGCATAATCTTGAGCACCTTTACCAACGAGATGTATATGGTCAGTCCGTTCCATCACTAGACGTGCAACAGAGCACGGTGTCTTGATTCCTTCTAAGCACGCCACAGATCCACAATTATGATCAGGACCATTCATTATTGAGGAATCAAGTTGTACCACTCCTTGCTCATTGGGTAGTCCTCCATAACCAACAGAAGTATCATTCGGATCTAATTCTGTGACATTTGCAGATTTTTCAATAGCGTCTAGTAATAAACCCTCTTTTTTTAATATATCCCATCCAGGTTTAAGCACTTTTCTTCCCCATTTTTCACCCCGACTACATAGTATAATAGGATTTATTTTTTTTGTAGTACTATTTCCTGCCATTACACTTGAATTGAAAACTGGTAATGAAATACCTAGCGTAGATATAGCTTTAATAAATTTTCGACGATTAATCATACTCTGTTCTCCTTCATCAATATTTAAACTCTTGAAATTTTTAATTGAATCTAACTTAAAATGATAAAGAATAGGGGTAAAGAATTACTGGGACTAATTTCGGCGTTTTATATGGGCTTAATAATAGATGAATAATAATAAAGTTTCAATTCAAGACGTATTTAGACTTTGGCTACCTTTAGCCGGAAGCTGGTTTTTGATGGGTATAGAAACTCCGATGCTTACTGCATTTGTGGCCCGGATGTCTTCGCCAGAGATTACATTAGCAGCTTGGGGTTCTTTAGTCTATCCAGTTTCAATGGCAATTGAAGGACCGATTATTATGTTGCTTACGGCTAGCACAGCACTGGCTAGGGATCGTAAAGCTTATAATAAATTATTTAAATATATGGTGGTTATGTCTCTGGCTCTTTCAGCTATACATGTTCTTGTAGCATTTACGCCTTTATATTATATCTTGGCGCAAGAATTACTTAACGTTCCAGAAGTGCTCATAGCTCCAGGTAGATTGGGTCTACAAATAATGACACCTTGGACATTTATGATTGCCTGGAGAAGACTTAACCAAGGAACTATGATTAAGTATGGGAATTCAAAGTCTGTGGCCGTTGGCACTGCAATTCGTCTTTTATCCTTAGTTATAATTCTTTCTATTGGACGTTGGTTCACAAATCTTTCTGGTATCTTTATTGGTTCAATAGCTGTCTCAATATCCGTAACAATGGAAGCGTTGTACATTCATAAATCAGTACAGTTAATATTGAAAAATATTTTACCATTGTCTAGTGATGCTAAACCTATTAATAGAAAGTCGTTTACTAAATTTTATTTACCCCTCGCCATGACGCCATTAATGACTCTACTAATTCATCCTGCAGGTGCTGCGGGAATGAGTCGTATGCCATTAGCTTTATCTTCATTAGCAGCGTGGCCTGTTGTCTATGGATTAATTTTTTTGACTCGTGGAATGGGGTTTGCTTTTAATGAAGTTGTTGTTTCATTGGCTGGAAAACCTGGTGGTATAATAGAGCTCAAGCGCTTTGCTCGCATCCTTGCAATCTCAACTATGGGGCTTTTAGCGATCATTGCATTTACTCCTTTAGGTAGGTTTTGGTTCAGTGAAGTTTCAGGCCTTGCAAGTAATTTGGTCAACTTATCGTCAGTCACAATTATGTTTGCAATTATTATGCCAGGATACCAGGTTTATCAATCGTGGTATGGCGGTTTACTTATTCATCATAATCAAACAAAGGGAATTAGTGAAGCCGTAATCATTTATGTATGTATTGCTATATTAGGGTTATTTTTAGGTAGTCATTTTGCAAAAGGACCTGGAATTTACTGGGCAATTAATATCTTTGTAATATCAGGTTTTTGTCAGACTTTATTTTTGAGATATAGATATAAAGGAATTAAAATTTAATTATGGAAAAATCTGATATAAGAGAAGACATAATAATTAAAACGCCTCAAATTCATGAGAGCGCATTCGTAGCTGAAGGCGCTAAGATTATTGGAGATGTTGTATTAAAAGCAAATAGTTCAATTTGGTATAATTCAGTTTGTCGAGGAGATATAAATCAAATTATTATTGGAGAAAGATCAAACATTCAAGATAACAGTGTTATACATCTAGAGAATGACCAGGGTGTTATTATTGGGAATGATGTTACTGTTGGTCACAATGCTATAATTCATGGTTGTACAATAAATGATGGTGCATTAATTGGTATGGGTGCCATTATCATGAATAGTGCTATTATTGGGAGAGGTGCTGTCATAGGTGCAGGAGCGGTTGTAAAGGAAAACATGAATGTTCCTGAGCTTTCCTTAGTCGTTGGCGTTCCAGGTAAAATTATTAAAACACTTTCTGAAGCCACTTTTGAACAAAATATAAAATGGGCAAAAAAATATGTGAGATTGGCAGAAATTCATCAAAAAGCTAATAGGGTTTAAAAATGAAGATTAAGAGAAATGCACTTTGTCATTGCGAAAGTAAAAAAAAATTTAAGGATTGTCATGGTAAAAAAAGAGATGTTGATCCATGGAAAAAGATTCTAATATATGTTGGAGTCTTTATTATTTTAATCTGGTTCACTAGAGATATAATTTTTGGAACTAGTGGGAGCTTAAACTCAGCTCCACCGGGAAAAGTTTGGTCAGATGAACATGGGCATTATCATGATATTAATACAAATCAAACACCTAGACCAAACATTAGCCCAAATGTTCAAAGAAATATGAATATTCCTCAACCTGATGGCCCGACTCCAGAAGGAAAAGTTTGGTCTATAGAACATGGCCATTGGCATGATGTTGTTAAAAATTAGATTATTAGCATGAATTTTTTTTATCGTATGTTATTTATTTTTAGCTTGTTTTCTTGCGAAGATAAAAAGACAGATAATTGTATTGATGAGAGTCAAATCACAAATAATCCTTGTACTAAAATATATGACCCTGTTTGCGGTTGTAATGAAAAGACATATGGGAATTCTTGTGAAGCAGAAAATTCGGGTGTTGATAGTTGGGTGAGAGGTGCCTGTTCTTAATCTATCTTCCTTATAATTTATAAAAATTAATAACCATTGGCTCTAGATAGAAAAACGGCTAGTTTTCACACCCTTTTTTAAGCTAATTATGAAAATCGTTCTTGCAACACATAATAAGGGTAAAATGGAAGAAATCTCTGCCGTTTTATCTCACCTCTCTATTCAGATTCAAACTTTGGATTTGTATCCACATATTGGTGACATACCTGAGATTGGAAAGACTCTAAAAGAAAATGCATTTATCAAAGCTGAAACAGTTCATAGACTTACAGGTTTACCTGCTTTAGCCGATGATACTGGTTTAGAAGTGAAGGCCTTAAATGGTGCTCCAGGTATTTTTTCAGCTCGATATGCTGGTGAGAAAGCAACTAATGAGGAAAATTGCCAAAAGATTCTTAACGATATGGCTAGCTTTAGAGGTAAAGACAGGAGTGCACTTTTTAAAACAGTAATAGCTTTTGTTACCGATCATGAAAAAATATGGACAGAGGGGGTTGCCAAGGGAACTATCCTTAATGATAAAAATGGTGATGAAGGGTTTGGTTATGATCCAATATTTTACTATCCTCCGTTGAAAAAAAGCTTTGCAACAATGAATATGAGTGAAAAAAATAGTGTTTCACATCGAGGGAAAGCTTTACGTAGTTTCTCAGAGATTCTTAAAAAACAGTTAAAAGATAAAAATGGTTAAACATTAAGGAGATGACTATTGCCTCAACGTTAACGGATTAATATGAACGCATTTGCGTTATCACACGGCCTCAATTAGGCCTTGTTAACTTAAACAAAGAGGAGGATCCTTTGAAAAAATGGATCCATTTTGTCATCATTTCCTTATGTATGACCGTATTTTTTAATATATATGGCCAGCAGGATAAGTCTGTCCAAAACCTTCCGAATGATTGGCATCCTAATTCCCCTTATCTCTATAATCCATATAAGCAAAGTATCTATCGTATAAATATGCCTTACGATTCAATCTCATATAAATCTCGAAATCTAATTCGTCTACCTTTTGTTATTATTCCCAAGATTAATATATCTGAAGATTGGTCTACTATATCATTTAGGGGAGAGTATTTTGGAGAATCTTTTAATATTCCATTTATTGCTCCTCTAGATTGGTTTACTAATCGAAATCTTCAGATTAAAAGGCAAACAGCTATGATGAGGGCAATACAAGATACTTCACGAATTTCTCGTGACCAATCTCAAATTTTACAAGATAATCGTGGAAGAGGAATAGAGGTGATTGGTGTTGATGTCGCAAAATTAGGTCGAGTATCTTTAACTGCTCGTGGTAATGTAACAGTAAAAGGAAACTTGGTTTTTCAAGATCAGGAGTTGATTCGTTCAAAATTAAGTGAGACACAGAATACACATTTAGAGTTTGATCAAACTCAGCGGATTAGTGTAGAAGGTAAGATTGGTGAGCGTGTTTCAGTTAATGTGGATCATGACTCAGAGCGAGATTTTAATTGGGAAAATAATATTCGCATTAACTATAAAGGTGAAGAAGATGATATTATTCAAACTGTTGATGCTGGGAATGTTTCTTTAAGCCTTCCAGGTTCACAGTCTCTTATGGGCTCTGCTAGTCATCAAGGTTTATTTGGAATTAAAACAATGTCCAAATTAGGGCCAATGAATATTACAGCAATTGCATCTGTGGTCAATACTGAAAAAAAATCTCAGGAATATAAAGGTAAGAGTGAAGCTCAAACTTTTCAAATTAAAGATTATAATTTTGTTAAAAATAAATATTTTTATATACATGAATGGTTTCGTGATGGTGTTAAAGCCATTATTAATGGTCAATCAGTCGTTGTGCCCCCTTTTTATCCGTTAACAGAAGGCTTACATCAGATTGGAAATATTGTTGTTAGAAATTTTGAATTATATCAATTAGATCAATCCACTAATTCAGAAACGAATCCGGGCACTGCTTATGCGAATCTTTCATCGCCGATGGAAAGTAATGATCAAACTGGTAATTATAAGCGATTAGAGCAAGGTCAAGATTATATTTTAAGTGAAGATCTTGGATATATACGACTCCGTCAAAAAGCAAACGATGAAGTTCTTGGTTGTACATATGTAATTGCTGACCGTTCAACGGGAGATACTCTTTTAGTCGTTGGTCAAGGAATATCATTAAATAATGATTATTTGACAATGAAAATGTTAAAACCCAAAAATTTGAATCCCGCTCACCCAGTATGGCCGCTTATGTTTAAAAATGTATATTACCTTGGGGCAACAAACATAAATCAAGATGGATTTGAATTGCGGATTATAAATAACCGATTACCAGTCCCAAGCCATTTAGATGCTCAAGGGAATCCATATATAACTCAGTTTGGATTAGATAGTTTAAATGAAAGTGGCGTAAGGTCTTCTGACCAGAAAATTGATTTATCTAATCCAAATATCATGAGTATGATAGATGGTGAATTATTCTTTCCTGATTATCATCCTTTTGCTGCAGATACACTTCCTGATGGTAATCAATCTACAGGCCTAAAAGGGTCTTTGGGGGAGGGTAAAATGTATTTCACTACTCAACGTACTCAGATTACTAATGATAGTCGTTTCATGATTGAAGTTGATTATTCAAATCAAAGCGCTACAATTAACCTTGGATTTATGATTGTTGAAGGTAGTGAACAAGTTTATAAGGGCGGTGTTCCTTTAAAGCGAAGTATCGATTATCAAGTTGATTATTTTAGTGGCACTATCGTATTGGCGGATGATGTAGATCCAAATGCAGAAATTAAAGTGATTTATGATAAACACCAGTTGGTAACATTTGATAAAAAAACAATTCTTGGACTTCGCTCTCAAATGGATTTTGGTAAAAATTCTTTTATTGGAGGGACAGCACTATATTATAATCAATCTGTAGTAAATGAAAAAGTTGAGGTTGGTTATGAGCCCATGCGAAATTTCATTTGGGGATTAAATGGACGTTTTCAGAAAGATTTACCATTGGTAACTCGGACTTTAGACAAGATGGCTATAATTGAGACAGATAAGCCATCTACTATTTCAATTGAAGGTGAGTTTGCTCAAATTTTGCCCAATCCAAATCCTATTAATAGTAATGCTACCGGCGACCGCAATGGTGTAGCATATATTGATGATTTTGAAGGTTCTAAACGTACTACTTCGATACCTATTTTACGACGTTTTTGGCGGAAATCATCTGCGCCTATTGATTTAAAGTCAGGTAAATCTTTAAATCAAAGAAAAAGAGGAAAGTTGAAATGGTTTAATCCTTTTGTCCAGATAAGGACTAAAGATATTTGGCCAAATCTATCCACATCTATTCAAGCTCAAAATGAAACAACAGATATCATGGTTCTCGAGTTTGATAAGCGAGCGCACCAAGAAAATGTACCTAACGACTCGGTCTGGGGTGGCATAATTACACCATTTTATTCGGGTGACTTTGATCAGACTCAAACTAAATTTTTTGAAATATGGCTTAATGGTCAAAATGGAACTATCACCTTAGATTTAGGTCAGATTAGTGAAGATACTGATGGCAATGGATTTTTAAATACTGAGGATGTTCCTGTTGGAGGTCTAATTGGGGATGGAATTCTTGATGATGCTGAAGATATAGGATTAGATGGATGTTCTGATGTTTATGAAGATGGTTGGGGGGCATGTTTAGATCCTAGTGGACCTTCATACTTTGATTATATAAGTCTTAACGAAAATATTTTAATAAATATCGCAACCGATATAAATCCTGAAGATCCAAATGGAGATAATTGGGATTATTCCGAAGGTAGCAATGATTTTTCTCAAATCAATGGAACAGAAAATAATGCACTGGATGCAGGTCGTTATCCAGATACAGAAGATTTAGATAGAACAGGTTTCTTAGATCGAACTAATAATTACTTTACTAAATCTTTTTCTTTGAAAGATACAACTTATTTGGCTGGTGAAACTCGTCTTAATGGTATTCCAACTGGCTGGCGATTATTTAGAATTCCACTTAATGATTTTGATGTCAGTAATATAGGGCAGGATAGAGAATGGAATAATATTCACCATTTACGAATTGGAATGAGTAATGTGAGTCAAAAATCTTATGTTGAAGTAGCTAAAATTGAATTAGTTGGAAATGAATGGCAAGAGTTAGGTGTAGCAGCTGATTCAACGAATAAATACTCTAAAGAAGATGCCGACTCAATTTTCGCAGTCTCAGTTGTTAATACAGATGACAATGCGAATTATAGGCCACCTCAAGGAGTTCAAGGTGAATATGATCGGATCAATCAGATTAGGTCTAAAGAACAATCATTAGTTATGAAATTTACTGAGTTACCAGGTAATGCAAGTGGTGCGGCAATGAAATCACTTATGTCACTTAGCGCAGAGAAAGCGCAGAGTTATCTTTCCTATGATAAGATGAAGATGTATGTTTATGGTTCTAGCCCATGGATTACAAATGAAAATACAAATGTTGATATGTTTATTCGTTTTGGTTTTGGTGATAATTATTATGAGTTAACTCAGCCAGTTTATGATGGCTGGGATGAAGGAGATAGAAGGAATGATATCGAAATTGATTTAGATTGGCTTACGGGGCTTAAAGTTAGAGATTCCTCTTCCGTTAAGAAATTTAGAGAGTCAGATATTTTTATGGACTCAACTAATTATAAAGAATATCGATTTACAGATGAAATGGGTATAGAAACAAAAAAAATAATAAGTATAAAAGGTCAACCCGCATTAAATCGGATTCAGTTTTTTATAGTTGGAATTAAAAATACCTCTGAAACACCAATCAGCGGTGAAGTTTGGTTGGATGAATTACGTTTAAGTGGTGTTAATAAAGACAAAGGAGTTTCAATGAGAGTCCAAAGTCAATTTAATTTTGCTGATATAATGAATACTTCAATTGCTTACAGAAGACAGGATGCGGATTTTCATATGCTTCAACGACGATTAGGCTCTAATCAATCAAATGAATCTTTTAATATAAATTCTGGTTTTAATATTGATAAGCTTTTACCTGCACATTGGGGTTTAAGGATTCCAGTTAATACTAGTTTTTCAAATTCTCTTAGTCGACCTAAATATTTTCCAGGTCAAGATATATTAGTAGATAAAACAAATGCGCCTGATTCAATACTGGTAACTTCAGATGCTCTAACTTTTACAGTGGCGGCATCAAAATCATCAAAATCTGACAATAAGATTTTAAAATATACAATTGATAAAATGAATACTCGATTTTCTGTTAATAGAAGATCAATGTCAAATGAAATACAAAAAGAGGTTTTAAATCAATCATATATTGGGCAAGTAAGCTATGCTCTTCCTTTTGGAAGAAATAATTATTTTATGCCTTTTAAATGGATAAATAGTATCCCTCTTATTGGTAAAAAGATTAGTAAGACACATCTCTACTATAGTCCATCTTCATTAAATATATCCATGAATTTTAATGAGAGACTTACTCAGAAAACACCTCGAAGGGGTAACAAATCTCCCGATGATTATAATTTTGGATTAAACCAATCATATGCATTGGATTATAAAATGACTGAAACAATTAATACAAAATTCAGTAGAGGAATAAAAAGTAACCTTAATGACTATAGAGGTTATATGTCAAATGCCTTGAAAAATAGAGACCCAGGAGTTGTAACTGATATAACAGAAAGTTTTACTTCATCTTTCTCACCTGTGATTCTGGATTGGTTAAAACCAACATTTAACTACACGGCTAATTATAGATGGAATAAAGCAAGAGCTGCTAGTGTTGAAGGTGCAAATATTGGTAATCAATTAAGGTTTTCTTCTGGAATCAGTTTATCACCGGTAAAATTAGTAGAACTAATATATAAACCTTCTTCGGGTAGAACTGTTAGTCCTCAGCGACAAACAGTTAGAGATATACCCTCGAGGGTAAGAAGACGTACCTCCGGAAAAGGATTAAGTGAGGATGAAGCCATCTCTGGGAAAGAAATTGCTAACCAACTAGAATTAGAGAAGAAAGCGAAAGAGAAAGCGAAAGAGAAAAAGAAAAAAGATTTTTTTTCAGATAGTAAAGTGTTAAAAAAAGTACATGGCTTCGCAAGAAAGGTTAATCCAATTAATATTTCTTATACTGAAAACGTAAATAAGACCGGAATGGGCGTTGTTGGAGAGGTCCCATTAGGATATCGTTTAGGAATTAATCGAGATCATGGCTTAGACTATTCGGCACAGGTAGGGTCAAATACAGGGAATTTTGATCATAAACGTGATTTTTCGCTTAGATCTGGTCTAAATCTTACACGAACTTTATCAATATCATTAAATTATGCACAAAATGTATCAAGTAACCTTAGAGGCTCTGGTTTAGAACAGCGCTCAATGTCTAGAGATTATCTTTCTTATGGTAATTATTTAGAAGAGGGATTTCCATTCATGGGTTGGTCCATCAGGTTAACCGGTCTAGAAAGAAACAAGTTTATTGGAAAATTTGTTAGAACTTTAAGTCTTGATCATGTTACCAATGGAAAAGAAAGTCGGGCATGGCAGTTTGATCAATTAGGTGGTCCTAGGATATCTTTTTTTGAGATTGATGATTTTATTTCTAAATATCAAGATAATGAAAGAACCTCTAGGGTAAATATGAATTTTGCTCCTCTTTTAGGTGCTACTTTTTCTTTAAAAAAAGGAATTGCAATTACAATGCGCCATAATAGAACATTATCTAGAGAAATAACAGCAAATGGTGGTCAGAAAGTATTTAATGATCAATCTTACTTAATTACAGCTAATTATGCTCATAAAGGAGGTTTTACTATTCCACTACCATTTTTTGATAATTATAAAGTTAATAATCAGGTTAACTTCACCTTCAATTTTGATATGAACAAAAACAGGACACTTCAAAAAGCACAAGAAGCAACTAAATTTGCTGAGACTACTTTTACTTCAAGTTGGAAAACAGGAATTCGCCTTACTTATACTTTCTCGAAAACTGTAAGTGGAAGTATGATTTGGGAATATAGAGAAAGTGATTCTAAGCATACTGGAAAGAAAATAGATAGAGACTTTGGTTTTGATGTAAACTTAGCAATAAGAGGATAATGAAAAATTTAATCAATATAATATCATTGCTAATGATATCGGTTGGTGGCTGTCAAAGTAATGTGCCAATTTTTAACGGAGAAAATGCTTTTAAGCATATCGTTGAACAATGTGACCTTGGGCCAAGAAATCCAGGTTCAATTGGGCATAAAAAAGCCTTGGCTTATTTTTTAGAAATATTGAACCCATTAGCAGATACACTTTTTACACAATCTTATATCGAAAGTATGCCAAGGACAGGCCAAAAGGTTAATATGAATAATATTATAGCACGGTTTAATCCTTCGGCATCAAAACAAATAATGATTTCTGCGCATTGGGACACAAGGCCTTGGGGTGATAGAGGCGCAAGTATTATGGGAAAGAATCAACCCATACTTGGTGCAAATGATGGTGCGAGTGGTGTAGCCGTTTTGCTCGAATTAGCTCGCATACTTAAGCTTTACCCAGCAGAGATAGGTGTTAATTTGGTCTTTTTTGATGCGGAAGATTATGGGTCTAGCGGAGATTCGTGGACTTATTGTAAAGGATCTCAATTTTTTGCAAAAAATTTACCTATACCATTCCCAGCATATGCTATAAACTTAGATATGATTGCTGATAAGTCGCCTGAGTTCTATATTGAAAGATATTCTTATCAGCAAAACCCTAGCTTGGTTTTAGAATTATGGGAAAAAGCTGAAGCTTTAAAATTAACTGCGTTTAAAAAACAAGCTTATCATATGATTTTTGATGATCACGTACCACTGTATGAAATTGCTGGAATTCCTGCAATTGATATTATTGATTTTGATTATCCTAATGAGAAAATAAATTATCATCATACTCAAAATGATATAGTCGCAAATTGTTCCAAAGAAGGTCTTCAGCAGGTTGGCACCTTAATGGTTCATCATATTTATGAGAAATAATGAAGCTATTTAGAATAAAAGCTATAATAACTATTTTTATTTTCAGCATCACTTTGAGTTGCGAAAAAGTTGAAAAGGTAGAAGACCCCTATCCAATTTCTGAAATTGAATTTACTTTTCTTCAGGCCTCAAATAAAGTCTATATCTCGGTTAAAGCGCTAAAAGGATATCAAGGTTTTACTCTTGATTCTATTTTGGTGCTATGGCAGGGTACTAGTATATCAGATAATGCTGATACTTTAAAACTTTTAGATGATGGAACGATGGGAGATTTGATTCCAAAAGATGAAATCTTTACGCGTAAGATTAATAATGATATAACAAATTTGAAAAATATAATTCCTCTCAAAGATGCAGATTCAGTTTTTCTAAGTATTTTAGGAGTCTATAACAGTAAACTTTTAGAAATATCTTCCGCTTTTATTTTGGGAAATCGTAGGCCGATATTTCTTTCAGTTTCAGCCCCAGATACAGTTAATAAACCAACGAAAAATGAAGATGGATCAATTAATGCTGATAAATATTATGTTAAAGCAAAGGTAGAAGATCCAAATGGACCTGATGATTTAAAACGTGTATTTTTTAGATCTTATCATGTTGGGCTTGATTCAATGATGAATGGTGGTAATCCTATTTTGCTTTTTGATGATGGAGGAGGAGATGAAGGTTCGGGTGATGCCAAAAAAAGTGATGGTGAATTCACACGTTTATTATCTATTCCTTTTTCAGCAGAAACTGGAACTTATTATTGGACTTTTGAAGCACAGGATATATCTAATGCTTATAGTACCAGTATAAAAAGAACATTAATAGTCCAATGAAAATATTTAGTATACTAGTCATAAGTATGCAGCTTATTTTGGCTCAAAGTTTGGTCCCAAGCTTGT
>Ga0308019_10001038_pt1 | contig 17137 bp, 14 predicted proteins | sample Neamet284_FD_203135 | JGI IMG/M metagenome (GOLD analysis project Ga0308019, IMG submission 203135) | Marine microbial communities from water near the shore, Antarctic Ocean - #284 | ecosystem: Environmental > Aquatic > Marine > Unclassified | place: Southern Ocean | collected 2014-10-01 | reverse complement strand
AGGCTGCTACTAGAGGAGTTCTTCCCTTATTAAAAGAAGGCGATTTATACATCATCGAATCTACTTCGCCTGTAGGAACTACAGAGAAAATGATGCGTTTGATATATGAAGAACGCCCTGAGTTAGAAGGAAAATTATACATAGCGTATTGCCCAGAACGTGTATTGCCCGGAAACGTAATGCACGAACTGGTGCACAACGACCGAGTAATTGGTGGAGTAGATGAAGCTTCTACGCAAAAAGCCATTGATTTTTACAGCAAACACGTTAAAGGAGAATTACACAAAACCAATGCGCGTACCGCAGAGATGTGTAAGCTGGTAGAAAATTCTTCTAGAGATGTACAGATTGCTTTTGCTAACGAACTTTCTATAATTTGCGACAAGGCAGACATTAATGTGTGGGATTTAATAGCTCTTGCCAACAAACACCCTAGAGTAAACATACTACAACCAGGTTGTGGTGTAGGTGGACATTGTATTGCAGTAGATCCTTACTTTATTGTTTCGGACTACCCAATGGAAACAAAAATTATTGGAACAGCTAGAGAGGTAAATAACTACAAGTCTTTTTGGTGTGCAGAGAAAGTACAGAACGCCAAATTGGAGTTCCAACTCAAAGAAGGACGAAAACCAAGTATTGCAATGATGGGCTTGGCTTTTAAACCAAACATCGACGATTTAAGAGAGTCTCCTGCAAAATACATAGCACAAAAAGTGCTTCAAAATGCCAATAATGAAGCATATTATATTGTGGAGCCAAATATAGAAACACACACAGTATTTAAGTTGACAGACTGTAAAGAAGCAGTAGAAAAAGCTGATATTATCGTCTTTTTAGTAGCACACGATGAGTTTAAAAATCTAACTATTCCTGCTGATAAAATCGTGTTAGATTTTTGTGGAATAAAGAAGTAAGAAGATGATTAAAGCAATACTACATAAACTAAAAAGCCATTATTCTCTCGGGATAATGGCTTTTGGTTCTTTGAGTGTATTTATTGCTAACGTACTCTTTAAAGAAATTCTTAGCTTAGATCAGTACTATAATTATTCCATATTAATTGTTTTTATAGCACTAATGAATTCCTTTGGGCTCTTTGGTTTGGAGCAGGTTTTTGTGAGAATAACGAAAATAAAAAACGGGACTTTAGAGGTTAGCAAAAAAAACATACAAGCAATAGCGTTGTTTGCGATCATAAATTCATGCCTATTTACTTGGCTGCTCAAAACGAACTATAGCTTTTCCGAAAGTTTTTTCCTGATCGCCTTAATGAGTATCTTAATAATTGCGCTTTTGTTTTTTTACAACCTATTTAGGCTAAATAGTAATTTTGTAATTGCGCAAATAGCTACCAATTCCTGGAAAATATACCTGGGATTAGCTGTTTTAACTTCTTCCATATTAAATCTAAATATTGAGTTCTCTCACTTATTTCAAGGCCTTATAATCGCACTATTCCTCACGACATCTTACTGTATTTATTTGGCTAAAAACATAAAACTAGTTTTTGTCGACCTACTAAGCCTTAAGGAAATGTGTAAATTGGCTTTCCAATTTTTTATATCCTTACTCACTCTTTCCTTTATAGCGCAGAGCGATAAGTTAATCGTAGATAAATTTTTTGGACCCGAAGAATTTGTAAACTATTTCTACCTAGCTAATCTCTTTCTTTTTCCTTTCTCTTTCATCCAGTCTTATATTGGTTTTAAAGAAATTGTAGTGATGAAAAACGATCCAAAATACAAACTATTAGAAGCTTCTATTAAGGTCTTTGTATTTGCTACTGTATTTGGCGTCTGCCTTTTTGGCCTTGTTCTTCTATTGGTAAAACTAAGTTTAATTGAAATTGACTTGCTTGCAAATAAGAATATAGTAATCCTATTTTTAACAACTGGAGTATTGCGACTTGTCTATGCAATTTATTCTACTTACTTAAGTTGTCACGCTACAATTAAGGATGTAAAATGGGCGAATTTCTATGCCCTAACGTCAATAGTAGTACTCCTTTATGTTCTTTCTGAAATTGAATTAAACGTTCAATCAATTGCCTTATTTTTAACCTCAATTTGGGTCTTCAGATTAATTATTTGGATAGGGATTTCGTTTAAGTTAAAGAAAAAAATATGCGCTACGAACTAATCATGTGGTGGATGGCTTTCCTAAAAGCTATACCAGGAACCATAGGCTGTACAGTTAGAAACATTTGTATTCCGTATAAAAATGGATCTAATGTGAAAGTGTGGAATGGCGTACAAATCGACTCTCCATCTAAATTAACAATTGGCGAAAATGTATCTATTAACCGGAATTGTATCCTTCATGCTGGCGGTTCAATAACAATTGGAAACGATGTATTAATTGGACCAAATGTTGTTATTTACAGTCAAAATCATAACTTTAATGAGGCAAATAAACTCATCAGAAAACAAGGCTATTCATTAAAAGCAGTATCTATTGAAAGCAATGTTTGGCTTGCATCTAATACAATTGTTTTACCTGGAGTAACTATTTGTTCAAACGTTGTAATTGGAGCACAATCTTTAGTTGCAAAATCAATAGACAAGCCTGGTGTGTATGCCGGAAATCCATTGAAATTTATAAAAACCTTATAAGTATATAATGGCGCTATTTATCTATATACTTCTTTTAATAACCTATTTTTTGTTGGGCTATTTCATCAAACAAGGCTATTCGCTTAAAGCCTTTGTTCTGTTGTCTTTCGCTTTACCCTTCACCAATTTCACCTCCGACTTCCACACCAAACATCAAGTTTCGGTCTATTTACTATTTTTTGTAGGAGCACTTATTCGCGTCATTGCAAAGGGTAATTACAGTAACTTCTATAAGCGATTGACCACCACGACTACCTACGCATTTATTGGCATTAGTGTCGTCTTCTTACTTTACCTGCCTCTAACTATAAACCATGGGTTTATTGATATTTTAAAAGACTTAAAGCCCTATTTGTACCTAGGTCTTATAGTACTATTCCTAAATGAATATCGAAACTACGTAAGCGAAATAATTGACGAACGATTTATCTTAAAATGTTTGCAGGTTAATTGTATCGTTGCTGTTTTATTTTACGCCTCGATGTACTTTTACGATATCCATCTTTTACTTATAGACGACCCGTATTTTAAAAACAACGCATTAAGGTATACCAACTTAGCCTCGTATTGTATTCCTCTTCTATTTATTATAAATATTATTTACGCTAAAAAGTTTAAATTAGAGGAGGGAATTTACATGCTCGTTCCTATGCTGCTAACAGGAAATAGAACGATTATTTTGGTGTGTGTGTTTATTGCTTTTGTGTACTATTTTATGAAATGGAATGTAAGGTCAAAACTTTACGCGTTATGTATAAGTCCTTTCGTTATTGGCGTACTCTACCTTATACTCACTCTAGTTAATGACAACTCTAGTTTATCGAGGTTCAAAAAACTATTTAATTACGAATACCTTAGTCATGCAATAAATACGAGGCTAGAGCCACTACTTCTAAGTTTTAAGGATTACCAGTTTTATAATTATTTTACGGGTAAAGGCTTCGGGCATACATTCTATATTCCATGGTTTGAATACAGAGAACACATTAATAACTACAATATATATCTAGACAATTTATATGGCACTTTATATGGGAAGTTTGGAGTTCTCTTTGTTGTGCCCATCTTGTTTTTTGCAGTTATTTTAAAGAATTACAGTACAGACAGGGTATTCAAATACCTACTCCTTTACTTTTTATTGTTGGGCTTAACAAACAGCTTTATTTACCAACCTTACATAGCTTGGTTTATATTTGTATTGGCGATTTCATTAAAAAATACCACTGTAAAATCATGAAGGTTCTTCATATCGTTTACCAATCATTGCCTAATATTTCGGGGTCTAGTATTCGCACGAGGGATATCGTTGGATCTCAAAAAGAAATAGGACTTAAGCCAATTATTATTTCAAGTCCTTTTCAGAATGGAGAGAGCTCCTCAAATCCGGAATATATAAACGAGATACAGCATTACAGAACCTATAACGATAATCCAGAACATTTAGTAACCGAGGCAAAGAGTTCGGTATTTAAACGCATAAATAAAGCGCTATCAATCTTTTCATTTTACACTAAGATTGATGCGATAATTAAGATTGAAAACCCGAAAATACTACATGCACACGCTACGTTCTTCTGTGGTATTGTAGCAATACTACTTGGTAAAAAACACAAAATACCTGTTGTTTATGAAGTCCGTTCGCTTTGGGAAGAGCGCGAAAAAAAAGAAGCTGATTCGTTTATTTCCAGATTGCAACCCAAACTAATTACTGCAATTGAAACCTATGTAATGAAAAGGGCTGATTTGGTAATTACAATAAATAAAAACTTAGAAAATAACATTACCCAAAGAGATGTAGGCAATACAGAAATTGTAGCAAATGCTGTAAATACTAGTCTTATAAACCCCATAAAAGATTCTGCGGAAAAACGCCCTACTTCGTTCGGTTATATTGGTTCTGTGAGCCCTATAGAAGGACTAGATATGGTGGTCAGGCTATGGGCTATATTAGAAAAGAAAGGTTTAGAAAATCAGTTCCATGTTTATGGTACAGGAACTTTTTTTAACACTTTAAAATCACTGGTCGAGGAACTAGATCTGAAGCAGTTTCATTTACATGGCTCAGTAAAGCCCTCAGAAATAAACACTGCTTTTAATAAAGTAGATGTTATAATAAACCCTAGAATAAAATCTAAAATTACTGATACAGTAACACCCTTAAAGCCTTTAGAGGCTATGGCTTATTCTAAGTTAGTTATAGCTAGCGATGTTGGAGGTATGAAAGAGTTGATAGAACACAAGAAAACGGGGCTTCTTTTTAAAGCAGAGAACTTAATAGAACTAGAAAAGTGTGTTGTAGAAATTATCTCTTGCGGAATTCCTTCGGTTATAGTTACCGAAGCTAAAGACTATGTTCTAAAAAAGAAATCATGGTTTCAAAATGCAGAAAAATACAAATCTTACTATATCGATCTAATAGCAAAAAAGTCCTTTTAGAGCTTAGATTAAACTTATTCTACACCCGTACTTAAGCGTTCATTTTTTTGATATTGAATAACACATAATACAAAAGCTATAAATACAATACCTTGGTGCCTTTGAAAATAAGACTCCGATAAGAAAACAATTGAAAGATAGATTAAAAAGTAGTTGTGAAGCTTTAGAAAAGGCTTTTTAGAATCCCACGAGTAGAGCAACATTCCTATCAATAAAAACAAACCCAACATCCCCAAGCCTACATAAGTTTGTATATACTGATTATGAGCATTGTATTTTCTGTCTGCGTTTTTTAACAAGCCATGCCTTTTGTTCGATTCTACAATACTTTCATTAACATCTCCTAATCCATTACCAAAGAAAATATTCGTGTTTGCATCTAGTGCGGCTGTCCATTGATCAAGTTTATCTGGTCCCGACTGAATATATAAACCGTTGCCGTATTTCATTCCAAAAATTTCAGCAAAACGATATCGAGTAGCGCGAACCGAAAGGAATAAAGTAAAGACAATACCCAACAAAATAAACAACTTAAAAAAAGAATTGGCAAGGGAGTTATGTAACGTCAACTTCCTGAATATAAATAGTGTACTCACAAAAAGTAAGGCTACAATTGGAAGTCTACTTGAAAGGTGTATCGTATAAAACAACAGAAACACAATGAGTAGCGTATACAATATGTTCCTCTTTTTGTTCAACCCGATTTTATCGATCAGCAACAAGATGCAATAACTGGTAAACAAGGTCATATATGGAGGGTGGATACCAATTATGGCTCCCAATTGTATATACGAAAAATCTTTCCTGAACCATAAAAATAAACTTTGATCACTTTGAATCAGGTTTAAAATTGTAGTAAACTCACTATAAAAAGCCAATAAACAAATCCAAATTATAAAGTAGTTCTGCGCAGATTTAAGATTGGATGTTTCAAATTTTATTGTGGTAAAAAGAAGCGGGAGCAGTAAAAAAATACTGTGTCCTAATAGTGTAGTAATACCAGAATTTAAATCAACGGTGTAGCATAAACTTAAACTCGAAACAACAAAATAGGCCAGTAAAATTAGGTAGGGCTTCCAAGTTTGGAGGGGGCTAATTTTGAATTTAGTGAATGCTAAAACCAATGCTAAAAGAATCGAAATTGAATTATAACTATTTTTTAACGGTAGTGTAACAAAAAACAACAGAAGAAGCAATAGCTCAGTAGAAAAACCAAGACTATTAACGAACCCTCTTATATTGTTTTGTATTCTCATTTTCAATCCTTTCTTCAAATAAAAATAATTTGATTGATGATAAAACTCAGCCTTCTGTAACAATTTTATTACTTTTGCGAAGATAATTAATTCGTTTGTTTTATTGCTTCTATTGACCTATAACTAATGTCGAACAGGATACATATTCTTAATACGCGTATCGATAACTACTCTATGACAGAAAGTCTAGAGCTTATAGATAAGCACATTTCCACTCAGCAGAGCCTGCACCATGTAGTGGTAAATGCTGGGAAGATTGTGGCCATGCAAGACGATGCTCAATTAATGCAGTCGGTAAACGAGGCTGATTTAATAAACGCAGATGGGCAGGCGGTCGTTTGGGCATCAAAAATTCTGGGTAAACCCCTAAAAGAAAGAGTTGCTGGAATAGACTTAATGTCAAACCTTGTTGAATTAGCGCATAAAAAAGAATATAAAATTTTCTTTTTAGGAGCTAAAGAAGAAGTGGTTAAAAAGGTAGTTCAAACCTATACCGCACAATACACTGAAAATATTATTGCAGGTTACAGAAATGGCTATTTTTCTACTGAAGATGAAAAAGACATTGCCAACGAAATAGCTGCTAGCGGAGCACAAATCCTATTTGTAGCAATAAGCTCTCCCACTAAAGAAAACTTCCTTTACACGCATAAAGAAACACTATCTAAAGTGTTCTTTGTAATGGGTGTTGGTGGGAGCTTTGATGTTGTGGCCGGCTTAGTTAAAAGAGCCCCTAAATGGATGCAAAATCTAGGATTAGAGTGGCTGTACAGACTACTGCAAGAACCACAAAGAATGTGGAAACGCTATTTACTGGGAAATACTAAGTTTGTATTGTTAGTAATTAAAGAATGGCTCCTAAAATAGAACGCTATAGAATTGTAAATTGTACCTATAACAAACAAAATTGTGCACAGAGGATATTCTAATTTATTAAAACCCATAATGACCCTAATCGATCTATCGATTATTAATGGTCTTATGTATTATATGAATCCAGAATTGTACCTCGATTTAGTATATATTTTATTCTTTAATGCTGCATGGATGCTGATTTCTTTCAATAATCAGTTTTACAATATCTACAGAAATGCACGTCCTTCAAAAGCAGCCTATCTTATAATAGCACAATTTTCTACCTTCTTTCTTGCCTACTTTACCTATTTCGGTATTTTTAAAGAAGGACAAGAGGTGAATGATCAGCTTAAAACTTTACTTTTAATTTATTCGCTCATTATAGTCACAAAATTATGCATCGTTGTACTACTAAAGGGTTATCGTATTTCTGGGGGTAACTATAGGAATGTTATAATTATTGGTGAAGATGAAAGTGTCTCAGTGCTTAGAAAATATTTTAATTCTCGTTTAGAATTAGGCTATAGGTTAAAAGGATATTTCTCGGATAATAAAACTAAGGAAGGTACCTTTTTAGGACAGATAAGCGAGAGCTTTGACTTTTCCTTAAAAAACAACATAGATGAAATTTACCTATCTATGAATTCTGTTTCCAAAGAACATATTAAAGAATTTGAGGTGTTTGCAGACAACAACTTAATCACCTTAAAATTAGTACCCGATTATAAAGGGGTTTTTAGAAAAATGGGCGCAGTACAGTACTACGACTATTTACCAGTAATATCCTTTCGCAAACTTCCTTTAGACGATATTTTCAGACGTTTTATAAAACGATTATTTGATATTGTCTTTTCAGTATTAGTACTAAGTCTTTTACTGTCTTGGTTAATACCAATTATTGCGTTTTTAATTCGCTGGGAATCCAAGGGGCCTATATTTTTTAAACAAAAAAGAGACGGACTAAATGGGCGTGCTTTTGGTTGCTATAAATTTCGATCTATGAAATTAAACTTGGAAGCCAACCAGATACAGGCGACCAAGCAGGACGCTAGAATTACTAAAATGGGCGCATTTATGCGAAAAACAAGCATTGATGAGTTGCCTCAATTTATAAATGTACTTTTAGGTAATATGAGTGTAGTAGGGCCACGACCACACATGCTACAACACACTCAAGAGTACTCGAAGAGTGTAGACAAGTATATGGTTCGTCATTTTGTGAAGCCTGGAATTACCGGCTTGGCACAAATTAAAGGCTATAGAGGAGAAATTAAAATTAAGTCCGACATTAATAATAGAGTGAAATTAGATATCTTCTACCTAGAGAACTGGTCTTTACTACTAGATATTAGAATTGTTTTACAAACCGTTTCTAACGCAATAAGTGGAGAAGAAAATGCATATTAATTGTTCTTCGGATTTGTACATTAGAAATAAATAGAATTAAACTTCATGCCACACACCAGTCACAACAAAACAAAACAGCTCAAATACGATATCGCCTATTTAAAAATGTCTTTAGAATGGGCAAATTTATCCTATTGCGAACGAAAGCAAGTAGGAGCGTTAATTGTAAAAGATCGTATGATAATTTCAGACGGCTATAATGGCACACCCTCAGGCTTCGAAAATGTATGTGAAACCGATGCGGGAGACACCAAATGGTATGTTCTACACGCCGAAGCAAATGCAATTTCGAAAGTTGCAAGATCTACACAAAGTACAGAAGGAGCTACACTCTACCAAACACTATCGCCATGCAAAGAATGTAGTAAGCTTGTATATCAATCGGGTATTAAACGTGTTGTTTTTATTCATAAATATAAGGACACATCGGGCATAGACTTCTTAGAAAAAGCAGGAGTAGAAATCGTACACATACCATTGGAAACTTTATAAAATGAGCAATAATAAATCTATTCTTAAAAAGCCGTTCTTAATTCTATTCATCTTTACAATAGGCTTGTCTTTAGGTAAATACTTATCGAACCCTTCTGAATACACCCAACTAAAGGCCTCGTCTTCTGAGTTTCCTAAACTTGTAGAGTTACTTAGCTTTTTAGAATACAACTATGTGGATAAGCTCGATTTAGATAGCCTACAAGAAGAAATAATCACCAATACCTTAGAGAGTTTAGATCCACACTCTACTTATATACATGTAGATGACCTACAATCTATTACCGAAGGAATGCAAGGTAATTTTGAAGGAATTGGGGTAGAATTTCAAATTCAGCACGATACTATTGTAGTTGTAAGTCCAATTTCTGGAGGTCCTTCAGAACAAATGGGAATTCTTTCTGGAGACCGAATAGTAAAGGTAGATACACTAAATGTAGCGGGTGTAGGATTTACCAATGCAGATGTAGTTAAGAATTTACGAGGAGCTAAAGGAACAGAAGTAAAGTTGTTTATTAAAAGACCTAAGCGCTCAAAACTAATTGAATTTACCATAATACGAGATAAAATACCAATTACAAGTGTGGATGTTTCGTATATGATAAATTCTGAAGTTGGCTATATAAAGGTAAATCGGTTTTCTGGCACTACGAATGCAGAATTTACCAAAGCAATAGATGATTTAAAATTAGGGGGAATGCAGAAGTTAATTTTGGACTTACGTGGCAACCCTGGTGGATACCTTCATGCTGCCACATCTATGGTAGATGAGTTTTTAAGCGCTGGAGAAATTGTTTACACACAAGGGAATTCAAGGTCTAAAAAAACATATAAAGCCAGCTGTTATGGAGGTTTTCAAAAACAAGATTTAGTCGTCTTAGTTGATGAAGGCTCTGCCTCGGCAAGCGAAATTGTTGCAGGTGCACTTCAAGACCACGACAGAGCAGCTATTATTGGAAGGCGGACTTTTGGAAAAGGTTTAGTTCAGGAACAAACACAAATGAGTGATGGTTCTGCTTTTAGGCTCACAACAGCACGCTACTACACACCTTCTGGAAGGTCTATACAAAAAAAGTACACTAATGATGTGGACGCCTACCATTTAGAGGCTTTAGAGCGCTATGAAAATGGGGAACTCTATACTAAAGACAGTATTAAAATTGCTGATTCCTTAAAATATTTTACCGATAATGGTAGGGTCGTTTATGCTGGTGGTGGAATAGCACCCGATTATTTTGTTCCCTTAGATACTACAGGTAGATCAGATTGGTTATTTAAAGTCTTAGCAGCAAATATTATGAGTGCTTTTGTTTTCGATTTTGTTGATACGAATACTGACTTTTTAAATTCTTTCTCAGATCCTGAAAATTTTGCAACAAACTTTACGATTTCAGAAGATCTATTTAATTCGTTTATCCAGTTAAGCGAGGAAAACGACATCCCTATAAATAAGGCTGAAATAAGCCGTTCTAAGGCTTGGATTACCAAAAGACTGACAACGAGTATAGCGAGACAAAAATGGAATGATCTAGGCTTCTTTACAGTTCTTAATCATACAGACTCTTCTGTTCTAAAAGGATTAGAAATACTAGAGAATGAATAAAGGTGGGTAGTTGTTGGTTAATGACGATCAACTGAACCAAAACGGTACTCTGTAGGATATCATAATTTTCCTACATCAGGGATAACTCTTCCTTCATCATCTATTAAAAAAGTATACCACAAAAAAAGCTGCTTCGTGAGAAGCAGCTTTTTTGATTTATAAACTAAAGTCTAATAAAACTTAGCTCTATTGTCTTCTATTTCGGCAAGGGATCTTAAAGCATTTGTAGCTTCAAAATTAGCTCTTGGTTGTAGTTGACCTTCTAACTGCTTCTTTAGGGCTGTAAGGTCTTTAGGTGCTGCAGAAGAGATAAAGTCATCTGTATACACAACATACACTCCGTTGTTTCCTAAAACCGGCTTAGACAACTGTCCTTTTTCCATTCCGTAAAAAGCACCTACTACATTTGGTTCAAAACCACCTGGTATAGCGTTAGAAGAAAAAGCCATTGTATTAACTTGTTCAGTAGTTAAGGTCATTGCTGTAGCTAATTCATCAATTGTTGAAGCTGCAGAAAGATGAGTATTGAATTCAACCATTAAAGCCTCTCCACTTTTTTCTTTTTTTACTGCAATTTCAATTTGAGCACTTACAGCTTCTAAAGCTTGAGTTCCCTCTTCAGAGACCTCCGTTAACATCATTACTACAATACGACTATTTTGGTCGTCTAGTTTAACCATGTTTACATTGGTGTTTTCGTTGTAAGCCCAAAATACTAGGTTACGCGCTTCACCAATTCCTGCAATAGTTCTATCAGCATCAAGTACAGTAGTAGTAGTTAAGGCAACATTTTTTTCGTCTGCTAATACTTCAAAGTTTGCAGCATCTGTTGCAGCAGCCATTTCACTAGCCTGGGCATAAATCTCATTTGCAGTCTCTTCACTAGCATCCATAGCAAGTTCTATAATTGCTACTTGTACAGAGTCGTTACGACGAGCGTTAAGGCGGGCAATTTTATAACTGTTGTTTTCTTCATAAGGGCCATAAACATAACCGATCTCTGCGGTTCTCATTTCAGACTCAATAGATGGAGAAAGTTGACCTTCAGCATAAAAAACAGCATCAAACGTAGCATCAGAATACATATTAACAAAGGCAACTGCATCGTTAGTTGTTCTAAAACCATTTACAGTTTCATTTGCTTTCGCAGTTTTATTATAAACTGTTTTGTCTTCTACTAAATCCAAAATTTGAGCTTTTGTAGCGTCTTTATCAGCCTGAGTAGGGGTAATATCAAATACAGCAATACTCAATTCTCTACTAGCACCTTGAGGGAATTCCTCAGTATGAGCGCTGTAATAAGAAGCAAGCTCAGCATCAGTCACCTCAATATTGGTGTCGAATGCTTTAAAAACATAACGACCACTTGCTTGGGTTCCTTGTTCATTGTAATATACGTCTGCATCTATAGTAGAAGCATTTAATCCTTGGCGTATTAAGTTTATGTATTTCTGACCCAATCGCTCTTTGCGGATTACATTCTCGAAATACATCCATCTCTGTGGATCATTATCGTGAATCTGTTGAATTACTCCTGCCAATTGTGCGGCAGTGACGTCTTGACCAGTAACTCCAAAAAATTGTTTTGCCGTAACAGACATTTCAGCAGATTTGTAACCAAAAGATAAACCAGCCAACTCGTCAGCACTAATGGCTAAACCTAATTCGTTGTATTGTTCGCTCATGATCACATCATTCACTTTGTCGTTCCACAAGTTATCTCTCAATACATTGCGGTCTTGGCGAGAATTAAATATGCGGTCTAAGTTTTGTGCTTCCGTTTCGAATTCGCGGTAATCGATAACTTCATCGTTTACAGCTCCTATTACGCCTTGTCCGCCATTTAGAAGTGAGCTACCTGAACTCATTAAATCTCCTAAAAGAAATGCTCCCAAAGCAACTCCAACTCCACCCAAAACAAGGCCAGAACGCTTTCTTAAATTATCTAGTGATATCATTATCTGTGTGTTTTTCGTTTGTCAAGTCAGCGAATATACAAATTATTAAAAAAAATATGCTTTTATAGGCTACGGAATAATTTTACTTTCTCAATTCGGGTCTTATTTACCTCTAAAACCTCGAAGGCGTAATTCTTAATAGTAATCTTCTCTTTTAAGCCAGGTATTTTTTCACAATTAAATATAATCAGGCCATTGAGTGTTTCGTACTCGTCTGACTCAGGAAGTTTGAGTTGGTATTTTTGATTCAAAAAATCGATCTCTAAACGTCCTGAAAAAATATAAGTATTAGCATCTATTACGTCTTCTGCTAAATCTATGGTATCGTGTTCATCCTCTATTTCTCCAAATATCTCCTCTATTATATCTTCTACTGTTAACAAACCAGAAGTTCCACCGAACTCATCTACCACAAGCGCAATGCTTTTCCTTTCTTTAATAAAGAGGTTTAAAATATCGTTGGCAGTAATCGTTTCGGGAATAAGTGCAATTGGCAGTAAGATCGATTTTATATCGATGGGCTGCTTAAAGAGTTCGTAAGAGTGTGTAAAACCAATAATGGTATCTATATTATCTCGGTAAATAACAATTTTAGAAAAACCAGTTTCTGTAAATTTATCTTTAAGGTTTTCTATGGAATCATTAATTTCCATAGCAACAATTTCATTTCGAGGCACCATACATTCGCGTGCTTTTACGGTAGAGAAATCTAAAGCATTTTGAAAAATCTGTATTTCCGAATCTTGATCATCCGAGTCTTTTACACTACTAGCATGTTCTTCTAGATATTTCTGCAGGTCTACTCTACCAAAAGCAGGCTTTTGATCTAACTGCTTTATACCCATTATATACCTGAGAACGAAGTTAGAAATCCCCACCACCAGAGAAACAATAAAATAGAGCCCATAATAAAAAACCCAGGCAGGTACAGCAAAAAGATTCATAAGTTTATTCGCATTTAAGGCAAATATAACCTTGGGAATAAACTCGGCAGTAACTAAAACTATGGCTGTAGAAAAAAGGGTTTGCAAAAATAATACAAGACTATTTACCGTAGTAATCTCTCTTAAAAATGGCTCTAAAACCAAAGCCATCTCTATACCATAAACCACTAATGCTATATTATTACCCACCAACATGGTCGCAATAAAACGCGACGGGCTTTTTAAAAGTGGCGACAAAAGACGAGCACTAAACTCCCCTCTTTTTTTCATCAATTCTATATGTAATTTATTAGAAGCAACGAACGCTATTTCCATACCCGAAAAAAAGGCAGAAAGTAAAAGAGAAACGAGTATGATTAATAAACTACTGGGGTCCATGAATAATTAATCTTCTTGAGAATATTGTTTTTTGCGTACACGATGCATAAAGTAAGCGAGTGCTGAAGCTCCCAAATACATCAAGCCATCGTTTAATTGATCCAATATAAATATATGGTAAAGGGAGTCTAATAATGCGTAAACGGCAAATAATAACCAGAGTACAATAAATATTTTTTGAACTTTATTCTGCATGATCTAAGTTTATGATTCCACTACTCTTTTTAAGGGTATATTCATTAAAATATATATCTGACTCAAAACCTTCCCCTCTGATAACCTGACCATTTTTGGTGATTTTAACAAACTCTTCGGTATAAATAAGTTCTTTAACCTCGTCCCAAATTAAATATTCTGTTTCTAATTTATCTCCGTTTATGTTTTGTAATAACACATTTCCTTTGGCCTCTATAAGCTTGTCTTTAAGGTATTGAATCGCATAGTCAGATCTTAAATAGGCATCTTTATTTCCTTGGGACTCAAAAGACTCTAACTCTATTCCTTTAGGGAATTCAAGGTATGCTTCTTCCACATCATACCGAAACATTTCTGGGGAATTTAATTTAAAAGAAGCTTTCCCGTTTTTGGTGTAAAACCAAGCTATATCTGTTGTTGAGACTGTCGGTTCGTTTAGCTCTTTTGAAAGAGCTTCCATTTCCACAGGTTTAGTTTTACACGAAAAAAGCATTGCAAGTCCTAACAGGACTACAATGCTTTTATTATTTCGATTTATAGAAAGCCTCATAATGAGCTTGTTTTAGCTAGCTAAAATACTTATTCTGGAACCTTTACATTTACAGTTTCTGTGTACCAACACTCAATTTTGTAGGTAGGAACATCAATTAATCCTTCTGTAAAAATATCAGTTTTACTTGGCATTTGCTCAGTATATTTTCCAACTCTATCTGCAACTTTTGCTTTTACAGAAGAATCTATACTTACAGCATATTCGTATTTATCTATAGCCGCCCAATAACCAACTCTTTTTAAGAATTCTGTTTGCAGCTCCCCACACTTACGAGATGTTTTTGCGTAAAGATCTCCAATAAGTATATATGGCTCTCCCCAACCATAACGGAAAGAGGCTGCTTTTAAAGCATAACTTTTAGCAGATACATTCTTGTTCATTGCTCCGTAAGTTTGTGCCAAACGGTAAGCGTATTGAGCTTTATTCAGGTTGTCTTCTTCGTTGTCTAAAGCATAACTATAAAACTCTAAGGCTTTATCGTAATCTTTACGTTTTAATGAACGAATTCCCATGTTTGCAGCTGCAGATGGAGAAGGGTCAATATTGTAAAGAGCTTCAGAAATAGTAAAGAATATATCCGTATTGGTACAGTCCTTTTTATTCAACAATTTGGCAGCACGCTTCAACCAAGAAATATCTTCCTTTTTAGAGTCAAAATTAGCTGTATAAAGCTCTACCAACTTCTCACAAGTAGCATGAGGTTCAAGTGTCTTTTCGAGGTTCTCTTTTACGTCAGACAAAGTAGACAGCTCCTTGCGGTCTTTTTTTAGAATTTTAGCTTCTTTAGAACTAAGGCTTTCTGCTTGCTCTGCAGTATATATGTCTTGCATTAACTTTGCTTCCTTGTAAGAAATAACACCAGAAAGGTCGGAGAATAAAGCAATTAAATCCGACACCTTAAGCACTTTAGCTTGAACCAATTTAGTCGTTGCAAAAAAGTAATAGTTAAGTACACTTGCAGTACTCGAGTTTCCTGCCATTGTAAAAGCCTCTTTAAGTACGACATAAGCAGCCTGTAAACCATCGGTAGATGTCACCTTAGTCACTTCATGTTTTTCATGATCCTCAACTTTTAATACTAGCTTATCACCCTCTATAAGAACTGTTCCAAGTTGTTCTATTGCATTCATCCCAAGCAATAACGGAGCATTCAATGATTCAACAACTATAGCTTCAACGTCATACAAGGGAATCCCTGCAATCGTAAGCTTACCAAGCTTAATCACCATATTCTCGAGAACTTCCCCGTTTGCTATCTGGGTATTTGCAATTCCTAAAAAATTTGACTGATTAATATGACCATGTCTAAACAAAAAGCTAGCTTCCGTTAATGAAATAGAAACATTAGACGATCCAGTATCAAAAATAAACGTCATGTCAAGCCCATATACTTTACACGGTATTTCAAAAACGCCACTATTAGATCTATAAAAGTCCAATTGAACTGACTGAGTTATTCGTGGTCTATAATAATCCCTTAACCTATACATGTCGGCACCTTTATAACCCAAAACCCTTGCTTCACTACCTGGGTAGTATTTGTTTCTTTGGTCGTAAACCATCATTAAAGAATCTAACAAAACTGTGTTGCGCGATTCTTCAGTAACTGACTTAATGAGTCCTTTAATAATTTTAGGGCCATGAATATAAATATTCTTGGTGCGCTTAGGTGCGTTGTCGAACAAATAAACCCATGATTTATATGCGTCTACATAGTTTTTCTGCTTGTAAAATTCGGTATAAATAGACAGATTTTGCTCGCAAGCATCTTTATCTGATCCGTATTTTAAAAGGGCAGCCTCGTCTTGTGCAAAAGCAGAAAACGATAGCGATACTAGGGTAAACAAAGAAAATAATTTCACTCTCATAGCGTGTATTTGTTAATCTATTTTACGTTTCGTGAACCACTTATCGTTAAAAGTAAAGGCTAAGTGGAACTTGATGTATTTCTCCTCTACTAAGTTGTTTTCTATCGTACCTCTTTTACCTAGCTGAACACCAATATTGGCAATGGCATTAGAGCGTTTTAATGGCAATCCAAAACCAAGGCTAAGACTTAAGTCGTGTAAATTTTCTTGAGTTGCATCTTGGCTTAATTCTGTTATAGCTAGAGAGCCAGTATTGTAGTTAACACCCATGCGATATTGAATGTTTTTCCAATAATTATGAACATCCTTTTTGTTAGGTATAAACCAGGCACCCACCTTAAATTGAGTAGCATTTTGAAGGTTTGCATCAGGCGATCCAAAAAGACTTAATTTAGACCATTCTTTAAATTCAAACTCCCCAGAAACAAACCAGAAATCTTCTTTCGCTAAAGACAAACCTGCTCCAAAAGCCATTGGTAAAACTAAACCGTTAGATTTCGTAGCATCTATAGAGACAGTATCTCTTACGTACTCAAAGTTATTTACAATATTATACGTGTAAATTCCACCTTTATTA
>Ga0308019_10001036_pt1 | contig 17159 bp, 14 predicted proteins | sample Neamet284_FD_203135 | JGI IMG/M metagenome (GOLD analysis project Ga0308019, IMG submission 203135) | Marine microbial communities from water near the shore, Antarctic Ocean - #284 | ecosystem: Environmental > Aquatic > Marine > Unclassified | place: Southern Ocean | collected 2014-10-01 | reverse complement strand
TTCAAGCCGAACTTAAAAAAGACGATGCCGACATTGTCGACGTCATAAGCCTCGGCACCCCTGTGTCTGAAATTATATTTACTGATGAAATAAACTCAGTCACGGCACAAGATTTAATTCAAAAGTTTGAGCTAAACTACATACTCGACCGCGCCTTCCGAAAATTATCAACGGGTGAGTCACGTAAAGTAATGCTCATTCGGGCTTTGTCTTGTGATGCAGATTTGTTGATTTTAGACGAACCCTTTGATGGCCTTGATAGCACCGCTCACACCATGCTGCAAGACCACCTTATTGAAGTGGTGCAGCATACGCCTGTGATTATGGTGCTCAATCGTTTTGATGAAATACCAGACTTTATTAGTCACATCGCTTACGTGGAACAAGGTGAACTACGCCATCAGGTGAAGCGAGAAGACACTCAGTCTTACAACGAGCTATACCAATTATTACATCTTAAAACCACAGACTTACAGGTTCCTGCCGCCGATACAGAGAATGTAATGCCCGCTCTAGACCCGCAACAACCCCTTGTGAGGCTCAACAATATCTGCATTAAGCACGCCGACATGGTGTTGATTAATGACCTTAATTGGAGCATACAACCCAATCAACATTGGCAACTTAGCGGCCCTAACGGCAGTGGGAAAACGGCAGTTTTATCTCTTATCACCGGCGACCATCCCCAGTGCTACACCAACGATATTTTTGTATTTGGTTATCAACGAGGAAATGGCGAAAGCATTTGGCAGATTAAACAATACATAGGTTACGTTTCCACCGCGCTGCAGTGGGAATACCGTGTAGGTACCAGCTTACGCAATGTCATCATTTCTGGTTTTTACGATTCTATTGGTTTGTACAGCAAAAGTACCGACCAGCAAAAACACATTGCTGATGAATGGTTAGCCTTATTAGGTATGAAAAACCGCGGCGACCAGCCTTTTAATAAACTGTCTTATGGTGACCAACGCCTACTACTCATTGCCAGAGCCATGGTTAAGCACCCACCGCTGTTGATTTTAGATGAGCCTTGTTTAGGTCTAGACGATATCAATCGCCAGCTGGTTTTAGCCTTGATCGAAAAGATTTGCGCAGCTAAAGAAACCTCTGTCATTTATGTTAACCATCACGCGCAAGATCGTATTGCAGGTATAGATAACTATTTAGCTCTAGCGAAATCTTCGGACAATTGCTAATTGTCTCGCATGGCAACCCATCATCGGGTAAAGTCCAGCTCTAAGTAATTCATATTCAAGGATTAGTCATGAAGAGCTGGTTTTTGCTATTTTTGGCAGTAGTATTTGAAGTGGTAGGCACCTCTGCCATTAAGCAATCTGCAGGGTTTACCAAATTTTGGCCTTCTGCAGCAGTTGCTGTGTGTTTTATCTTGGCGTTTTATCTGTTAACGTTTTCCCTTAAAGTGCTACCTATCGGCGTAGTCTATGCTGTGTGGTCGGGTATGGGCATCGTACTTATTTCGGTCATTGGTCATTGGTTCTTCAACGAACGGCTCGATACCCCAGCGATCATTGGCGTCAGTTTTATTCTTGCTGGTGTCGTTATTATGCAAGTGTTTTCTAAGGCCGTGGCTCACTAGATTAACCAGCAATAGGACTTCCTTATGCCAAAAGTCGGTATGCCAGAAATTAGGCGCCCACAGCTCATACGTGCCACTATGGAGGTCATCAAGCAAGTGGGTTTTCTCAATGCTTCAGTGGCTAAAATTGGCCAACAAGCCGGCATCTCTCCAAGCATCATTAATCACTATTTTGATGGCAAAAGCGGCCTAGTAGAAGCGACTATGCGCAGCATTTTGAAAGACCTTGCCACCGGCATAAACGTACGCCTAGCTAAAGTACCCAAAGACGATATGGTAGGGCGCATAGAAGCCATTGTGGGAGAGAACTTTAGTTCCCACCAACAAGACGAAGCGGTGGTTAAGACTTGGTTAGCTTTCTGGGCTCAAGCCATGCATGACCCTGCGTTAAATCGCCTACAGCGAGTCAATGAAAAACGCTTGCTGTCATACCTCAGGTTTGAATTGAAGCGCTGTATGCCCCACCAGCAAGCGCAGATGGTAGCGACAAGCATAGCCGCGCTCATTGATGGGATTTGGTTACGAGGTGCTCTTAATCCACAGGGCATTGACTCCAACTTAGCCCGCCAAGTGATTACAGATTATTTGTCCTTGTACCTAAAGAAAGAGCCTTATTGATTCACATCATATTCTATTAGGTCATTAAACGCTGCTTCTGCCGCTTCTAATGCACCTTCGACTAAGCCACCAAACACCTCAGCCATTTCAGCAGACGAGAACATAATTCGGCCATGCCACACACCCTCTAATTGCGGTGGTAGGCCGAACTGTGGATGTCCGTGCTGGTGGCTATCAGCTGCCGTTGCGGTGAGAGGATCTATCGCCCAGTCTTGCAATGAAACCTGCAGTGGTTGCCCGGCTTCGACGCCAAACATTTGTTGTAACTGACTGATAGCGTGTGGAATCAAGTCCTTGCCAACCGTTTTTCGCTGCTGGGCCGACCAGCCAACAAAACCACATAGTGCACCTTGTGATCCATCTTCTGGGGAAGCGTCATGGATTTCGGATAACGGCCCAATACGACTCACACCCTCTCCAGACAAGCCATGGTCCCGCCAAAAGGGCCTTGAATACACAGCTGTGACCTTACTTTGGCCTGCCATCCATGTAGGAACATCATGCATCACTTGGGTTTGTTCTGGCATTAACTTTGGCAAGAAGGTAATAGCGCTTGCAACCAATCTAGGCGGAACTGCAAGTACAACTCGGCGAGCTTGTATGGTGTCGGTGCCAGAGGAGGTTACGCACTCAGCGCTTACCCCTCCACTCTCTAGGGTGAGGCTTTGCACGGTATAATTTAACCAGACTCGTTCAGCCTCTAGTTCACTGTACAAGCTATCTATTATGCTTTGCTGGCCACCCTGTGGCCTATACGAACCAGCCATAGGTGCAGCATTTATGCGTGTATCAATTGCCCCAAATGGGTCTTGGTACACAAGTGTCCCCTGATCATATTGAGGATACAGTTTGATACCAAAATGCTTTGTAAGATTGCTTATTCTGGGTTGATTTGGCCAGACCCATGAAGGCCCTAGATCATAGCGATGATCAGAGAGAGGCCCTTCTACGATGGATTGTGAAACAATACGACCTCCCAGTCTGGGCCGTGCGTCAAGTAAAAGGTAGTTAGTGCCTTGCTGTTGCAACAGGTGGGCCAAGCGCATGCCGCTTAATCCAGCACCTACAATTAATACCTCAACCATTGGGGTTCATCCGTAATATTGGTATAGGTCACTGTGTCAGCTAACGACTCAAATTATACAAGGCCCAAAATTCGTCAACCCGTGCGCCGTCATAATGGTCTGTGTATTCTTCTGGCAATAGTTGCAGGTCACCATGGGTAGCTGGGTGACAAATGATTTCTGTAGGCTTAGTTAACTTAGCTAGCTGACGTTGCCATTGGTTGCGCAAAATAAACTGCTTACGCCCAGGGTATTTAAATGGCAGGTAAGACAAACCTGCACGATCTACGGCGCGCTTTGCTCTTAGGGAAAACCAACACAGTAAAAACTGAGGCTTACCCAATAGACTCCAATCGAGCACAAGCCTAGTATGGCCAACACCTAAACGTTTAGCTTGTGGTGCAATACGGTCAATCACCCCAGGTAACAAGTGCACATGGTGATGGGAATCAAAATAGCTTAACGCCACACCTTGCTCTTGTAAGCCCTTTACTTGCAGGGTGAATTCTTCTTCAATATCTTTAAGTAAGGGGCCTGAAAGAGTGCGACATCCAAACCAACTCTGCGTAATCAAATGCAACAAGGGTGGGGTTTTTGCCAGCCCATGAGCATGGTGATGACCCGTTTTTTGACCTAACAGCACACCATTGGTTAAATTAAAGTGTAGGCCCAGTTGAATGCCTGGCACGGCTTTTAACTCATCAAGCAAATACTCTTTATGTAGGCTATTAGCCATAATTGAAACACGCTTAATGACACCTAGCTGGGCCAGTTTGAGCATGCCTTCATTAACCGCAGGAGAAATACCCCAGTCATCAGAGGTAATTTGTAGCAATTCATTTTGAGTTTTACTCAGAGGCGATCGTGGGTTGTATTCGCCACGACTTTTCTTGTATTTGAGATGCATTAAGGCTTTAGTGGAACGAATGAGTTCCCCACCAAGGCGGAGGGTAGATTGACCATGGTCGTGGATTAAAGTCACTGGAATAGAAGTCACCTTGTCGCCCTGCCCTTGCGCCAATAAAAACATTTCTACATCGTAAGAGAAACCATGACAGGTTAGGTGACAAAAAAGCGTGGTGGCAAAGTCTCGCGTCATGAGTTTTATGCCACACTGTGTATCAGATTGCTGGATACCGAACAGCAGCCTCACTGCTCTGTTATAGAGTAGGCCAAAAACATGCCGTTTAAATAATGAAGGTAGCAGTGAGGTGAGTAGGTGCACCCGACTTTTCGCCAAACGACGATTACCCACCACTAAGCTAGAGCCACTCCTAACAGCTTGTTCAGCTTGGGCTAAGAACGCCAAATCAAACGGAAGATCTGCATCAAGAAAGCTAATCAAGCTGTACTGAGTTTTTAAAAAAGCCGATTGTAAGGCGGCACCCTTGCCTGCCGGCGCCAAGTGTTGATGTAATACAACACGTGAGTCTTCAGCAAAGCGCTCTGCTAAAATGGCGTGAGTTTTGCTAACGTCTGTTAACTCGCCATTAACGCACACTACAACTTCAAACCGAGCGCCCCAGTGCTGCTGCAAATAGTCTAGCAACACCTCTACCTTGCGTAGAATAAACCCACCACTGGCTTTGGCGGGAATAATAATGGATAAATCTCGATCAACCATAAATTGGCCAGTGTCTCTTAGAATAAGCACGAAAGATTATTGTAATACAACCACTGCGCCCTGTCTGATTTTTAAAGTGAGCCACAGCAACTTGAAAACATTAGTCGTTCATTCACTCAAAGGTGCGTACGGGCGTACCAGTCCGTTGCTGATCTTGCCATTGGTCTGCGATCCACACTTTAGCATCCGAAGGTTTCAAGGGGGTTTTTCCTAAGATTAGATCTGCCGCTTTCTCTGCCACCATGATAGTTGGTGCGTTTAAGTTACCGTTAGTAATCACCGGGAAAATCGAGGAATCAACCACCCTTAACCCTTCTACACCACGCACTTTGCACTCGCTGTCGAGTACTGCCATAGCATCATCATCTGCACCCATTTTACAGGTACATGAAGGATGGTAGGCGCTTTCAACATTTTCTTTCACCCAAGCATCAATTTCATCATCAGTTTGTACTTTTACGCCAGGCTGAATCTCTTCACCTTTATATGGATCCAAGGCGGGCTGATTAAGCAGCTCTCGTGTGAGACGGATACAGTCACGCCAGTCTTGCTTGTCTTGTTCTGTACCCATGTAGTTAAACACTATTTCTGGAGAGTCACTGGCTTTGTTGGACACAATACGGATATGGCCACGACTGCTTGGCTTATTAGGGCCAACATGAACCTGATAACCATGCCCAGCAAACGCTGCATTACCATCATATCGCATGGCCGCTGGTAAAAAGTGGTATTGAATATTTGGCCACTTAAGACCTGCGCGCGAGCGAATAAAACCACAGGATTCAAAGTGGTTAGTTGCCCCTAATCCTGTTTTTGTGAGAAGCCAACGAGCGCCTATTAAGCCCATATTAAAATAATCAAGCTTACTGTTAAGGGTGATAGGCTGCTTACAGCGATACTGGAAGTAAACTTCCAAGTGATCTTGCAGGTTCTCACCAACACCCGGTAAATCATGTACCAAAGGCACCTGGGCATCTGCTAATACTTGGGCAGGGCCAACACCAGACAGTTGTAACAATTGAGGTGAACCCACAGAACCCGCACTGAGTATCACTTCTTTGTTAGCATACACCTGCTTAAGTTTGCCACCTTGGAGGTATTCTATGCCAGTGGCTTGTTGGCCATCAAACAACACCTTTTGAGCGGTTACCCTTTTCATCAAGGTGAGGTTAGATCGTTTAAGGGCTCTACGTAAATGTGCATTACTGGTACTGGCGCGCACTCCGTTTTTAACGGTCATGTGCATGGCACCAAAACCCTCTTGTTGCTCACCATTAAAGTCTTTAGTGTATGGGTACCCTGCTTCTTGGCCAGCATCAATGAACGCCTGATACAATGGGTTGAGACGCATATTATTGCCACCACAAGTCCCTAGTGGGCCACTAGCTCCGCGGTATTCGTCTTCACCACCTTGCCAAGTTTCCGATTGCTTAAAGTACGGTAAGCAATCTGCATAATTCCAGCCCGTTGCGCCTTTTTCCTGCCATTGCTCATAATCCATCGCATGGCCACGGGCATAAACCATGCCATTAATAGACGATGATCCCCCCAAAACTTTACCACGAGGACAGTGCATTTCACGCCCATCTAGCCCAGCTTCAGCTTGGCTATGGAATTGCCAAGCGTATTTTTCTGTATTCATCGGGTACGACAAGGCCGTGGGCATTTGAATAAAAATGCTTTTATCCGTACCACCGGTTTCTAACAAGAGCACCTGGTGCTCGCCACTTTGGCTGAGCCTGTTCGCCAATACGCAACCAGCAGAACCTGCACCAACAATAATATAATCGTACTTTTTAGTCATATTGAAGCATTCCTTAATAGGGAGATTCTAAATCGTCTAAGCGAACAAAAACACTTTTCACTTGAGTATAATGATGTAAGGTTTCTGGACCATTTTCCCTACCAATACCCGATTGTTTGTAACCACCTACAGGCATCTCTGCCGGGGAATCACCCCAACTGTTGATCCAGCATATACCCGCTTGCATCTGATTAATAACTCGGTGAGCCCTGCTAATGTCTTGGCTAAATACACCTGCCGCCAAACCGTAATCAGAATCATTGGCACGAGCGATCACTTCGTCTTCGTCGGTGAACTTCAAAATAGACATCACTGGACCAAATATTTCTTCTTTTACGTGTACCATGTCGTCTGTGCAATCAGCAAATACAGTAGGTTCAACAAAGTATCCGTGCTTTGTCGCTTCAGACTGATGACGGTGTCCACCGCAGACTAAACGAGCACTAGTGAGCTTGGCTCCTTCAATGTAACCCATTACTTTTTCTAGGTGTGGCGCACTAATCAACGCACCCATTTGAGTGCTTAAATCGAGAGGGTCGCCTAGCTTAATCCTTTTAGCACAGGCAACAACTTTGGCAACAAATTCATCATATACCCCAGCCTGCACAAATACTCGAGTGCCATTAGTGCACACTTCACCTTGGGTATAGAAATTAGCCAACATAGCACCTGCTACAGCGTTATCTAACTTGGCGTCGTCAAACACTAGCATGGGAGACTTGCCACCTAATTCCATGGTCACTTGTTTAAGATTAGAAGCGGAATCGGACATGATTTTTTTGCCAGTGCCAGACTCCCCGGTGAAAGATACTTTAGCGATATCCTTATGAGCAGTAAGCATTTGGCCTACACGGTAGTCGCCTTGTACCACGTTAAATACGCCATCAGGAACGCCTGCTTCAGTGAAGATTTCTGCCAATTTCATAACACTTAGAGGCGTTTCTTCAGAAGGCTTAAAGATCATCGCATTACCTGCCGCTAGGCAAGGCCCAGACTTCCAACACGCAATTTGGATAGGATAGTTCCATGCTCCAATGCCCGCACACACACCTAAAGGCTCACGACGTGACATAAAAAAGGCATCTTTACCTAAATCTTGCTGAGTGCCTTGCATGCCACAAATGAGACCTGCGTAATACTCGATCACATCGGCACCCGATACAATATCTACACAATTAGCTTCTTGTAAAGGCTTGCCAGTGTCTAATACTTCTAGTTCTGCCAGTTCGTCATTGCGTTCGCGTAATAGTTGCGCTGCCTTTTGCAAAATACGCGCACGTTCTACAGGCATCATTGCAGACCAAATAGCAAACCCTGCTTGAGACGACACAACAGCAGCATCCACGTCTCCTTGGCTAGCTTGGTCGATAGTGGCCAATGGCTGCCCTGTGGCCGGATTAATACTGCTAAAGGTTTCATTAGACGTTGCGCTCTGATGAGCACCGTTGATATAAAGCTGTGTATGTTGCATAAGATTAAGTCGACGAAGTTAGTGTGATTTTTATTGAATGGTTGTTCGATAAAGATTTTACCTGAATGTATTGCAATGTCAATGAACGCAAACTGGACGAAAAGCCTTGCTGGCAAGTACACTGCCAGTCATAATTAGCAATATAATCATTTCGAGAATAAAAAATGCTCAACGTTTTAATGAAAAGTGTTAAATGGATAGCCATCAGCTTGGTGGTTTTAGTCATTGCTTTAGCTATATTGATTTGGAGCATTACCTTTCACCCACCTGCATTGCAGGACGAAGCCGTCGTTAACCAAACAGGGGCGCCTATACTGAAGCCTGGCCAACAGGTAAAAGTGCTTAGCTGGAACCTGCAGTATATGTCTGGCAAGAATTACGAATTTTGGTATGACCGACTAGATGGCGACGGGCCAGACATTCGTGCAAGCAAAGCAGACATTGACCAAACTTTTGAGCAAGTTGCACAGCTCATAATTGAGCAAAATCCAGATGTTATTTTGCTACAAGAACTCCATGACAACGCGAAACGTACAGACTATGAAGACCAACTTCAACGCCTTCTTTCCATGTTGCCCACCGAATACAACAATTACAGCGAAGCGTTTTATTGGCAAGCAAGTTTTGTGCCTTTACCACAAATTATGGGCTCCGTAGGCATGAAACTGGCAGTCATTTCTAAATATAAGTTAGGTGATGCATTACGCCACCAATTAGCCGCCATAAAAACTGATCCTGTGAGTGACCAATTTAATTTCCGCCGAGCAATTCAAGAAGTAAGCCTGCCAATATCGGGAGGTAATAAACTAACCCTAATGAATACTCACTTTGATGCTTTCGCCCAAGGCTCAGACACCATGCAGCAGCAAGTCTCTTATTTACAGAAGTTATTGAGCGATAAAAACGTGAATGGCGAATCTTGGATCATTGCTGGCGACTTTAACTTACTGCCACCGGGTCAATATGAAAACATGGACGCCACCGCACGCACCTACTACCAACCCGATAGTGAATTTTCCCGGATTTATGACCAGTTCAATGTCATACCAAGTATCGAACAAGCAAATGGCACTGATGCCAAAGATTGGTTTACTCACTTCCCTAACCGCTCAGAAGTGTCTGCACCAGACCGCACTATAGACTACTTTGTGTATAGCGATCACATGCTGGTTAACGATGCTAAAGTACTGCAACAAAACACGTGGGATATTTCAGATCACTTACCCATGATTGCCACCATCAAGTTGCCATAGACTAATTGCCAACACTGATAACCACCGGTGGGCTTAGGAAAAAGGGACTTTATCAGCATAAACTGGTATATTGCGCGCCATGGAACAGTCTGAATTATTCGAAGCCCCCAGCCCCTGTATTGGCGTATGCGAAAATAGCCCAAAGGGTTTTTGCAAAGGTTGCATGCGTTCGCGGGACGAGCGTTTTGGGTGGCATGATATGACCACTGGCGAGCAGCTTCAGGTGATGAAACTGTGTGCTCGTCGATACCATCGCATGATGGAACGCCGTCGTGCCAAGGGTAAAGGTGATGTTAATCTAGAGCTAAACTTTTCCCAACCCCAGTCACCTCAAAGTGATTTACTCTAAGCAAAGGTCTTAGCTTACTTCAAGTACAGGAGTCATGTGCTGCACCATCAGCTGCAAACTCTGGCGACCACGAAACTCATTAATGTCTAAACGATAGACCAAATCTGCTTGTTCACAAGTGCTGGGCCAAACGGCTAAATCTATATTGAAATAGATACCATCCACAAGCTCTCCCGTTTGCAGATCTGCCAATACTAACTTTAGATGCTTTTCTCCCACGAGACGTTGCTGTACCAACATAAAGCGGCCATGGAACGTTGGCTCTTCGAAGCCCTGCCCCCAAGGTCCTGCTTGTTGCAAAAGAAAGGCTTGGTTGAGCTGCAATTCCTGAGCACTTAATTCGCCATCAGAGCGCCACTCTTGAGCCAATAAACTGTCCGGAAGATGCCCCTGGGCGTAGGTATTTAATGCGTCTTCAAAATCACCAAAATGTTCAGCCTTAATGCTCAAACCGGCTGCCATAGCATGACCACCAAACTTTATAATTAGGCCTGGGTTCTTGGCATCTACCGCTGCCAAGGCATCACGCAAATGAAAACCAGCAATGCTGCGACACGAACCCTTGAGAGTGTCTGCATCCCCTTTGGCAAATACCAACGCTGGCCGGTGCCACTTTTCTTTGATTCGAGACGCTACAATACCTACCACGCCTTGGTGCCAATCGGGGTGGTACAAGCACACACACTTAGGCATCTCTTTATCTTGACTAGCTTCTAGGCGCGTCAAAATATTGCCAGCCTGCTGCTGCATATCTGCTTCTATATTGCGCCTTTGGGCGTTGAGCTCGTCTAACTCTTGAGCCAATTGGGCGGCGATCTGCTCATTGTCGCTTAGCAAACACTCAATGCCCAAGCTCATGTCATCTAGCCTACCCGCTGCATTCAGTCGCGGACCAACACTAAACCCCAGATCAGAGGCTTGTAGATTATGGTGTTGGCGTTTGGCTATGTTTAATAAGGCTAATAAACCGGGCCTAGCTTTACCTGCACGAATACGTGCCACACCTTGGGCCACCAAAATGCGGTTGTTATGCTCCATAGGTACTAAGTCTGCTACGGTGCCTAGGGCAACTAAATCTAAGTACTGTGCCATGTTAGGCGGCGCTATGCGTTGCTGATCAAACCAACCCTGAGTTTGCAACTGCCTTCTTAAGGCTGACATGACGTAGAAAATCACGCCAACCCCAGCGGTAGACTTAAACGGAAATTCACACCCAGGTTGATTCGGATTAACAATAGCATCCGCTTCGGGCAAAGTGTCGGCCGCCAAGTGATGGTCTGTAACCACTACCTTTATTCCAAGCTCATGGGCACGTTTAACGCCCTCGTGGCTGGCAATACCGTTGTCTACAGTGACAATTAAATCGGGTTCGATAGCTTGGGCATAATCAACCAAAGCAGTGCTTAGGCCATATCCAAAATCAAACCGATTAGGCACAAGGTAGCTTACATTTTTTGCCCCCATAGCGCCCAGCGCTAACATAGCAAGGCTGGTGCTTGTTGCTCCATCACAGTCAAAATCACCAACAATAACAATATGTTGTTGAGTTTTCAGCGCATGCACTAAGAGGGCTACGGCTGAGTTTATACCTTTAAGCTGATGGTAGGGCAGGAGGTTTTTGAGTTGATAATCGACTTGCGCGGGATCATTAATGCCACGGTGAGCAAACACTCGGGCTACTAGAGGATCAAAAGCGGCATCTAAGGCAGTATTAGAACTGCCTACACGCAAGCGGACTGACATATGCGCGGCGCTCTTAGAGCTGGCTCATCATGTAGTTTTGTACGGTAGAAAGGTTGTTATCCAATACCTCACAACGTTCTGGACGATCCAATAAGTCTGTTAAGTGACTCGGGAGCTGCGGTACCACTTGACCAGCCTTAATGATCGCATCTGGAAATTTGACAGGATGGGCTGTGGCCAAAGTTACCATGGGCACTTCTGGGTGTTGATTACATACACGCCCTGCTTCAACACCTATGGCACTGTGAGGATCAAGCAAGTAGTTGTGTTGTTGAGCAATTTGACTAATCACATCACACGTTTTTTCGTCATCCACACGATGACTACTAAACAGTTCCCGTGCTTTTTCCCACCGCTTTGGTTCTAAGCTATTAGCAGTGCCGTTATTAAGGCCTGTTACTAATTCATTTAACGCCGCTCCATCGCGATCATATAAGTCAAACAAAAGGCGTTCAAAGTTACTAGACACCATGATATCCATACTTGGGGACAAGGTTTGCACTAAGCCCTGTTTTTGGTATTGGTTGGCACTGATACAACGGTGCAAAATATCATTTTCGTTGGTTGCAACGATGAGCTGCTGAATAGGTAAACCCATTTTCTTGGCCAAATAACCCGCGTAAATATCACCAAAGTTACCCGTAGGCACACTAAAGGAAACCGGCCGGTGAGGGCCGCCTAACGCAACAGCTGCATAGAAGTAGTAAACAACCTGAGCCATGATACGGGCCCAGTTAATGGAGTTCACTGCACCTAACTGGCCGCCCTTTAAGAAGGATTGATCAGAAAAACTTTGTTTAACCATTTGCTGACAATCGTCAAAATTACCACGCACAGCAATATTGTGAATATTGTCACCCATCAACGTGGTCATCTGGCGACGCTGCACTTCTGATACACGCTCATGGGGATGCAAAATGAACATCTGTACACGTTTGCTGTGCTTACAGCCTTCGATGGCAGCAGAACCCGTATCACCAGAAGTAGCGCCCATAATCACTAAATGTTTATCGCGCTTAATGAGTGCGTTGTCCATTAAACGGCCTAATAACTGCAGGGCAAAATCTTTAAACGCTAGCGTAGGCCCATGAAATAACTCCAGTACCCATTCGTTCTGGTCTAACTGAATTAATGGTGCCACAGCCTTGTGGTTAAAACCGGCATAAGTTTCATCAACCATGGTTTTAAGTTCACTACTGCTAATGTCTTCTTCAACAAATGGCAATAAAATCTTGTGCGCCAAATCAGCGTAGCTAAGCTTAGACCAAGAGGCAATTTCTTGATGGCTAAATTGCGGCAAGGTTTCTGGCACATAAAGGCCACCATCGCTGGCGAGGCCTGTAAGCAAAACATCTTCAAAGCTAAGACTTGGGGCTTGGCCACGGGTGCTGATATAACGCATATTTCTTCCTAACCGTCTAAGTTTTCTACACGAATTCGAGTCACTTCACCCTTAACGTCTGACAAGGCTTCAATGGCCGTTATTGCATTATTCATATGACCTTCTTGCACTGGACGAGTCAGTATGATGACAGGTACCTGCGAGGACACATGAGTTTGTTGACGAATGGCTTCAATGCTAATACCTGCATCACCAAGGATCTGAGTGATTTGAGCTAGTACACCAGGTTTATCTGACACTGTCATGCGCATATAAAATGCTGTGATTACTTTATCCATCGGTAAAATAGGGGTGTCCGACATGGCATCTTGCTGGAACGCTAAAGACGGCATACGCACGTTCTGATCCACAGCCATATCGCGCACAACGTCCACCAAATCTGCCACTATGGAAGAAGCGGTTGGCTCTGCACCTGCACCCGCACCATAATACATAGTTGGACCAACGGCATTGCCTTCAACTAAAACAGCGTTCATCACTCCGTGTACGTTAGCAATTAGGCGCTTTTCTGGAATCATAGTTGGATGTACACGCAACTCTATACCGGTTTCAGTGCGGCGAGTTAGGCCTAGGTGCTTAATGCGGTAACCTAAGGACTCTGCATTGGCAACGTCTTCTGCTGACACCTTGCTAATCCCTTCGGTATAACACTGGTCAAACTGCAACGGAATACCAAACGCAACTGACGATAAGATGGTTAACTTATGAGCAGCATCGATGCCTTCTACGTCAAAGGTGGGGTCTGCTTCTGCGTAACCCAACGCTTGAGCTTCTTGAAGTACGTCGGCAAAGGCACGGCCCTTATCGCGCATTTCCGTAAGAATAAAGTTACCTGTACCATTAATGATGCCAGCCAGCCAATTAATGCTGTTAGCCGCCAAACCTTCACGCAAAGCCTTAACAATGGGAATACCACCAGCAATAGCGGCTTCATAAGCGACTACAACATTGTGTTTCCGGGCCGCTTCAAAAATTTCGTTACCATGAACGGCTATTAAGGCTTTGTTGGCCGTAACCACATGTTTACCGTTACGAATAGCCGTGAGTACAAGCTCTTTGGCTGGCTCATAGCCACCAATAAGCTCAACCAGCACATCAACATTAGGGTTGTTGGCTACGGCAAATATATCATCTGTAATGGCGGTGTCACCCGTATCGCAATTAACGTTAGGACGACGTTGAGCAATGTGTTCAACCACAATAGCGCGGCCCGTACGGCGGGTAATTTCGTCGCAGTTACGCTGTAATACGTTAAACGTGCCGCCACCGACGGTGCCAAATCCACAAATACCAACTCTTACCGGTTTCAAGGCCAACCCCATTGCGCTATATGCGCGTGTCTAATTAATGTATAAAAACAAGCGGGATATTGTAGCTTAACAGGCCTTGCCTGTCAGCTTATAAGCAGCCAGACCGAGCCATTCTTTAAAGGCTTGATTGAGGTTACGTAAATGCGTGGCAAAGTCCCAATCAAAACGTAATAAATTGCCTTTTTGTGCGCGATAATCCACAGCAAAGGGCTGCATTGGCCATCCTGCTTTACAAAATACTGCAAGGGACCTTGGCATGTGAAAGGCACTGGTCACCAGCAACCACTGCTGGCCAAGTTTTGGTTGCATCATGGCCTTGGTGAGCAAGGCGTTTTCCACCGTATTACGCGATCGTGATTCTAGCGTTAAGCGGTCTTTTGGGAGCCCCATAGACTGAATAAATTGCCTAGCGACGTCTGCACCTGTAGTGCCCTGTTGAACCATGCGGCCGGAGCCGCCGGTAAACACTAACGGAGCTTGAGGGTAGGCATTAGCCAACATAACCATAGCGGTCAAACGTTCGCCACCTTCACCCAGCGCAACCTGTTGCCAAGCATGACTTAAGCCTACCGACTCGCCACCTCCAAGCACCACGATGCCATCAATTTGCGAGGGCAACGAAGCAGGAGGGTTTTGTTTCTCTAGGGGGTAAAACAGCCATTCGCCAAGTGGAAACAAGGCAATGGTCAGGCATACTACAACCAAGGTAAGTAATAGCCTGCGGGCAGCCTTAAGCCAACCCATATGCAGGTACAAGACACCTAAACCTAGCCACATGACCAACACACTGTCGACGGCCACCAACAACCACGCTAATTTGGCGACATAGAAAAACACAGTATCCATAGCCTTAACCTTAGTTAGAGAAGGCCCAAGCGCTTAGCTAATTCATTCGCTGGCAAGTAACCAGGCCAAATTTCACCAGAATCTAACACGATGGCTGGAGTGCCATTAATACCCATCTGTTGACCTAATTGATAATGCGCAGATACTGGGTTATCACACAATTCTGGAGAGGGCTGAGGGGCCTGTTTGTTGTGCGAACGCGCCTTGGCTTGAGTTAAAAATTCATTAGGATTTTCGGCACACCAAGAATCAACCAATACTTGATAACTAGATGAACCTACGCCGGCCCGTGGAAAAGCCAAATACCTCACTTCAATACCAAGGGCATTGATGGCTGGCATTTCGGAATGTAATTTTTGACAGTAAAAGCAATCTACATCAGTAAATACGCTGATCGTAACTTTTTTCTCACCCTGAGCCGGAAATACCCACGCTTCTTGTGCTGCCGGAAGCTGCATAGCCACAGACCTAGCCTGTATAGCGCTTTGTTCTGTTAGATTCACTAAACCCTCACCAAGGGTATTTTTGTACATTGTTCCGGCAAAGAAAAACTCTCCATCTGCACTCATGTAAACACGGTCACCTGTGTTTAACATAACATCGTAAATGCCAGCCATAGGGGTTAGTTCAATGCTGGAGGCCTTCATATCTGGATTAATTCTGGCCAAGCTAGACTCTAACTTTGCGTATTCGCCAGCCCACACGTTGGGTGTCAATAATACGAGCAGAAAGGTAATGGTGGCTGCGAATGTAGTGCTCTTTAAATGCATAATATGGCTCAACCCCTAGGGTGATGTTGTGAATGAAGATTTTGTAATCGCTGGGTAGCCACGTGAGTATATATCTGCGTGGTCGATAAATCACTATGTCCTAAGAGCATTTGAATCACACGCAGGTCTGCGCCATGATTTAACAGATGCGTTGCAAAGGCGTGCCTAATTACATGGGGCGACAGCGGCTTTTGAATTCCAGCGGTTAACCCGTGCTGCTTAATACGGTGCCAAAAGGTTTGACGGGTCATGTGCTGGCCTCTATTGCTGGGAAACAATACACCGCTAGCTTCTGCTTTTAATAGCTGAGGGCGCGCTTGCTTGATGTATTTTTGCAGCCAATTTTGAGCGATCTCACCTATAGGGACTAAGCGCTCTTTAGAGCCTTTGCCGAATACCTTCACCACGCCAGCAGATACATTTAGTTGGCTCATATCAAGCTCAACAAGCTCGCTCACCCTTAAACCACAAGCATACAACAGCTCTAACATCGCCCTGTCTCGCAAGCCCAAGTCTGTGCCCACATTAGGCGCTGCCAATAAAGCCTCTACATCTGCCTCTGTCAGTGATTTTGGGATGGGCCGCCCTTGTTTAGGCGCGTCAATTAAGGATGCAGGGTTAGCTTCAATGTGGTTTTCTCGCACCATGTATTGGTAAAAGCCTTTAATGCTGGACAAGCTACGAGCCAACGAACTCGGTTTAACGCCACGCTGTGATCGATCAGCTAGAAAACTCATTAGGTCGCCAGGCTGGGCAGAATCGATAGAGAGATTGCGTTGCAACAAATATTCGCTTAGTTGACTTAAATCGCTAGCGTAACTTACGACAGTATTATTGCTAAGCCCTTTTTCTAACCAAAGTGAATTAGTATATTTTTCGATGAATTTAATGTCATTACTCATTGATAAAAAAGGACCCTAGATCTATATGCCGACAGCACTTAATAGTTAACAGTATAGTATGTTGAGGGAAAATTTGTATCTACTCGTTATTACCCATAGGTAGATAATGGGTGATACTACAAACGTGTATGAATCCTAGTTATGGTTTTGTAGTAACCAAAAAAAACCCGCATCTCACTAAAAAGTAAGAGGCGGGTTTTTTTATCAGCTTAAGCTTAACGCTTAGCCAATTTTTCCTTAATACGTGCTGCCTTACCTGACAAGTCGCGCAAGTAGTACAACTTAGCTTGACGTACGTCACCACGACGCTTAACAGATACACTGTCAACCTGGTGGCTAAAGGTTTGGAAAGTACGCTCAACGCCCACACCGTGAGAAATTTTACGTACTGTAAAGGCAGAGT
>Ga0308019_10001035_pt1 | contig 17162 bp, 15 predicted proteins | sample Neamet284_FD_203135 | JGI IMG/M metagenome (GOLD analysis project Ga0308019, IMG submission 203135) | Marine microbial communities from water near the shore, Antarctic Ocean - #284 | ecosystem: Environmental > Aquatic > Marine > Unclassified | place: Southern Ocean | collected 2014-10-01 | reverse complement strand
CCAAAGATGACGAGGTTTTTGCCGTTGATGAAGTAAATGTTGTAGCCATCTGTCTTGACAAAGTCGGCTTCGTCGACACCCTGTTCCTGGTTATTCGTTCCAGAAAAGTCAGTACCTTCGGTACGTCTTAGCGTTGCTGTCGGGGCGGAACTGCCGCCATCCGCTGATTCTGCCACTGCGATGGTGTCTTCCTCCCACATACCGCCACCGCGGTAGTTTTGTCCTTCAATAGCCTGCATGATCTGTATCCTTGCTTCTTCTTCGATTGAGAGTTTGAGGGCCGTTTCCAATTCATCGCAATCTGAAAATTGATTCAGTTGGGGGCTCGAAGTCGTACGGGCAACGGTCGTGTTCCAGTCGTCAGGAAGTTCGATGTTTGGGATTTCAACTGCTGGATTGACTGCACCCAAGCACCCCGACATCAGCATCAGCGTAAGGACGCCTAGTGCGACAACTTTCTCTGCCTTCATGGCACCACCAAAAGAATACTCGCTATCAATGAGTTGGTACATTGTTCAACAACCCTGTTTCATCAATTGACCCCATTCATGCAAAAGAGGTGGAATCGAGGTTTGTGCCTTGGGGCTTGACAACCATAAACCATCACCACATCGGATGGGTCATGGGGCTCGACGATAGCATGGAGCACGTCGAAATCGAGCGGCGCTTTTTCGTCGACGGTGATGGCGGGAGCCCATGGCGCAAGGGCGAGGGGTCGAGTGAAATCTCCCAATTTTACCTCAGTACCGATGGCGTCGCTGAAGATGATGGTTGGCTGTCGTACATGGGCGTTCATCGGTTCCACAAAATGGAGGGTTCAGAGTTGGAACTCTTTCGTTCACTGGCAGACTGGATCGCCCGATTGCGCCTTGTTGATGATTGCGCCGTATTCACATTCAAAGGCCGCAGAACAGAAGCGAGCGCTCATGAATTGGAATGGGAAGTACCGTTGACGGTTGGTGAAGCAATCGTTGCATCTGGCACCTACCCTTCGGTGACAAAACGACGCTATCGGTGGCTTGGCATGGATGGTTTGCTATGGGAAGTTGACGAATTTGAAGGAAGTCTCGAAGGTTTAGTTCTCGCTGAAGTTGAACTCCCTGATGAAAATCATCCCGTCGATTTACCTTCATGGCTCGGTATTGAGATCACGGGGGATCGCGCCTGGTCAAACGCTCAACTGGCGCACGTCGGGTCACCTCTCAAGCTATCTTGAACGTCGTTAATGCTTCAAGGATCCTCTGAATTTCGACTTCGGTTAATTCATGCATGACTGGTATGGCGACAAGGGTCGCCCCGAGTTTGTTTGTGTTTTCGAGTTCTGCAGAATGTTGTGGGTGTGTAGCGAACACTGCTTGGTGATGAATCGGCGTTGTGTAATACCTTCGTGCGTCAATCCCAAGGTGGTCAAAGTGTTCAACCAACGCCTCAGGATGGTTGGTATGGACGCAGTATTGATGCCAAGCATGCTCTGCACCGGGGCGGACCCTTGGCGGTTGAAGCAGCGGGTTGTCTTCGATTGCTTCGGTGTAGAGGGTGGCGGTTTTGTGTCGGCGTTCAACCCATGAATCGAGGTTCTTCAGTTGTTCGAGCCCGATCGCAGCGGACACCTCCGACATGCGTAAATTGCTGCCCAATTCCATTGCCTCGAGGTCAGGACTTCGGCCGTGGTTTGTGATCCCTGAAATTTTGGCAGTGTAGGCTTGGCGTGTGGTCGTAAGCATGCCTCCTTCGCCACCGACGGCCATGTTCTTGGATGGGAAAAACGAGAAACACCCAATATCCCCCATGGACCCCGCCACTCTTTTCGAACCGTTTTGGAACTGCTGAGAGGCTCCGTGCGCTTGGGCAGCATCTTCGATCAGAGTGAGCCCGTGTGATGTGCAAAGCGTCACAAGTTCGGGATCATATGGTTGGCCAAAGAGATGAACGCCAATTACGCCCTTTGTTGAAGGTGTGATGGCCTTTTGAACCGCGCCCACATCAAGGCAGAAGTAATCTGGTTCGACATCGACAAACACGGGCGTGGCGCCAACCAACAGAATGCAGGTGGCGGTGGAAATGAACGTGTAGGAAGGGACGATGACCTCGTCCCCGGGGCCAATGTTTGCGATGCGGAGGGCCGCCCAGAGTGCAGAAGATCCGTTTTGGCACGGTGTTGCGCTGAGCGCCCCACAATGATCTGCAAACGCCAAACCGAAGGCTTTGCCTTGCGAGCCTTTGACCCACCGTTTGGAATCCAAGACGGCGAGTGCTGCGTTCCGCATTGCCTCGTCCCATGAAGGCCGGCCTGTCGGGATTCGGTCCATACCACGGCGAATTCCCCGACCCCCTTGAGTCTGCTTCTCACCCCATCTGATTGTCGCGGTCTTCAAGACCCCCTCCGCCCTTCGCCTCGTTATGGTGTCTGAAGAGGAGGGTTTCTCAACGAACACCCACTCGGCAGATGAGCCAAGTTTAGCATCACTCGTGGATGAAATTCTTTCCCCTGATACCCCGTTGGAAGCACCCCCCGTGGATGTGAAAAAACCAAAGAAAAAGCACTACAAGCCAAAGGGTATGTTCCTTGGAACGCGACGCGATACAGGTGAGCCAATCGATATCAAATCGATGGTTTTGGCGCGCCACGCCGCCATGCTTGGATCAACCGGTTCCGGAAAGACGGTCATGGCAAAGGCCTTGATTGAGGAAGCTGCTCTGGCAAAAATTCCATCGCTCATCATTGACCCACAAGGCGATCTGGCTCGGCTAGCATTGGGCATTGACCCTGCTGCATTAGAGGCTGAGGGGGGGGATGTCGCCCGGGCAAAGAAACTCATGGACATGTGTGAGGTCCGAATTTGGACACCATTGCGCTCCAAGGGTTTGCCGCTCTGCATCGATCCCTTTCGAACACCGCCCCCAAATCTAGACGCCGAAGAAGCAATCACTGCATGGGACATGGTTGCGGCTGGATTCACAAGTTTAGCGGGGTATGATGTTGAAAAATCACAGGGGAAAATAGTCAAACCCTTCCTCTATGAAATTCTTGTTGAGGGAACAAAGCATGGTTTGGACGTCAGTGATTTCCAAGCCCTGGCTCGCGTGGTTCGAGATCCGAATCAAGAATTTACGCGTAAATTGTATCCAGAGTGTTTCTATGATGTTGAAGAGGGTGAAGAAAAACCCGAAGTCCCGACTTGGGACGAAGTGATGATGGAACATCGCCTTACTGACTTCGAGGAGCGGCTGCCAAAAACAACACGCAACGACTTGGCACGACGGCTTTCAGCATACTCTTCTGGTGTCAATCAATTGTTGTTTTCAAACGGCGTCCCCATCGACATCGATTCCTTTGTCACGCCGGCCGTCCCAGGAAAAATCCCACTCAACATTGTCTACCTCAACACCATCCAAGATGAAGCTCAAAAGCAGTATTTTGTCCAAGAACTGTCCCGGGAGTTGTACGACTGGATGTTGACTCAACAGCCCGCTGAAGGCGAAATAAAACTTCTATTCTTCATGGATGAAGTGGCGCCTTACCTCCCACCCCATCCACGAAACCCTCCGGCAAAAGATCTGATTAAACTTATTTTCAAACAAGCGAGGAAGTACGGGGTAGCGTGCGTTCTGGCGACTCAAAACGTCAGCGATGTGGATTACAAAATCCTCGCGCAGGCAAACACCACGTTCATCGGGCGTTTCACACAACCGCAAGACGTCGAAAAGGTTCGACATTTGCTGAAAGAGAGCGGTGGTGACCAGGACCTTGTGGCCCAGCTTCCAACCTTGGGGCCTGGACAATTCCAAATGGTAGCGCCTGACGTTGACCCCGCTCCTGTTCCAATTCAATGCCGTTGGCTCTACACCGATCACGGCGCTCCGCTCAGCGAAGATCAGGTCGAGTCGATCACGTCAGAAGAAATTCGTGCTTGGGCCAAAACCCGTTCATCGGGCACCAGTAAAAACCGTGGTGCTGAGGCAGCACATGCTGCAAGCCGGGGATCTTCTTGGAACAGTGGGGGCTTGGATGAGGAATGGGCCCAAGGTGAAGCCCAATCCATTGTCGGAAACGCCCGAATCAAAGCAGTCGGTGGCATGACCGCTGCCGCACATGGCCTCGTCGATGATTCTGCATTTGAAACTCGACTCATGGGGGGCTTTGCAGTACTCAAAGACGGTCGAGACCCGCTTTACACCATGCAAGCTGCAGCCAATGTCGCATCTGTCATCGCCCTTGTTTGGACGATGGTGGCGCTGATGTTTGCCTGGCGCGACGGCGATTTGGACTGGTGGTGGTTGTTGATCAGCGTCGGTTTATCCGGCACAACTGCAATGGTGATTGCCTTGGAAATGTTGCTCTCCCACGATGCCGAACTGCTGCATCGAATCACGCGGTTTGCTCGAACGTTTCAGTTGGTCCTCGTTTCTTGGTTATGGGGCTTGCTTCTCTGGTCGGCTGAAGGTTCACTGAACCTCAGGGGGGCTGAACCGTTTCTCGAAGTTGTTGTGGTGTGGGTCACCATGTTTACAGCCGTCGAATTTGCCAGCCGTTTCCGCTTGGGGCGCATTCGTTGGAACGGAGGTACGGCGCTTGACAAGTTGCGCGGTGTGACCGCCGTTCTTACCGAAGTTGAAATCACTGAGATGAAAGCAAATTCTTCCCAGATCATGTCAAGTGTGCGCTGGGGCTTGCACGGGTTCACGTTGGTTTGGCTCTGTGTGATGCTTGCCTTTGGGCAGGGACTGCTCCCTGATTCGATGAGCATTGAGGGCTGGGGCCGGCCAACATTGTGGCTTGCTGCCGTGTATGCATTGATGTTTGGCAGTGAGTCGTGGCTGCGCATGCGGGGCAGAATGCCAAACGCTTAACGCGAACGAAAAGCACTGATAGACTCGCTCTGTATGGGCGTTGTATGGAAGATGCTGCGTTCATCGCTCTCGACTGGTCTGAACTGTCTCCTTCTGACATGCTCGCCAAAGGTGAAGCCGTCTATGAGGAAAACCAGACGCGCCGCACTACGCGTCATTTCTCCACCCGTGGTGTTGAACGTCGGCTGATCGAGTTAGCAATTTTATCAGCGGGTACCGCGCCGAATGGAGCCCATCTTCAACCGTGGACCTGGGTGGCTGTTTCGAACCCTCTGTTGAAACAGAAGATTCGGGTCGCTGCTGAGGAAGAAGAAGAACGAACATATCAGCACCGTATGCCAGAGGCTTGGGCTGAAGTTCTTGCACCTCTTGGAACAGACGCTGTCAAACAACACCTCACGGATGCACCGTGGATTGTTGTTTTGTTTAAGCAAAAGAAGCGCCATCGCCCGAACGGTGCATGGGGTCCAACATACTATGCAACAGAATCATGCGGCATTGCTGCGGGTTTGTTCATCAACGCAGTCCACCGAATGGGTTTGGTTACACTGACCCATACGCCTTCGCCTATGAAATTCCTGGGAGAATTGTTGGAGCGGCCTGCTCATGAAGAAGCCATGCTTGTCATGCCGGTTGGGTATCCTGAACCAAGTGCAATGGTTCCAAACATTCATCGGAAACCGTTAGATGAAATCGCTGTTTTCTTGGAACAAGAACTTGATTTGAAGGAGTGACGATGCCCGGTCGCGTCATTGATATACGCGCGGCATAAGGGACGGCTGAAGCAGGGGTTGCCAAGCTTGGTCAACGGCGCTGGGATGAGGTCCCAGTCTCTATGAGTTCGCAGGTTCGAATCCTGCCCTCTGCACTCTCAAGGTAAAAAACACAGCAAAACTGGCTTTGAGTGTCCCGTTCTTGTTTTTTTGGTAGGCCCGTGCCGTGAGCAATCAACGAAAAGCATCCTTGTAAAAATAAAACCGGCTAAACCCTTATCCACCATTACCGGCTCTTTCACTTCGAATGGGTGAACATTGGAAAGGCGCACCTGAGCTCCCCCACTCCACATGTGTGGAGGAATGGGTTCGGGTCTCGGGTGGTGTTTCGTTGCGCGTGCTGCTTTGGAAGCCCGCTGATGAATCGCTGAAGAACATCGATCCTGTGGTCGTCGTCCCGGGGTGGGGTTCGGTGTTTGAAGGCTGGAGGTCTTTGATCACGGAATGGGTCACACGAAGGCCGATTATTTACATTGAAACGAGGGAAAAGGCAAGCGCTGTGTTTGACAATCCTAAGATATCTGTTCAAGACTTTACAATCGACAAATTCTCGAATGACCTTGTGGAAGTCATCGATTTTTACAGGCTCGGCAACAGGTTTGATCTGTTCTCTTCCTCTCTTGGTTCGACAATCCTCATCGATGCAATGCAGCACAACATTATCGATGCCAACAGTTCAATCTGTGTCGCTCCGAATCAACATTTTAAATTACCTTTTTTCTCACGGATGTTGTTGAAGATGCCCTTTCCTAACTTTATGTTAAACACCCTAACCTGGGTGGCAATATGGACCATTGAACGGAAGGTGAAGGAAGAAGGTCAGCGGATTCGATACAGGCGAACCTTGTTGTCCCAAGACCCGGTTCGAACGAGGTTGTCTGCTCGATCTTTGATTCGCTATGAACTTCCGAAGAGTTTGTCCAAGATCAGTGTTCCATGTGGCATCATATCTGCAAAATCGGACAAATTGCACGGGTTGGAAAATGTAAAAATCATCGTCGGAAAAATTCCTGGTGCACAGATGATCGAAGTTCCATCCAACCAGTATGCGCACGAGGCAGCCGTTTTGGTCGAAATTGAAGCGTTTCAACGTTCAATCTGACCGGTGACGCCCCTTGTGAGCAGGGCCCAGACAGAAGAAATCTTCGCAACATATGTTGTTATATCCGCAAACATGCAGGGGTTAGCATGGGTTCCTCTCGTGGTCGCCGCACACACAAACCCCGCAGTGGGGGACGAAGGTCTTCTTCCAGCACACGCAGTCAACGGGGGTCTTCTTCGATGAACCGCGGGTATAAACCTCGCAGGGGTAGATCAAACAATCAAGGGTTTTTCAGATCTCGCAGGCATAGGCAAAACTCCAACCAGTACCAGAATGGACCTATTCGTCAGGGCGATGGTACATGGTATGATCCTGATACTGGAGAATACTTCCGAAAAGAAACTCTCTGGGAAATGCTTGGTCGATGGTGGTCATCATTGACCGGTCGAAACCGCTGATCAAGCATCGTCATCGAACACCGATTCACGGGCTCGCTGCATTGCTTCGTCAGAGGTGAACCAAAACGTCGGGGTTGCGCCCATATCAGCGTCCCAACGCTGCACGGAACGTGCAAACATTTCGCCTTCAGTGTAAGACTCGCACCACTTGAGGTACCAGTCAGCCTGAGCCAGCATCTTTGGATCGTCTTGTGAGGTTCGCTTCAGTGTTTCAGCCTGAAGTGCAACAATCATGACCCAATTTGGAGAGAGTGCGTATGTGGCATAGGGGTTGCGCTCCATGTCGACGCTGCGCCACTCTGTCCAAAGTGAGAACACTCGATCGTAAAGAAAGCCGATGAAAAGGACTGCGAACATCACTGAAAAGAAAATGACGCTGAGCCCGATGTACGTCGAAGGGATCCCGATGATCGCATCTGAAAAGCAAAACCCACCTTCACATTGCGCCGAAAAACGCCACGATAGATAGGGCCAAACCAAAAGCGTGATTGTGGTGCCCCAGAGCAACAAACTGACCACGGCTTGGCTTTGTTGCATTCGCCAGTACTGGCGCATGGCCCACTTTCGGAAAAACGAACTGCTTTGAGAAGATTGTGACATAGTATCGAGTTCAGCCACAAGCCGGCCCCTCAAGAACTCCACCTATGATTTGAGCCCGAAGAGCGCCGACACTCAGTACTTCACAGCGGTGCCATAAATGAGAATTTCAAAGCCTGCGGTCTTGTCGTTGCTTCCTTTGGATTTGGTGAGGGTGGTCGTCTCAAAACGGACGTTGATGACCTCGTCGTAATCCGATGCTTCGAGTTCTTCCAAAAGTCGCTGCTTGGCTTCCCGTCGGGCCCATTCGAGTAATTTTGAGAATGTGTTGATGCGGCCTCCAAAGAAGGCACGAAACCAGCCTCCAAAGAGCTGAATCCAACTGGGCGACATGACAACGTTGGCCACCAAAACCGTGTATCCTTGGATTTCGCTCTTTTTAGAAGGGGTGCTGAGCGTGGTAAGCGCGTTAGCGCCGCACGAAATGAGACTGGCTTGCTCTCGCTTCAGCAAGGCCTTTTTCTTTCCTGGCTGGTAAACAAGAACGCCAAAAAGACTTACGATCCACGCACCATTCACTGCGATGTTCCACAAAAGATTGAATGAGACCATAAAAGGCACCTCACTCGACGGTTACAGCTGTGCCATAGGCGAGTAATTCGGCCGCTCCACCAGCAACAGAGGACGTTGCAAAGCGGACATTTACAACCGCATTCGCACCGCGCTGTGAGGCTTCGGCGCACATGCGGTACAGGGCTTCGTTCCTCGATTCTTGGAGAAGTTCTGTGTAGGCTTTCAATTCACCGCCAACGATGTTTTTGAACCCGGCGCCGATGTCTTTGAAGACGTTTTTTGCACGGACTGTTGAGCCGGTTACAACACCATGGGACTGAACAATGGTTGATCCTGGAAGCGTCTCTGTGTTCGAAAACGGCATGGTCATGTTGGGCTGCATAAATCTTACAAAGCGAAGTGATACATGAACATTCACCCATACCTACGGGGTTGAAAGGTTCTTCAATCAACCTCTATTCATCTCAATTATGGGCGTTGCTGTGATCACTGGAGCCAACCGCGGACTTGGTGCTGAATGGGTGGCGCAATTGCTCGATGCTGGGTGGACGGTCTACGCTGGCTATCGGACCGAAATAGGACGGCTTGGTTCACTGGCCTGTGACTCGTTGAGCATCAATCAACTCGATGTACAAAACATGGAATCTGTACACTCCTTTGCTGACGGTGCTCCCGGGCGCATCGACCTGCTTGTCAACAACGCTGGTGTGGCTGACGGGCGATGGCGCGATCTTACTGAAATCGACCATAAGTGGGCCCTTGAGGTCATCGACATCAACGCTCTTGGCCCGGTAAGGGTTGTTCAGGCCCTCTATCCAAAAATGAGCCATGACGGTTTGGTAAAAGTAGCCATGACGAGCAGTTTGATGGCTTCGATTGACGATTGCGAAATGGGGCGATCGTATGCCTATCGAGCAAGTAAAACCGCCCTCAACATGTTTACTGTAGCAATGAAGAAGGAAGCGGCTGAGCGAAACATAAGTTTCGTCATCTTGCACCCTGGTTGGGTGAAAACGAACATGGGTGGTGACAGCGCCCCTGTTGAAATGCCGGAAAGCGTTGAAGGTATGCGCAAGGTTGTGGAAGAACTCACGTTGGAGAACAGCGGTCAATTCATTCAATACGATGGCAAACATTTGCCCTGGTAAATTTTCAGTGATTTGCCTCGACTCTTTTTGGTGGAAACACCACTGGAGAAGAAAAATAAAAGAACATACAATTATCGATGAGGCGCTGTTGATATGACCATGAGCGAAGACCGTCCATTGCTCACATTAGTGAAATCAGAAGTTCTTGATGAGCCAACCATTCCGCTATCTAACGAAGAGCAGGGTTTGGTGCACACCCTCTCGACGCTTTGCTCTTTTTATTCAATTGACGATTTTGCAAGTTTCCTGTTTTCATCAAAGTTTCAGGAATTGACCGCTCAGAGAAACCTGTTCATCGTGTTCGAAATTGGTCTCTTTTTAGATCACACAAAAACCCTGAAGCTAATGCCCTCTAAGGAAGGTTTGATTTTGGTGGATGAGCAAAATTTAGGCGTCTTCCCAGAAAACATTCACAATGTTCTCGACCAAACGGATGCGAAACATCAGATTAATCACTGGTACAATGCTGCGTACAGCCCTGAAAATCGGTTTTCCTGATTTAGTAGAACAGTGAGCAGCAGGTGAGTGAACCGTCTGCAGCCCTGATTTGACTCATGTCCAATACAATTGGTTGGAGGCCCATTGCTTCGACGGTCGCGAGCACGTTTGGGTAACCTTCTGCAACGAGCACTTGGCCGTTTGGTAAGCCGATTGTGTTGCAGCCGTAGGCTTCGTCCTTTGGCATCCACTTAATTTCGCAACCTTCGGGTAGAACGCCGAAAGCGTCCTCTGGAAGGTAACCTTCTGGGGCAAAAATCACAGAGTCGGTTGGTGTTGAACTGATGCTTGTAAGATGCAGGGCATGGCCTGGGATCTCGACCACTCGGAGTTGGTGCCCGAGGTGAGTGAGGAGGTCTCGGAGCTCTTTAATTCCGGCATCGTTGGTTCTGGAAGACCGTCCAACGAAGAACAGGTCGCCAAGTCGAATGATGTCGCCCCCGTCCATTCGTGCTTCTCCGTTCATGCTGCACACCTGTGTGCCTGATAATTGACGGGTCACAAATTCTGCGATTGGTGGTTGTTCGGCAACCCGTGCAGGGTGGCCTGGGACGGGGAGGAGAACATGCCCGTCGATCACAACGGCTTGGTCTTCAACAAAGACAGAGTCGGGTAAATTATCATCTGATGGCAGCACTGTCACCTCGACGTTTGCCGCTAAGAGTGCTTCACGGTAAGCGAGGTGTTGGGCCTTGGCGAGTTCGATGTTCGTTGGTCCAGAGCCGAAAAACTTCGCCAATGCCTTGTCGAACGAGGCAGGAATTGCGCGGGTCAGTGCCCGGCCTTTTTGGTCCAAACGAACCGTTGCCATGTTCAAACCGGACGCCTGACCCCCCTTAACCGTTCGCCCTTTCTAGGAATTCGATTTCCGGTGACCGGAACCATTTATGCTGTTGGCCCTGTAAAAAGGAGGGGTTTTTGGCCGTTGGGTTCAACAACGAAAGCGGATACGCCCTGATATGCGCCCCCAATACGCACGTGCAGGATTGCTGGTTCTGCTGATGTTTACCGCCCCTTTTGCAGGATGCTTTGGAGAAAATGATGGTGGGGGTTTGCCGAGTGCAAACGATCTTTCCATCCTTCCAGAAGAAATCCCTGGTGGTGAATGGACCACGATTGTGCTCAACGCAGACCGAGATATGAGCGTCTTTATCCCATACTTCATCCAAGATCCGGGATCACTTCGTGCCCAAAACGGCACCATACTTGACTTGGCCGAGGGTGAATCTGTGAGCCTCACAATTCTATTCCCTCCTCGAAACAGCGACATTGTGTTTCTTTTGGGCGACTATGGTCGAACTGATTGGCCAATCCGTGCTGCGGATGAATCGTGGATGGATTGGGACATGGACCGATCGAGTGGTTCTGCCGTTATGAGTTCCGCCAACGAAGATGAAGGTGGTCTTTTCTCATGGATTGTACCCGGTGATTCACGGGGCGAAGGGGTTGTTGTCAAGCACATGACAACGGTTCGAGCACAACGCGCCGATCTCACTGAAGAAAACGGCGTCAATGCAAGCGGTGGCTGGCTAAACGGAAGGGACGTGTATGAATGGGTCGATTTCATCACGGACGAAACGGCGGATCCATTGGATTTAGCCGATGGAGCTGTTGGCTACCTCGATCGATGGATTGGCAACGGAAACCCCGCCTATGAAGACGCAATCACCTACTTCGAAGGAGTCATGGTTGGCTACGACCTTGATGTTGAGGTTCACAGATTCCAATCTGGCACCTTGTGGGCAGTGAACATTTGTGGTTACAAAACCGGCACCGTCTACCCTGACGAATGGTTGGTGTTTGGTGCTCACTTCGACATCGCACCATACGCATCTCCGATTGGACTTATTCCAGGAACCGATGAACAAGGGTATGGAACGAGAACCGGCGCATATGACAACACTGCAGGAACTTCGATGGTCTTGACCACTGCAAGCGTGCTGGCAGATTTTGACGCTCGACGAACCATGGTGTTCTGCTTGTGGTCATCTGAAGAAGAAGGCCTTTGGGGATCTGGTGCATTTGCCGGCGACCTTCCTGACGGCGTCACCGTGAGCAATTACCTCAACCTCGACATGGCTGGGATCAACTATCCTGGCGATTTCGCACTCTCGGTCTACCTCGGACCTGATGGCAGCGGCGATGTTATCGATCAGCCCGGTATGTACCACTTAGCAGAATGGATTGGTGCAGACGCATTCGATCTCGCCTACCAAATCGAGCGAGGACGAGACGAGTGGGCCGTAGCAGGTGAAAGCCCGTTGTGGCAGAACAACTACCAAGACATGGTTGCGATTTATGAAAGTCCAACCGCCCGCAGCGATCACGATTCATTCCAGCAACTTGGTGTAGCGACATTGGGTTGGAACGGAGTTGTTGACGGGTATCCTTGTTACCACAAGACCTGTGATAAACTAACCACGATGGAAGACTACATGGTGACAGACAACGCCACGGGTGAAGCAAATTTGGTTCATTCTTGGGACATCGTCACATGGTGGGCCGTCTATGCGTTCCTCCACATGGATCAATCACCCGTTCCAAACGAACTGTGAAAATCACGACTGTTCGTTGGCGCCAATGAGCGTGCGGACGTCTTCGAGAACGAGATCAGGGAACCAGTCGTTGTCGCCCCACCAGACTTGTTGAAGGCCGGTGTGATCAACAAGAACCGTTCCAGTGCTGTGGTTGACATTGTAGGCATCTGGGTGGTGCCTTCCGCCTGTTGTGGTTTCAGATCCGTTGCCTGATTCGTTGTTCGAATCATTTTCTGACTGATTGGTCGATTGGTCAGAAGGAGTTTCTTCAATCCAAAGACCAACGCCGAAGTTAACCCATACATCAGTGATGGTGGTCATTTGAGATTCATTGTCGACATCGTTGATTGAGAGGTGGGTCCAATTCGTCCCCCTGCTGTCTTTCCAAGAAAGCATGGCGGCTGGATCGTCGCGCCACGGGTCAACAGTCACCGTGATGAATTCCGTAGCGTTGTGCTCCTCTTCGGTCAGCTGACTGGACATCCAACGAAGGTTTTCAGTCACAATCGGGCAAATATCGAGGCAATTGGTGAAAAGAAAGGCGATGACGACGACTTTGCCTTCGGTTTGTTCTTCAAAATTCCACAAGGCCCCAGTCGCGTTGGAGAGTGTAAAATCATTCACGGCCATGGTCGGGTCGATGTCTTCCCCATAGTATGGCGATTCTGGTGCGAATGGTTCTGGTGCAAAGCATCCGGACAGCATCATTGACGCTGTAAAGAAAAGAGCGGTAACGACTTTTCTCACACGAACACCTCACACAGATGTGCCCAGGTAGGGGAGGTCTGCTTCGAGTTGTATGATGTACAACCCGGTGGAAATACAGGAGGCGTAGGTCAAACCATTGTGGTGTTCAACCGCCCAGAGGAACGGAACCCAACCAAAGTCATAGAAGCTCGACTGCAATGCTTCGCCGTCTTCACCATGCGGAAGGTACCAGCCCACTGTTGCTTCGAAATTGGTCGCTCTTCGGTCGTCTGGATTGGTTGGTGCAACGAGGGTCTCGATGTCGAGCACCCAAAGTCCGGCGTGATAGTGAGAGATGTAGAGGCGTCCATCCCAGCCCCCGCCGTGGCTTTGATCGGTTGTTTCATCGGTTTCGAAATAAGCACTGTCGAGGTTGTGTGGAGAGAAGAGAAGCCATTCTTCATCGCTAGGGAATGCTTCACAATCTGCGCCATAGCAGTGATCTTCACCGTAGGGAATCTCCCAATCTCGAATGAGTTTTGGTTTGAACTTGAATTGTCCATCTTCCATGGTGTACTCTGTGGTATCGAGCAGGTAGATGATGCCCGTGCCAACATTGGTGGAAAGAACTTCAACGGCTGCTGTGACCATGTGGACTGGTTCGTCAGAGTAACCAAGGTGAGAAAGATCTACCATGGACGGGAACGGTTCAGCATAGTGGATGTAAGAAACGCGTCCACCGTTTTCATTGCCGGTTGTTCCACTGTCGGGTTCGCCGTCACCGTTGAGATCCAAGAAATCCATCCACAAGCCGACTTCTTCGGCTCGCCATCGGCATTGGATTGGGTTGCCGAGGCCTGTTTTGCACAAGGTTGCATGGACAACATATTCCTCGGGTGAATTCACAGGGTGGGGGACATCGGTCACATCGCCAATTCTCAAGCCTGCTTCCCAATAACTTCCGTAAATGAATGTGTGACCGTACCGCGGATCGTTTGGATCTTCTCCAGGCCACAATTGAACCGTCATGTCGTGAATGTAAATCCAGCCGCCACGGGTTGTTTCCCAAGCCACTTCGTATTCACCGACCTTGATGATGGTGTGACCGAGTCCTGATGCGGGCACGCCGGGGAGGTTTCGAGCCGCGGAACCGTCGAGGTTGAGGTGAGCGATCGTGACACCGCCGCATGCTTCTCCGATTGCATCGTTGCATTGTTCATACTCAGGGTTGGCCACGAACACGTACCATTCTCCATCGATCATTTGCGTGTAGAGGTTGTGAGGTCCAGTCGGATGGTCAACATCGTACCAAGAATCGATCCATGTCGGGTTTGTCTTGTCCGTGACATCAATCAGAGTCACGGTGACCTGGGCCGGGTCATTCCATTCACCAATGTTCGGATCTGAGTTTCCAGGGTCGATGAGTTGGTTTTGCTGAAGAATGTATTCTCGCCCGTTGTATTCGAGGTACTTGACGTCCAAAACCTGGGTGTTTGGGTCTGTGTAAACGCCGGTTACCGTGGTGTTGTTGGGGTCGGTGACATCGACGATGTGCATGTCGTTCCAGCCGGCGAGGTAAGCGTAGGTTTCACCGTCCGGTGTTGTTGCAACCTGCACCTCTGCGTTCCCGGGGGTGGTGAGGGGGTTGAAATCGACGAGGTCCATGTTGTCGGTTCCCGCAACGTGTTGCGTGGCGTTTGAATGATCATGGCCCTCATATTGGAACAGTGGATCCTCTGTGTCAAATCCGCTTACAGCTGTATTTTTCGTTGATGTTGCCGGGCCGATGACCAATAAAGTCGCCGAACAGAGCAGCACCACGATGAAGATACCCAAACCAGTCTCCTTCGCGCCCATGGTTGGGGGGACTCGCTGTTCCGTTTTGTCTTTATGTTATGCTGTGAAGGAGAAAGCATGTCCGAATGGGGCCGCAAAGGCGTCGTGCTTTCGATGGTGGTGCTGGTGGGGCTGATGTCCTTGGGTCAGGCCACTGCTCACGAACAAGAGACCTACAACGTCATTGTCGTTGCTGACGGGCCGATGCCTGCCAACATCACGGACAGTGATTTTGTTCAAGGAAACGCCGTCGTGTTCCGAATGAAGGACACGACTGAGAACGCTTCAATCAGAATTAGCATCGATGTGGACCAAAATGGAGTCTATGAGAACACAACCAACGCCACCTCTGTTTGGCTGGTTGAGTCGTGTGAGTTAACTGAAAACGGCACCCTCCTTGACGAAAACTGTGCCGTGTCGCATGCCTATGAATTTGCTTTGGATGCTCCGCCCGGCACCTACACTTACAGGTTAGAACGGGCCATCAACGACAGTGTTGTCACCACTGGGGAATACAACATCACCCTTTGGAAAGATGTCCATGAAGAGCCTGGCGTCCCGAATATGGGTGAATGCTTTGGCATTGGGTGTGATGAAGAAGTGATCGAAGCAGCGTCGGATGAAACCACGAGAGAAGAAGCGTTGTTGGTGGTTGCAGCGGTTGCTGCAATCGGCACCTTCGGCCTTGCAGTGAGCATCCTCAGAGATTCAAAACAAAATGATGCCTTGGCCCTCGAAGAGGAATGATTACCCCTCAATGACGGGGCAACGAGCGTCTTCATCATCGATGATCACTGCGTTCGCCCACAGGTATTGGGTTCGGTTTGGTTTTGGTTTTGATTTTAGGGTAATGAGCACGTCAAAGATGTTCGTTTGCTGTTCCATGGTATCGGTTATCCCTTGGACTTGAACCTTTATCAAACAATGCTCGGATTTTTATGGGTTTTTGCATTATTTTTACATTATCCGGTAATTTTAATGGGTAAATCGGAAATTTAAGAATCGAATTTTCATTATGGCGTCATAAACATGAAGTTATCGAACTTCGGCTAATGTTCACAATCTGTAGTAGGCTTGAGAAAGTCCGGCCGTGAGGGTGGTGCATGGCAGGCACCCGAGGACTCCACGCTCTCATGCTGGTGTTGATCATGTTCATGGCTCCACTCGCTGGATGTTTTGGTGAAAACGATGGGGCTGGAAAGGTCACCATCGAAGATGCGATAATCACACCTCAAGTCATGACTGCCGGTGTGTTTCAAGGCGTCACGATCATTGCCGAGAGCGACCTCTCTGCCTTTGTCCCCTACCTTGTGAAGGATGATGAAAGTGGCTTTGTTGTCAATTCCACCGTTGTTGACCTACGCGCTGGAGAACAAGTGCAGTTGTCCATGCTCGCCCCACCCCGGGCCGACATGGGTTTGATTTTACTCGGTGAATATGGCCGGGATAACTGGCCAATTCGGGATGCAAATGAGTCCTGGGCCACATGGTATGGACAAGATGGGCACAAATCTGCTGATGGTGGGGCCATCGTTCGCCTCGCTGGTGAGAACGCAACCCTCAACGCAAGCCAAGAGACCGGCGGGCCTGTCGCAGCTTACCCTCTTACCATCGTCCGCCCTACCGCTCCCGCTTACTCGACCGATGAAGGTGGTCGTCATTCAACCGGCCTTGTCGCTGGTCGTACAACCTACAACTACCTCCACCACCTCACCGATCAGACCGTTGATCCATTGGATTTGTCCGATGGTGCTGTTGGCTATCTTAACCGATGGGCTGGTCAAGGAAACACCGCCTTCGAAGAAGGTGCAGTCTACCTCATGGATCGTTTGGAATCGTTTGGTTTGGAAGTTGTCACACAGCGGTATGCGTTCACAGATGTTTTTGGAAATCAAAACCCCGAGGCATACAACATCTGTGGCTTTCGATACGGCAACGAAGTGCCTGATGAATGGATGGTGTTTGGCGCTCACTTCGACGTTGCCCCCCCTGCAAACTTGATTCTTGATGACCCTCACGTGACCGGTGTCCGCAGCTACGGCACCCGTGTCGGCGCCTATGACAACACGGCAGGGACAAGCATGGTGCTGACTGTGGCAGAAGCCATGTCTTCTTTCGAAACTCGCCGAACCATGGTGTTCTGCTTCTGGTCTGGAGAAGAAGGTGGCAAGCGTGGAAGCGATTATTGGACCGATTATTACGTCAAGGAAGACAACCCTCAG
>Ga0308019_10001030_pt1 | contig 17196 bp, 13 predicted proteins | sample Neamet284_FD_203135 | JGI IMG/M metagenome (GOLD analysis project Ga0308019, IMG submission 203135) | Marine microbial communities from water near the shore, Antarctic Ocean - #284 | ecosystem: Environmental > Aquatic > Marine > Unclassified | place: Southern Ocean | collected 2014-10-01 | reverse complement strand
ACCAGGCGAACCAGATCTAGCATCTGTTCTTCCGTCAGAACTTGACATTAATAAAAATGCAGAAACAGGAATTAGTAATAACAATAATTTAAAATAGTAATGTTTTTTCAAAATTTATACTTTTTAATTGTTTAAGTATTTATCGTAATTTTTTTAAAAAAAATTACGATAAATACTTTTAAATATAATAAAACTCATTCTTAATCACAAATCAAAGAAAATAATTTCAATAATATTCTATAATAAAAAATAGATGAAAGGAAATATTTTTAGTTAAAACGTTCTTGAAATATTAAACCCTAAGTGAATATCTCCACCAAAGAAATTACCGGTAGTTTCTGAAATAAAACTTTTTTCAATCATGGTAATTGCGTTCGATAAAATAAGCTGAAAAACATGACCTCCAGTTTCTATATCAACTCCAAAAGCCAATGAATTCCTTGCATTAATAGATTTAGACTCATTAAAAGCATAATAATACTCCCCATTTAAAGAGACTCTTTTACTTACTTTTATTCTACTTCCTAAACCTAATGCAAAAATATCATGAGGATCTGCATCAATTTTTACAGTATTTCTGTGAATATATGTGGGTGTTATTTGAAACGAAAAAGACTGACTAACTTTTCTAGCAATTAAAACCTGACCAACATAAAACAAACTCTCTGCAAAAGTTCTTTTGTCTGTAGGGTCATAATCTTTTATCGTTTTAACTGCTACACTTCCAAAAAGTGATACTGCAAAAGGAAATGAATTTTCTCCGTTTTTTTGTTTTATCCAACTGTATTTTAAAAAACTATCATATGTTTTCTCGAAACTACTTCTTCCAAAACCTGCCGTTAAATTATCATTTAAACCATATTCTAAAGAAAAACGAATGTTAGATTGATCTAAGCCAAAAAGCTCATCAAAACCTAAGTTTACTCTTCCGAATCTATGAGAAATAATAAACTCTAATTCTTTGTCTTTTCTATTTTCAATTGAATGCCCGTTTATAATTCGTGTTCCCTTAAAAGTTGCAGTAACAATAGCTGCTGTTTTATTTTCGGGTGTTTCATTGTCTAAAATATCTAACAAATCATCCTGAGAGAATACTTGAAAACTTATTGAAATTAAAAAAATGGCTAGTAGTAATTTTTTCATAATATTATTTATTGTAAGGTTTGTGATTAAAGTTAAAACTCACTTTTATTTTTTTGTTAATATTTTTGTCAACTACAGCAGGAATTTCAATACCAAAATCATCTACTTCAATAATAAAGTTTCCATCAACTAGTATTGCCTCTTTTGTTTTTGTAAAATTACCATAAATCGTTATTTCTTTTGAAACTCCGTGAATTGTTAAAACACCTTTTACTTGTGCCTTGGTTGCAGTTTCTTTTATCGCATCAAAATTTAAAATACTTCCTTTAAAAGTTGCTTTTGGAAACTTGTCTGATTCTAAATAGTTCTCATTAAAATGTTCTTGCATTAATGCTTTCTTAAACATAAATGATTTTATTAAAATAGAAATTGCCATTTTCCCCGAAGAAGCATCAATAATACTTAAAACTTGATTATTATCTGCTGTAATATCTTCCACTGGTGCTTTTGAATAAAAAGTAATAGCACCGTTTTTGGTTAAATATCTTTCTTGACCGTTACTTATTGCTACAAATAAAAAGCAGGAGAAAATTGTTATTAGAATTTTCATAGTTGATTGACTTTAATGATTACTAAATTCGCATTTCACTAGAATTACATCCATTAAAAAGCCTGTACAAATTCCTTTAACAGTTATGGATTGCCCCTCTTGTAATGCACTCATTTTTTTAGTAGCTGCTTCTGATAAGTGACAAAGTACACTTCCAAAATCATCATTTGTTTTCAGTGTAATAATTCCTTTTTCTTTTTCAATATTTATTTCAGAAATAACTCCTTTTACTTCAATGATTTTTTCTAAATACTTTGAATTTGATGAATTTTCATCCGAAGAAAAATCATTTAAAATTTTATCTGCAGTCAGAGAAATATCAGATTTTGAATTCGCAACATTTACATGTGGTTTATTATACATTTTATAAGCAACAAACGCTCCAATAATTACTAAAATTAGAATCCTAATGATAATTTTTTTAAGCTTCATCATTTCTAATTTTAGTTATTTAATGCACCAGCATCCACCCAACAACTAATCGCTATAATTTCTTCGGAAGTTAATGAGCTTCCTTGTGGCATTCTTCTGCTAACAGTTTCTGCTTTTACAATACTTGCATTTGCACCTGTACCATTATAGGTCGTTAAATTAGGGAAATCACCTCCATAACTATGACATTGAATACAATTACTATCTATAATAGGTTTTACATTTAAAGTATACGTAATCGTTAAGCAAGGGTCTAAACCACTATCATCTATAATTTGTTCTTCAACATTCGTTAAACAAGCACTACATAAAAAAGGGAGTAATAATATTAAAAAATGATTTCTAATTTTTAAATTGCTTTTCATAGTCGTTCTTTTTTATTTCTTTTGTAAAGTAATAAAAATAAAGGGTTTTATCAACTATGAATCTTCCAGAAAATAATAAAAAAATAGAAAGGATTAAAAAATAATTCCTTTTTGCACTTTATTCAACACCTTTCAAATAACTCAAACCAATTAAAAATTTGATTGAATAGAACAAAAAAAACATCTATTAATGTGATTCTTATGTTTTGGGTAGGAAAACAAGATAAGCTAACGCAAGTAAGTTTATGGAAAGAAAATATTTATATTTAACTAAGTAATAAACCGAGACTAAAGTGCTATTTAATCTACTTACGTTTCTTATACTAAACGTAAGCAAAAAAAAAGCATCCATTTTACTGAAATAAATTCAGTATCCATGGATGCTTTTTTAATATATTAATACGAAGTTTTACTTACTTAAATACATCTTACGTCTAGCATATAGATCATAAAATTGATCGTCTTTTAAACTATCAATAAATAAAATACTTTCTCCGGTAGATTTCATTTCTGGTCCTAATTTCTTATTCACATTATGAAACTTGTTAAATGAGAAAACAGGTTGCTTAATTGCATATCCTTCTAATTGCGGATTGAAATTAAAGTCTGTTACTTTATTATGACCTAACATTACTTTCGTTGCATAATTCACATACGGTTCTTTGTATGCTTTTGCAATAAAAGGCACTGTTCTAGAAGCTCTAGGATTTGCTTCAATGATATATACAAGTTCATCTTTAACTGCAAACTGAACGTTTATCAGCCCAACAGTTTTTAATTCTCTTGCTATTGTATGTGTATGATCTTTAATTTGTTGCATTACTAAATCACCTAAATTAAATACAGGCAACATCGCATTAGAATCTCCTGAATGAATTCCACAAGGCTCAATATGCTCCATAATTCCGATAATGTAAACATTACCATCAGCATCACAAATTGCATCTGCTTCAGCTTCAATTGCGCCATCTAAATAATGATCTAACAACAATTTATTACCAGGCATTCTACCTAATAAATCGACAACATGCTTAACTAATTCTTCCTTGTTGATGACAATTTTCATTCCTTGACCACCTAAAACATAAGAAGGTCTCACTAAAATTGGAAAATCTAATTCATCCGCTAAAACCAAAGCTTCATCTGCAGTTTCTGCAATTCCGAATTCTGGATACGGAATATTATTGTCTTTTAATAAGGTTGAGAAACTACCTCTATCTTCTGCTAAATCTAGTGCTTCAAAAGAAGTACCGATTATTTTAATACCGTATTTAGTTAATTTTTCAGCTAACTTTAATGCCGTTTGTCCTCCTAATTGTACAATAACTCCTTCTGGTTTTTCATGACGAATAATATCATAAATATGTTCCCAAAAAACAGGTTCGAAGTATAATTTATCAGCAGTATCAAAATCTGTAGAAACCGTTTCAGGATTACAGTTAATCATAATCGTTTCATAACCACATTCTGCAGCTGCTAAAACTCCATGAACACAACAATAATCAAACTCAATTCCTTGTCCGATTCTATTTGGACCAGAACCTAAAACAACAATTTTCTTTTTAGGTGTTACAATACTTTCGTTGGCAATAATAATTTCGCCATCTGCCGTTTCAATTTCATTTTCGAAAGTTGAATAATAATAAGGCGTTTTTGCTTTAAATTCAGCAGCACATGTATCAACTAACTTAAAGACACGTTGTACTTTTAATTCTTCTCTCTTATTGTAAACTTCACTTTCTAAACAACCCAACATGTGTGCTATTTGTCTGTCTCCGTATCCTTTTTGCTTTGCTTCTAACAATAAATCTCTCTCAATGGTATCAACTTTATAGGTAGAAATTTCTTTCTGCAATTGAAATAATTCTTCATATTGCTTTAAATACCACATATCAATTTTTGTGATATCATAAATTTGAGATAGTGGAATTCCGATAGCAATGGCATCATAAATAGCAAAAACACGGTCCCAACTTGCATTGGTTAATTTATCTATAATTTGGTTATAATCTGTGTAGCCTTTTCCGTCTGCACCTAAACCATTTCTTTTTATTTCTAAAGATTGTGTTGCTTTGTGTAATGCTTCTTGGAAAGAACGTCCAATTCCCATTACCTCACCAACAGATTTCATTTGCAATCCTAAAGTTCTGTCTGAACCTTCGAATTTATCAAAATTCCAACGAGGAATTTTTACAATTACATAATCTAACGTTGGCTCAAATAAAGCCGATGTAGATTTTGTAATTCCGTTTTCTAATTCATCTAATGTATAACCAATCGCTAATTTCGTAGCAACCTTTGCAATAGGATACCCTGTTGCTTTACTCGCTAAAGCGGATGAACGCGAAACACGTGGATTGATTTCAATCGCAATAATATCTTCTTTTTCGTCTGGTGAAACTGCAAACTGAACATTACATCCACCTTCAAAGTCTCCAATAGAACGCATCATATGAATTGCCATATCACGCATTTTCTGAAATGTAGTATCAGAAAGTGTCATTGCTGGTGCAACTGTAATAGAATCTCCAGTATGAATTCCCATTGGATCCATATTTTCGATAGAACAAATAATTACTACGTTATCATTTCTGTCTCGCAATAATTCTAATTCATATTCTTTCCAACCCATCATCGCTTTATCAATCATCACCTCATGAATTGGTGATGCTTCTAAACCTCGACTTAAAAGTTCATCAAAATCTTCTGGCTTGTAAACAATAGATGCTCCTGCGCCTCCTAAAGTATAAGAAGAACGAATTACTAATGGAAAACCAAATTCTTGTGCAATTTCTTTTCCTTTTAAGAAAGATGTTGCTGTTGCTTGGGGCGCCATTGGCACACCAATTTTTATCATTAATTCCCTAAACTGCTCTCTATCTTCAGTAACATTAATCGCATCAATATCTACACCAATTAATTTTACATTAAAATCTTCCCAAATTCCTTTATCATCAGCTTCAATACATAAATTTAATGCTGTTTGACCACCCATTGTTGGTAAAACTGCATCAATTTGTGGATGCTCTTTTAAAATTTGAATGATTGATTTTGTTGTTAAAGGCAACAAATAGATATGATCTGCCATTGAAGGATCAGTCATAATTGTTGCTGGATTAGAGTTTATTAAAACTGTTTCTATTCCATCCTCTCTTAATGAACGTAAAGATTGTGATCCTGAGTAATCAAATTCACAAGCTTGTCCGATAACAATAGGTCCAGATCCGATAATTAAAACTGACTTGAGGTCTTTTCTTTTTGGCATTGTAAGTTGTTGTGTTGTTTAGTTTTACAAAAATAGTTAGTGCTTGGGTATAAAAAAAGGTGTTACTTAAAAAAGTAACACCTTATATATTAACAATTGTTAATCATTTATTTTTTATGTCTAGGTTCAGACGAAACAGAAACTTTTTTTCTTCCTTTTGCTCTTCTACGAGCTAATACTTTCCTACCATTAGCAGAAGCCATTCTTTCCATGAAACCATGTTTATTTCTTCTCTTTCTTCTTGATGGTTGGTACGTTCTTTTCGGCATTGTATGTATTTTTTAAAATGTCTTCTTAATTTCTTTTTATTGCTTCTAGAATTTTACTTCTTTTTAAGCGTGGGCAAATATACAACTGTTTTTATTTTTGACAAACAGTATTTGAAAAAAGATTAAAATATTTTCACGAAACACAAATTTAGCATTTTTTTCAATGTTTTTCTTCTTTTTTATTTGTGATAAAATCTATTGTTAGTACTTTTGCGCAAACCTAAGAATACCATGAGTAACACTAAATACGTTTTTGTCACTGGAGGCGTAACTTCATCACTTGGAAAAGGAATAATTGCAGCTTCTTTAGCCAAACTACTACAAGAAAGAGGCTTTTCTGTAACCATCCAAAAATTAGATCCATATATTAATATAGATCCAGGTACATTAAACCCTTATGAACATGGAGAATGTTACGTTACTGATGATGGTGCTGAAACTGATTTAGATTTAGGTCATTATGAGCGTTTCTTAAACATTCCTACAAGTCAAGCAAACAATGTTACGACAGGTAAAATTTATCAATCTGTAATTAACAAGGAAAGAAAAGGAGAGTATTTAGGCAAAACGGTGCAAGTAATTCCTCATATTACGGATGAAATTAAGCACAGAATCCAAATTTTAGGTGAAACTGGTGATTATGATATTGTAATTACTGAAATTGGTGGAACTGTTGGTGATATAGAATCTTTACCTTATGTAGAGTCTGTAAGACAATTACTTTGGGAAAAAGGGAATGATAATGCTATTGTTATTCATTTAACACTAATCCCTTATTTAGCTGCTGCAGGTGAATTAAAAACAAAACCTACGCAACACTCTGTAAAAATGTTAATGCAAAGTGGTGTGAGTCCAGATATTTTAGTTTGTAGAACAGAACATCAAATTTCTGATGACATCAAAAAGAAATTAGCATTATTTTGTAATGTTAAACAAGAAGATGTTATACAATCTATAGATGCAGAAACTATTTATGATGTTCCTAACTTAATGTTAGATGAAGGTTTAGACACTGTTGTTTTAAAGAAGTTAAACTTAACATCAAAACAAGAACCAAAATTAATCACTTGGAATAATTTTTTACAAAAGCATAAAAATCCAACTTCTGAAGTTGAAATTGCTTTGATTGGTAAATATATTGAGTTACAAGATTCTTACAAATCTATTACAGAAGCTTTTATACATGCAGGTTCATCTCATGAAACGAAAGTAAAAGTTAGATGGATTCATTCTGAAAGCTTAACTCCAGAAAATTTCGAAAAAGAACTAAAAGGCGTTAATGGTATTTTAGTGGCTCCTGGTTTTGGAGATAGAGGAATTGAGGGTAAAATTAAAGCAGTACAATATGCAAGAGAAAATAATATTCCTTTCTTAGGAATTTGTTTAGGAATGCAAATGGCTGTAATTGAGTTTTCTAAAAACGTTTTAGGATTAAAAGATGCTTTTTCTACAGAAATGAAAAGCGATTGTTTAAATCCTGTAATTAACTTGATGGAAAGTCAAGAAAATGTTACCGAAAAAGGAGGTACAATGCGTTTAGGAGCTTGGGATTGTAAACTTACTGAAGACTCTAAAGCATACAAAGCATATCAATCGGATGTGATTAGCGAACGTCACAGACATAGATATGAGTTCAACAATGATTATTTAGCACAAATTGAAGCTAAAGGAATGAAAGCTACGGGTACAAATCCAAAAACTGGTTTGGTAGAAATTGTTGAAATTTCTAGTCATCCTTGGTTTGTAGGTGTACAATATCATCCAGAATATAAAAGTACGGTATTAAAACCGCATCCTTTATTTGTGAATTTTATCAAAGCAGCTTTAAAACAATCTAAAAAATAATTTCTTTATTGAAATTAAGCTCAGTATAAAAAGGAACACTATTTGAACTATTAATAAGTATTAAATTTAGAGCAGCAAAAACGTTATTAAACCTGCTTTTTAACTACATTTGTCGCGTTTTTATCAGGTATTTTTCTTGAGGAAATGACAAATTGACACTTAATTTCACATATGGAACAAAAAAAATTCGATTTAAATTCTTTTATAGGAATGATTCTTCTTGGAGCAATTATGCTTTGGTATTTTTATAATAATGCCCCTGAAGTTGAACTAGAAAATACAACGACAGAACAAGTAATAGATGCATCAAAAAATGCGACTACTCAAAATACAATTACAAATAACATTCCTACAGTTTTAAGCGACTCTTTACAACAAGTTGCCGCTCAAAACAAATTAGGTGCCTTTGCTTTAAGTGCAATTAATGGTTCTGAAGGAAATTCTGTAATAGAAAATGAGTTGGTAAAATTAACCATTGATAATAAAGGTGGACAAATTATTGAAGCTTTAATCAAGAGTTATAAAACGCATGATTCGCTTCCTTTATATATGATAAAAGATAATAATTCGTCTTTTAATATTAATTTTGGAACAACAGATAATAGAATTTTAAACACAAAAGATTTATTCTTTGCACCTAACTTAACTCAAAACGGAAACAACACCGTGTTGTCTATGAAACTAAAAGTTTCTGACAATCAGTATTTAGAGTATCGATATGAAATAAAGCCAAATGATTATATGGTTGATTTTTCTGTACGTTCTCAAGGTTTAAGTTCTGTAATTAATTCATCAAACCCAATTAATTTAGACTGGTCTTTAAGAGGTTTCAGACATGAAAAAAGTATTCGTACAGAAAACACAATGTACTCTTACTTTTATTATAAAACTGAAGGTGAAGTTGATTACCTAAATGCTGGTAATACAGAAATCGTTGATGATATCGATTGGGTTGCTTACAAACAACACTTTTTTACAAGTAATTTATTAACGGATACCCCTTTTAATAATGCAACAGTAACTTCTACTGATTTAGTAAAAGACGAGAAAATTGATACTGTTTTCACTAAGAAATATCAATTAAAAACGCCTTTAACTTTAACAGCTGGTGAGTTAAATTATAACATGAAATGGTTTTATGGTCCAAGTGATTATAATATATTAAGTGGAGAAGAGTTCGCAGGAACTAATTTAGATGAGATTGCAGATTTAGGTTGGGGAATTTTTGGATTCTTAAACAGAAACTTATTCTATCCTGTATTTAACTTTTTACAAGGTTTTATGGGCAATTTTGGATTGATTATTATATTGATGACCATTGTCGTTCGTCTTTTTATGTCTCCTTTAGTTTATAAATCTTATTTATCAAGTGCTAAAATGAAGGTGATTAGACCTGAGTTAACTGCTTTAAATGAGAAATATCCTGGAAAAGAAAACGCTATGAAACGTCAGCAAGAAACCATGGCTATTCAGCGAAAAGCTGGAGTTAGCATGATGTCTGGTTGTATACCTGCAGTGTTACAAATGCCTGTATTCTTTGCATTATTTAAGTTTTTCCCAACAAACTTAGCATTAAGACAAGAAAGCTTTTTATGGGCTCCAGATTTGTCTTCTTATGACACTGTTTTTAAACTTCCTTTTTCAATTCCATTTTATGGAGATCACGTAAGTTTATTTCCGATTTTAGCTTCTGTAGCCATCTTTTTCTACATGAAAATGAATCAGAGTCAACAAGCAAACATGCAAGCACCAACACAAGAAGGAATGCCTGATATGGGTAAAATGATGAAGTATATGATTTACTTCTCTCCTATTATGATGTTGTTTTTCTTTAACAATTATGCAAGTTCTTTAAGTTTGTATTACTTTATCTCTAACTTATTAACGATTGCAATTATGCTAATAATTAAGCATTATGTAATTGATGAAGATAAAATTCATGCTCAGATTGAAGAAAACAAAAAGAAGCCTGAGAAATCGAAGAGTAAATTTCGTCAAAAAATCGACAGTGCGATGAAACAAGCACAAGAGCAACAGGCACAACAAAAGAAAGGAAAAAAATAGGCAAGTAGCACTTGCAAGTAAATTATAAAAAAAACCAAAACTTAATTGTTTTGGTTTTTTTTTGTTTTAACATTGTCTTCTATTTAAATATCTTATGATAATGAACAAATTAACAACCCTTCTTTTAGGAATTCTTGTGATTTTTAGTGCTTGCAAAAAAGATGACGACAAAAATATAGAAATAATTTCTCCTGGGAATGACCCAAATTTCACAATTGTTACACATACTGATGCAGGGTTTACAGCTACAAATAGAAAAATAGTTGTTTTTGGAATTCCAATCTACGCATATTCAGATGTTGAAGACTCAAAATTGCTTCACGCTGCAAATATAATGGCACAATATTTAGATAATAATGAAGATGGAACAGTAGATAATATGACTTTGCTTACTGCTTTGACAACAAATAATGCAGCCTTATTTATGTGGAAATCAGAATCTCAAATAAACCTTAATGCGCAAGATTTGGGTGCAGACGAATCAATTATTTCTTGGCACACAAATGGACATACAGGTCAATTTGATGCTGCACTTGAAGAAGTTTGGCACGTAATTACTCATACAGGATATGCGAATGCTTACCCAACAATATTTGGCGAAAACACAGGTACTTCATTAACGAACGCAATGGATATTGCAAGAGGCGGGAATTTTACAACAATCCCAAACCCTTATCCAGTAGATGCTTGGTATACTTATGATGATGAAACTTGTGAATACGATTGCATGGCAACTGAATATCTTTATTGGGCTATGAGTTCTATTCTTGGAGCTCAAGAAAATAGACTAAATGAAATATCTCAAGAATGGGATTTAAACACAAGTACATTAGTGCAAAACACGGATACTACAATTTATTCATTATTGACTGACACACAATATATGTTTCCGACTGTATTACCTGATGGAACATATATGCAATAAAAAAAACGTATAACGGTCTCAGCGCTGAGTAGTTGGCAGTAGTTATTTTTTATTTAGATAGTTTACTTATAACTAGTTATTCTGTAAGTACAAATTGCCACGATATACCATATTGATCTTGACACCACCCAAATTTCTTGCCAAATCCGTAATCTCCATCACCTTCGTAGTTGTCTAATGGAACCATTACCTGACCACCGTTTGAAGAAAGATTTTCGAAAAGTGTTTGTATAACATCATCAGAATTGTCACTTATAAAAAGTGAAACTGCGGGTGTAATAGACCAAGCATGATTATAATTACTTTCAGAAACCATATAATCAGTTCCATTTAATGTAAATATTCCATATTTAATAAGCTCAGGCGTAGCTCCTGCTTCTCCTTCCGAGTATTTTTTTATGCTTTTAATTTCCGAATTCGGAAAGATAGAAGTGTAAAAGTTTATCGCTTCCTCAGCCTTTCCACATTGATCGCCTACAAATGTTAGAAATGTTGTTGTTTTCATATTATTTATTTAATTCTCAAAAATGGTTGTTTTCAACTTTGTCTAATTACTGCCAACATGGTTTATAGTTAATAGTGCTATTTTACTGAATATAAAATTAACTATACATTCTTTGCTTTAAACCTCCCATAAAACAAGATATATCCATAACATACAATTGTTAAAATAAACGCTGTTTTAAATCCGAAACCATCAATTAAACTACCAAAAGCAAAAGGAATAATTGCACCACCAACAATTGCCATACATAACAAACCAGAAGCTTGTGCTTTTAAATCACCTAAGCCTTCTAAACTTAACGTGAATATTGTTGGAAACATAATTGAATTAAATAAACCAACTGCTAAAATAGACCACATAGAAAGTAATCCTGTGGTATTAATTGAAATTAAAATCATTGAAATAGCCAAGAGTGCAAAAATACTTAGCACTTTTCCTGGAGCCATAATTCGGGTTAAATATGCGCCAACAAAACGTCCAATCATTGCGCCACCCCAATAAAAAATAACAAAAATTCCTAATAAAGATTTAGGATCTGAATTCGTAAACGTTTTATTAAAAGTACTCGCAATTGTGTTTGCAATCTGCATCATAGTTTCACTTTCGGCAACGATTACCGCTAAATTCATATCAGAAAAATAATTAACTAAAAAGCTACCAATGGCAACTTCTGCACCCACATAAACGAAAATTCCTAAAGCACCCATCAACATCAACTTATTTTTAAGCAATCGTAGATATCCACCTTTTGGACTTTCCTCCATTACTTTTGGTAATTTTATAAATGCAAAAATAGATGCTAAAATAGCGATTGAAAAGGCTATTAATAAAAACGGAGTTTGTACAGTAGCAGCTTCAGCGATATAGTAATCTGTTTTTTCTATTTCATTTAAAAGAGAGATTTCTTCGGAAGTTTTTACCGAATCACTTAACAAAAATAATGCACCAACAACGGGTGCAATTGTAGTTCCTAAAGAATTAAATGCTTGTGATAAATTTAAACGACTACTTGCGCCATCTTCACTTCCTAATAAAGCAACATACGGATTCGCAGCTACTTGTAGAATTGTAATTCCCCCAGCAAGCGTAAAATATCCTATTAAAAAGACAGGAAATGCTCTGTAAGATGCTGCAGGATAAAATAACAAACAACCTAAAGCCATGGTTAGTAAGCCTAGAACAATTCCTTTTTTATAGCCGATTTTAGATAAAATAAATCCTGCTGGTAAAGAAAATACAAAGAATGCTACAAAGAATGCAAACTGTACTAAAACAGTTTTTGCATACGACATTTCGAAAACATCTTTTAATCTTGGTACTAAACTATCAACCAAAACGGTGATAAATCCCCAAAGAAAGAATAATGTGGTTAAAAATATAAAGGCACTTTTGTATGATTTGTTTGTTGATGTTGTTGACATAATTAAGTTGTATAAAAAATAGTTTATAATTATAAATAAAGCTAATAAATAAGTTTAGCCCTGATTGAAACGACATCCTTTTTTGAGGTACGAAAAAAAGATATAGTGAAAAGTAGGAAATAGCTTCAAAAAAAATTATGCTTTGTTAAAATAATCTGATTTAATATTCTTGTTTTCTTCCTCTTTAAATAGGTTATAACTGAACCATTCGTGAATGGAATAAGCGCCCGTTTCTCCTTGTTTATTTACGGCAATATAGCCTACTTGGAAATTCGCGAAATTACTATTTGGTTTGTTTACAATTCTGCCAATTGCGATTTCACAAGCTTCTTGAGGTGATTTTCCTTGACGCATTAATTCAACGATTAAAAAACTTCCTACCGTTTTTAAAACTTCTTCTCCTAAACCAGTTGCTGATGCGCCACCGATTTCATTATCAACAAATAAACCACCGCCAATAATTGGGGAATCTCCTACTCTACCTGCCATTTTATATGCCAATCCGCTTGTGGTACAGGCTCCAGAGATATTTCCTTTTTTATCAATCGCCAACATACCAATGGTATCGTGGTTTTCTATATTGATAATCGGTTTGTATTCTGCTTTTACTTTCCATGCTTCCCACGCTTTTTTTGAAGCTTCTGTTAGTAGGTTTTCTCTTTTAAAACCTTTTGACACTGCAAATTGCTCTGCTCCTTCTGCTACTAACATCACATGAGGCGTGTCTTCCATTACTTTTCTTGCGACAGAAATTACGTGCATAATATTTTTAACACCTAAAACGGCTCCGTAATCTCCTTTTTCATCCATAATACAGGCATCTAAAGTAACGTCTCCATCTCTGTCGGGCAAACCTCCTTTACCAACAGATTGTCCTTTTTCGTTTGCCTCTTCAATTCTACAACCTTGTTCTACAGCATCTAAAGCCGAACCTCCATTTTGTAAAACTTTTGCAGCTGTTTCAACTGCCAAAGGCGTATCCCAAGTTGCAATTACTAAAGGTCTGATTGGCTTTAATGTTGCTACGTATACTTCTTTTTTTTCTGATTTCTCATCACAACTTATAAAGGCTGATGAGACGGCGACCAAACCTAAACCTGTAACGGATGCTTTTTTAATGAAGTTTCTTCTTTTCATATTTCTTATTTATTATTTCTTGGGTTGATTAGACATTGTAAACACAAACGTTCCTCCTTTGATAATTTCTTCATGCAATATATAATTTCTATCAATCACATTTCCATTAATCGTTAATTTAGAAACATATACATTTTCTTTGGATTGATTTTCCGTTGAAATAAGTAATGTTTTTCCGTTTTCTAAATTCAAAATTGCGTTCTTCACTAAAGGACTTCCTAATGCGTATCTATTAGAACCTGGTGTTACTGGATAAAAACCTAAAGAACTAAAAATATACCACGCACTCATTTGCCCCGCATCATCATTTCCACACAAACCATCAACGCCTGGCCCATACATTGTATCCATAATCATTCGAACTCTTTCTTGCGTTTTATATTCTTCTCCTGTCCAATTGTATAAATACGGAATGTGATGTCCTGGTTCGTTTCCGTGCACATAATTTCCGATAATTCCGTCTCTCGTAATATCTTCGTGCTTCGCAATGTATTTATCGTCTAATTCCATTGTAAACAATGAATCTAAATGTTGAGAAAAGCGCTCTTTTCCTCCCATCATTTTCACCATTTTATCCAACTGATGTGGCACATACAAACCATAATTCCATGCATTTCCTTCAATAAAACCTTGTCCATGTGTATCCAAAGGATCAAAGTTTTTTCTAAAAGTTCCATCGGATAATTTCGGACTCATATATCCATTTTTCGGATTGAAAACATTGTTATAATTTTCTGATCTTTCTAAAAACAGTTTTTCTGCGGATGTGTCTCCAACACTTTTTGCAATTTGCGCTATTGTCCAATCATCATACGCTAATTCTAACGTTTTAGAAACAGATGAATGGCTTTTATCATCAGGTACATATTTGTAATCTATATAATCACCTAAACCATCAAAATAAGCAACATTTGCAGTTTCTACAGATGCTTTTAAAGCTTGATTTTTATCAAAATTACCAACATTTTTCACAACAGCATCAGCAATTACAGATGTTGCATGATACCCGATCATACACCAATTCTCATTGGCATAATGACTCCAAATTGGTAACATATTATGCACACTTTCTTCTTGATGTACCAACATCGATTTTATCATGTCATTATTTCTTTCTTGCTGAATTACATTAAATAATGGATGCAATGCTCTATAAGTGTCCCACAATGAGAATATTGTGTAATTAGTAAACCCTTTTGATTCATGAATATTTTGATCTAAACCTCTATATTTTCCATCTACATCTTCATATAAAATCGGACTTAACATTGTGTGATACAACGCTGTGTAAAATGTTTCTTTTTGAGGTTCTTCAATCGTTTCTACTTCAATTTTAGAAAGCTCTTTATTCCATTTTTGTTGGGTTTCTTCTTTTGTTTGATTAAAATTCCAATGAGGGATTTCAGCTTCCAAGTTTTTCATTGCACCGGCAGAACTTACTGATGACAACGCAAATTTTAATTGAATTTTCTCACCTTCATTTGTATCAAAATTAAAATAAGCACGAATATCTTTTCCTGCCATTTCCGGGAAATTCTTTGTTTCATCAAATCTCCTATAGAAACCATTATAAGTTAACGCATCATATTTTTTATGTCCGTAACTTTTAAAGGCCTTTGAAAATTTGATTGCAAAAAATACTTTTTTCGTTCTTGCCCAACCTTTTGTTTGTCGGTAACCTGTAACTGTAGAATCGTTTTCTACACGTAAAAACGTCCAAACATTTTTATTCTCATGATGGTAAACGTTGTAAACCAAATCCAACAAAATGTGAGATTCTGAAGATTCTGGAAATGTATATTGATGAAATCCGACACGCTCTGAAGCTGTTAATTCTGCTTTGATCTTATAATCTTCTAGATCAACTTTATAATAACCCGCTTTTGCCGTTTCATTTGTATGAGAAAATTTTGAATAAAATCCTTTTTTACCTTCTTTCGTTTTAATTGGATCTAAAATTAGCTTTCCGGTTGTTGGCATTACTAATAAATCGCCTAAATCCGAATGTCCAGTTCCGCTAAAATTGGTGTGTGCAAAACCAACAATTGTGGTATCTCTATATTGATATCCTGCACAATATTCATACGTTTTTGAGTTATATTTATTGTCTTTAAACATTACCTCAAAATTGGTTTGAGGACTCAATTGCACCATTCCAAATGGCGCTGTAGCACCAGGATAAACATGTCCCATTTTACTGGTACCAATCATTGGGTTTACATATTTAACAAAATCCTTTGAACTTTTTATTTCTGATTTATCAGCATTCGAAGTTGAGTCTGAATCACAACTTAGTATTGAAATTACGAATGCTAAAAGAATTAGATTTTTTATCATTTGGATTTATTTTTAGGTTTCGACTGTGCTCAACCAGATAATTAGTATTATTTATTTTATTTGAATTTCATCAACAAACAACCAACTTCTACCATCGTGTTTATAGCCTAAATGCCATTTAGGAAGTTCTCCTAATTTCTTTGCGATTACTTTTATGTATCTATACTTACTATCAATTTTACTGAATTTTACATTTCTAATTTTCACTTTATCAGATTCAATTGTAGTATATTTTTTTGATTTTTTCTCTAAATTAATAAATGTTTTTCCATCTTTTGAAAACAAAAAACGCACTTCTGTTGGGTAAAAGATCCAACTTTTTTGATCTTCTAAAAACCCTACAGAAACTTCATTAATTTTAATTTCATTTCCCAAATCAACTACAGCAGTTAAATCCGTATCATTATAACCTTGCCAAGTTCCTGTTCTAAAATCTTCTGCTCCAACAATTCCATCAATCAACGCATTTTGCCCTCCTGCATTGTACTGATTTGCATAATCGTTTTTTAAATCAATTTTAATATTTGGATTTATTTTATAGAAACCTGTTGTAATTGTTTTACTTTTTGTTTCTCCTTTTTGTGCATAAACAGTAAGGTTGATGAATTTATCAATAGTAAATGGTTTTTCATATTTTTTAAATCCGCCTTTATAACCTAATCTATAATGAATAGTTACTTCTGTATCTACATTTCCTAAAGTAACTTCTGTTTTTCCCTTAAAAGCAATTTCTCCTTTTGCAATAAAAGGAGCGGCAACAATTAGATGTTCATTAATTGAAGTCTTAGGAATATTTTCATCCGCAGTTCCCCAAGTTGAAGGTTTATTTGTCATTTCAAAAACCAAACTTCCTCCATGTATAATATCAGTATGATTGATATATGAAAGTGCATGATTTTTACCATTTAATTTTGCAGATTTTATGTATTTATTTTCTG
>Ga0308019_10001028_pt1 | contig 17212 bp, 15 predicted proteins | sample Neamet284_FD_203135 | JGI IMG/M metagenome (GOLD analysis project Ga0308019, IMG submission 203135) | Marine microbial communities from water near the shore, Antarctic Ocean - #284 | ecosystem: Environmental > Aquatic > Marine > Unclassified | place: Southern Ocean | collected 2014-10-01 | reverse complement strand
ACATCAATGACAGGCGGTCATGAAATGGCAAGTGAAGAGGACCGTTTACAAGCCACAGAAGCCCTTGGTGAACATGTCCGAGCATGGACTGAAGAGGAACGCTCAGCACCACTTGAAGAAACGGTTTCAGCAGAACCCCCACGGGCCGTTCACGCTGAGCAAAATGTTGAACTCACCGAACCAGCCGAAACATTCGAACACGAAGTCATTGAAGTGGCAGAGATCACAGAGCAGGCGCACGAACCTCCACAACAAGCCCATGAGGAGCCTGAACTCGATGCTCCTGTCAAGCACCGAGGGCCACGCACTGCTCAACGCCTTCGCCGAAAGAAAAAGCGTCCGGAACAACAGGTTGCAAACCAGCACCGCATCCAGACTGCTGCTGCTGCTGCACACACCCCGGTCGCCACACCGGAATTCCCCAATCGAACCCCCGTGAACCGGCCAGCAGCGATCGCTTCATCCTTGGACTCCTATGCCGCGAGGCAGCAAACAGCGATGGACAAGACATTCCAACCAACCACTTCAGTCAAGGATTCACTCGGAGCCGCAGCTCAGCAATCCTCTGCTGGAAAGCACCATCATCTCCCATCGCTGGGGGCTGGTCCGCGACCAATTTCGGCCGTCAACAACCGGCAACCAATCGGTGCAACAACGACACTGACACCGTTGTTAGCACGACCCGGGATCAATTCAGATGCAAAGCCAAAACACATGCCACGGGAAATAGCATCCAAGGCTCAAGCACCGCCAGCAATGGAAGATAATTTGAGTTCGTGGGAACTTGAAGACCTCGAGCGTCTTCGGAAAGAACGGGAGGGGGCCAAGTGAGTTCACGAAAAGCAAATTTGGACCTCGCTATTGCTCAAGCAAAGCAAAGGTTGTCCGATCTAGGAGCCGCAGCAAAACTACCCGAGGAAGTCCAAGCAACCAAACAAAAGGGAATGCCACCCAAGTCACGTTTGAACCGTTTGCTCGGAAAACAATCCGTCCCTGACACACGAAGGGGGACGCTGCTCCAGCGCGTCGGTGTCGTTGAGCGGCCAACCTACGATTTGGTTGCCGATGCTGTTCTTGGAAAGGAAAGCAGAGTGCACCAACCTTCCCTCAACCTCCTCACAACAGATGGTTCGCTTGCATCCATCGTTTCAACCCGTTTGAAAAGCCTCCGGGAGCGTACAGCAGAGAGCATGGAAGAACGTAAAATGCCGCTCGACAAGGATGATTTCTTTGTTGGTATGGAAACCGATGGACGACCAGTTTGGGAAAGTGTCCTCGACCATCAGCGGGGCAGAACCATCCATGACCTTCCGGAATCGCTCGCTCAACCTGCACCTGGCACGCTGTTTCACCACAGTGTGACCGCACCTGTTGATGCCCCTTGGCCGGTCAAACTTCGCCCTGAATCACGGTTGAGCTTCAAGCAGTGGTTCACCATCGAGGAAAACCTTCGAGCAACACAAGCAGCAGAGGCAGTTGTCGATTCTCCAGGCATGGCACTCAACCCACTCGTCCTTATTGGCCCATCAGAAAGCGGCCGTTCCCATTTAATTCACGCCATATCCCAAGGGGTCCTTCGCAGACAAGAAGGGGAAGTCTACCTCCTTGCTGCCAGCGACCTGCTCCAATTTGAGCACCTACCTCAAGGCTGGCAGGAAGCGATGTCACAAGCACGCATGTTAGCGATTGATGACACCCACCTCATGGCAGATCACCCCGTTTCATCGGCCATGCTTGGAACCATGATTGACTATGCGCTGAACATTGGCGTCCATGTCGTCCTTACAACGAGCATCGACCCCGAACGATGGCCTGCTTCAAGGCTGTGGGAACTGGTTCGGAGCGCTGCAAAGGTCCGCCTCCACAAGCCGGCAGCAACCAGCATGGTCCTCTTCGCTCGACAACTTGCGCTCAAACGTAGCCTGATGCTCGATGACGGTCAACTCGCCAGCGTGGTCTTGCATCATGAAATTGGATGGCGAGCTACCAAAGCAAACTTGGACATGATCGCCCTCGCCCTTGAATCAGGACAAGAATTGCTCGATGGAGATGATGTCACCTCTGTTCTTTCGGGAGAACCGGTCCATTCCAACCAAGCCATGCCTCAAATCGAGCGAGAGAACGTCGCTGACATTGCTACAAAATTGATTTCAGAGGCAGTTGATGTCGTGTACAGCGACAACACGATTGGTGGTATTGAACTCCACTCACCATTGCCTGAAATCGGCGACGACACGTATGAGCCTCCTCAGTTCGATACCGAATCAATGGCTAAAAACGCTCAATCACGTCATGAGGCCTACATGAAGACAGCGCTTCATGACATCGATTTGAAAGTTCCATCTGTGCTTGATTTGGATGAACGTGATGCCCACCTCGTCGCCCGTTCTGGAAGAATCGAAGAGCGAGACTACAGCACTGCTGCAGATATCCTCACCGATTTGGATGAAACAATTGACCGGACACTTGGTTCCTTTGAGTCTGAACTCGCCACACGATCGATTCACTTGGAACAACTTGAGCAACGAATGATGGACTTGGGCCAGCAAACCTCCGAAGCGACCATCGAGGAATTGATTCAAATCGCAGATGATCTCCGTCACCTCGAGGAAGAACTCGTTGAAATCGATCCAGAACGTGGCCCACTTCCTCCTTTCGAAGAAGATGCCGTCGAGACCAAAAAACGAAGCGTTGGCCGGAGAAAAACACAATCGAACGACAATCCAGCCCCGTCAGCGCTCGACAGTTTCACACCTGAAGGTGAATGGGATGTTGATGCTGCAAACGTCGACATGCTTGACCTGCTTGAGAATGCGGAAAAGAGCCAACGAAAAATCACCCTTTCAACCATTACCTCAGTTCAATCAACACCCGATGGTGAAGAGGAATGAAAGGCGGATGGTGGATGGGAGGCGTCCCGTTCAGTTGCCAGCCAAACTGTGGGAGGTGTTGTGATGAACCGGGCGGTATTGTTTACCTCTCAACCAGGGATGCAGAGCGCATCTCTGCTCATCATGAGATGGAAGTTGATGCATGGCTTGAACGCGATTGCCGTCAAACACTGGATGGACGTTATGTTCTCAAAAGTCGAGAAAGCGATGATGTCTGTATTTTCCTTGATGGCGAAAAGCGATGTTCAATCTACGAAGTGAGACCCCAGCAATGCGCTGCGTTCCCTTGGTGGTCTGAGAATTTGGCAACAGAGCGGGCTTGGAACGAAGTCAAGGAATCATGCCCCGGGATCACGGCTGAAGATGCAATCGTTGTCGAAGGCGAAACCATCAGAATACATGTCTTCGCTGATCGTGAATCTTCGAAGGGTTTCCGTACGTGGCCGCCAGAGAATCGGCGGAAATGAACATTTCGAATGGAAGACTAGGTATCCCGAACTACACCTATTCGGGACACCGCGTAGGGTGAAGCAACCGGCTTTATACGAGGAGCCTTGGTGGATGAGCACGGTGAGGTCCAAATGAGCGATAAAGAAGTCTTGCTAGAAGTGACATCGGACCACCTAAACACTGGTTTGCGAGGGGTCCCCGTGGGCACCTGTCGAACCTCATTCGTAACACCTACAGAAGGCGTTCATTATTGCGGTTATCCAATCACAGAATTGGCCTCTTTCGCCCCTGAAGACATCATCTACCTTTTGTTCAATAAGGAACTCCCCAATGCCCAACAATCCGAAGAAATCCGAGCTGAACTATCGGCTCGGGCAACGATTCCTGGCGACATCGAAACGGTCCTCAAGACCCTCCCTAAGAACGGACATCCGATGGATTGGCTCAGCGTAGGCATCCACACCTTGGGCATGTTGGAAACTACGAATGATTGGCGAGCAGATGCGATGAACCTCATCGCCCGCATGCCTCGACTTATGGGCCTGATCTTCCGAATTCGTGATGGACGGGACGAGAACATTCCTGCTGATGATCCATCAGCCACCCTTGTCGACCGATTTGTCAATGCTCTCGATCTCAACAACGTGGACAAGGCAAAAATGACCCGTGTCATCTCCACCTACCTCGTGCTTCACATGGATCACGGCGGTGGAAATCTTTCCACCTTCACCGGAAAGGCAATCGCGTCAGGTCAAGCGACGGTCTATTCCGCCATGGCAGGGGCTATGAATGCCCTATCCGGGCCACTGCATGGCCGAGCAAACCAATCCTGCCTTGAATTCGTTCTCCGTGTTGGAACCAGCGACCCTCAAGCAGTCGAGGACTTTGTCCGAGCAGAATTAGAAGCAAAGCGACCTGTCTTCGGCTTTGGGCACGCAGTTCTACGGACCGAAGACCCTCGTGCAACGGCACAGTTCGCATTAGGGCAAGAGATTTGCCCTGATGATGAAAACTTCAAGATCATTCGCACCCTTCGTGAAGTTGCCCCTCGAGTCCTCTCCGAGAATCCTAAAATCAGCAATCCAAACGCCAACGTCGATATCGCAAGTGGCGCCCTCCTGTACCACATTGGTTTGACAGACCCGACCTACTACACCACCTTCTTTGGCTGGGCACGGGTCGCTGGAATCGGGGCTCAAATTGTTGACGAGCGAAATGTGATGCGGGACGGAAAGGGCATACCGATCTACCGACCAAAGTACATTGCAGAAGAACAAACCTTGCGTCACGTCGAGTGATGCTCAAGGAAACACTGGCCGCGAAGTTTTACCCGAGCCACGGTGACCAATCAAACGAACAGCTTGCCATGGTGGACTTGAGGCATCCTCGAGTGCGGGGTTGAACGACGGGCGCTCAACTTCACGCCACGACCAACGCTTTGACCACATCGACATCAATTCAGTTCTTCGCGCTGAGTCACATTCAATCCACGGCGTCACCTCGGATTTCAATTCTGCGAGAACATCGAGGTGAGTGTCTTCAGTGGCTCCATTCAAAAGTTCGGATTGCTCAGCATCCATTGGAAGGGTCGCCGGTCGCGTCCAACGGGCATGACCAGAAGGGAGCCAAGTGAAATCGGGGTCTGCGTGATCGGTTAACCCAGTTAGCCCTGCTGCAAGCACTTTATGTTCAATGTCAGGCCTTGTTGGCCACACATAAACTGGGAAACCCCCTTGAGCCATTTTGAGATGTTCCGCACCTTTCCCGCTCAGCCCGACTTTTTTCCCAAGTGGCAATTTGTTCATCGGGGGGACAAAATATTCGATTGCACAAGGAATCATCGACGCTCCAGCGGAACGGTGCCGCTCAACCAATCGAGAAAAGGAATGCGTTACAAATTGAGGCAGCGCTCTGAGACGTTTGGTCTGTCGGTTTCCAAAGGGAGGAATATAGGGCAATAATTCAGCCCACGGACGCGAGGTGGACGAGGCTTCAATCGAGGGGCTCATGCCAGTGTGAAAGGCATAGTAAACGCTGTTTTCTTTTGGCACCTCAAATTCATTGAGCAAAACATCAGCAGCATCGATCAATTCAGTGACATGACGTTTGTGGGTTTTGGTTCCAAAAAAACCACCACCTTTGTCCGCCTTTGGGTGGGGTCGTTTCAATTCCACACAGCCCATCTTACCGTGATCTCGCCACTGTTCCAAAACCACGGAATCTTCCAGCAGCGATCGAAACGAGCAGAAACCAAACGATTCAAGTTCGTCAAGCGTGTAATTCTCAACCCAAGGCTTTGGCGACGTGAGTCGCTCTTTCGCGATGGAAACATCTTCATCATGATGGAGAATAACCTCACCATCCTTTGTCAGTCGAAGGTCGAATTCAATACCGTCGTGGAATTGAATCGCGTGCCTCAAACTTTCGAGGGTGTTTTCGGGGGCTTGTTGCCACATGGTCGTATCGATTCAAGGACAGGACCCCTCCTCTTTGACCTCTTGCTCGGTTTCTTGTGTATTTTGGTGAACCAGCCCCTCGACGGTTGAAAGGTCATAACGCCTAAAGCAAGGGTCGAGTCCCACGGGGTATGGACCCATACGATATCATGATGGGTCTGATTTTGGTATTGACGCCAATCATCTGTTGGTTTTTCACCCTTCATGACAAAGATATGCGCACCCCATTTCGCTCTTGGGGCGAGGTCATCCATAACCAGCGGTACTATTTGCACGCCATGGGCTACATCGTCATCATTCGTTGGAAGTCGATCACTGACAAGTTGAATGAGCCCATCAAAATGGAGACAGGACACTGGACTGCCTGGGTCTATGGCCTCGAAGGAGACTTCACATTGCACGTTCAGAACATGTTTGCCAACGATGCATTAACCTCCTTCCTTAATTTCCACTACCTTTTCATTTACCTGTTTTTAATTTACGTCACAACGGTGTATTTCGCTTACTCTGGGGACAGGGACATGACGGACAAAGTGACCCTCAATTACCTGCTCATTTACGCCCTTGCCGTACCATATTACCTCTTTTTCAATGTTGAAGTCACCTCCTCATGGATTCCTGGAATGGAGGCTTTGCTCTATCATGAAGGATGGTACAGTGTGTTCTATGCCTCACATGACCCATTGGACAATGCTGTGCCATCGTTGCACGTAGCCATTCCTTTCGGTATTATTTTGCTCAACTGGCTTCATGTTCGTGAGCAAGGTGGCACCATGAAGAAGTGGCGGCATTATCGTTACCATGTGTTTGTTTGTGTGAACACAGTCTTGTTCATGTTCACCATCCTTTACCTCGGAATCCACTGGGTGGTTGACATCCCGCTTGGAATGCTTATTGGCGGCATAGGCGCCTTGTTCATCCACCACTTGCAACCAAGGCTTCGCAATGATCATGGTGGCTTCTTCAAAGGGTTCACAACACAGAAAATTCGAAGACACGTGTTGATCGAAGGCATCGTCACACTCATCATGGTCACGATGATCTTGATGGCAGTCAACGTCCAAACCAACTCTGTTGATGAGCGGGTGTCCTACCAACTTGGCCCGGAAGATTCGACCTATGAGATCATTCAGAAGTTCTCCCCTGGCAGCAGCGTCGATACCACAGTCACCAACCTTCACAGCGACATCACCATTGAGGTCGTGGTCATCATTGTTGAATCTGCAACACCTGCGATGGAAAATGGAAGCATCGATTGGGCCGTGATGAAGACCTTGGGTGAACATTACACCGTGGCTCCAAATTCCACTTTAGTCCTCGAAATAGATGCTCCAAAGGTCTTCAGTTTGGTCGTCATGCATAATCCAAGCGAGGGCGAGGATGATGTTGTTCAAGTTCGGGTGATCAATGATTACCACGAAGATGTGATGCTGCTTGCCATCCTCCTTTCACTTCCATCCCTTTGGATCACAGGTTTTGTCGTTCACCGGTTGCGCAGACTCAACAAGCATGGCAGAAGCCTCATCGATTCCACTCCATCACACCTTTGGGAAAGCGAATGAATCGCAAACGGTGTGTGTTATGAGGGCGTGGCACCTCCACACACCATGGCCGGAGCAGATGATATGGCCAGCACAGTCAACGAACTGTTAGAGAGCCCCGGAGGGCGGCTCCTGCTCGACATCAAGGCCCATTTACGCCGTAGGCTGAACCTTCTGGTCGTGGTGTTCGGTCTCATCTTCGTGGCTACATTTCCCCTTGCCTCTTCCGTTATTTCGTGGCTCATCCTACCCGAACGCCTACCAGAAGATGTCAACATCATCGTTACCACACCGGTTGAGTTCATTCTGTTGCAGGTGAAACTTGCAGCTTACTGTGCTGCCTTTGGCGTCTTGACCATTCTGCTCACTGAAGGCGCATGGCGGGGCAGCAAAAATCCCGCTCTAAAGCAGAGGCTGGGTGAACTAAAAGCGACTGCACCACGCCCTTCACTGGCCATGCTCGTAACCCTGATCGGCGTTCTTGTTCTTGCGAGCCTCGGAATCACCTATGCTTGGAACCTCCTTATCCCGATGCTCTTGGAGTACCTCACAACCGATGCCCAAAGCGTCGGTTTGTCAACAGAATGGCGCCTTTCGAGTTACGTCGGCTTCATCACAAATTTGGCTGTTGCTTCTGCCGTTGGATTTCAAGCACCGGTTGCAACGCTTCTTGTTCTTCGACTTGAAGTCGTGACGCGCGATGTTGTCCGAAGTTACCGTCGACACATCTGGTTCACCGCTTTTGTTCTCGGTGCTTTTCTTTCTCCACCAGATCCGCTCTCACTCTTCTTGGTCGCTCTACCGGTCATTGTGTTGTTTGAAGCAGCCCTCATCCTCGATGCCATCACCCGAAATGGCAAGGCATCAGAGGCTCAATGAAGGTGGAAGGTCAGAGAGTGGAAGGGGCATGTTCCCTGGCGACTGCTGGTATGATTGGCCGTGGAAATCAGAACCACAGGTGGAACTCAGACCACCGTCTCGTACCGCCATCAGCAATGCGTGGCGGTAAGGATCAGGATGGCTGCGATGAAAACACTCGATGGCGTCAACACCTGCCGATTTGCAATGTTGAACCAGCGGTCCGACCGGGACGCCGTAATAGATTGGGTGGGCCAGAGAAACAAATCCACCGCTCGCATGGACTGCAGCAGCTGCTTCTTCGATGCTCGGTTTCTTGCGAACAATGGCAAGTGGGCGACCGTCGCCAAGCCACTGATCGAACACCTCTTGTCGATCCGTTGCATAGCCTTGAGCAATGATTTCGTCCGCAAGGTGGGGTCGGCCAACTGAGCCATCTGCACGTGCGAACACAGCCTTGATGTCGATGTTCAATCCATGTTGATTGGCCAGCGCAACCATTTGTTCCATGCGGGGACCTCGACTTTCACCAAGTGGAGCAAGCCAATTGGCAAAGTCTGCTCGTTGTTGTGGCGAAAAGGTCGCACTTGGAAAATAAGCGAGCAAGTGCCATGATGTCGGCGCTCTATCACGTCCCCAAAGGGTCATCTCTTCCTCGACGATTGGAAGACCTGGTTCACATGTGATTTCCACACCGGGAATAAAATCAATTCCGACCTCGAGTGCAGCTTTTTCGGCTTGGTCCCAACCCGCAATGGTGTCGTGGTCAGTAAGCGCCCAATGCTTGACTCCTGCAGCAGCCATCAACTTAGCCACGGTGTCAACTGAATGCTCGCCGTCACTGTTGGTGGAGTGGCTGTGCAAATCGAACGCATCAGACCACATTGTTTGTACCATTGATTCAACCCCTATTGACCTTCGCTTGTTTCAAAAAAGATCATCCAGGTCTGGCAGATCGGGTGTCGTTGCTTTCATAGGAGCCTGCACGGCCGGAGCAAGGAGAAGATCATCGATGCTTGGAATGTTGGGTAGAGCAGGGCTGGATGCTACCGTTGGTTGGGGTCCTGGTCCTGATGGAGGTAACAAATCGCTCAAGTCAGGCATGGATGGAAGGGGATTAAAATCCCTTGATTCTTGACGCTGATTTACAGAACCAGCAGGAGGCAGGGGGATGTTGCTGAGAGGTGCCCGTGTATGTGACGAAGCGAGTGAGCCTATGCTTTGCGTGAACTGTCGACCTTGCTCGGTATGGACGTGTGGTGGAGGGTGTTTTGCTGCCTGTTCAGCAGCAGCGGCCCCGTGGGCTCCAGAGGTCAATGAAGCCAGGGCTGAGGCGATCGACTCGGTACTCGGGGCTGGGGCTGGAGTTGGAACTGGAACAGGGGCCGGGGATCCTGCAGCAGCCATGAGTGCGGCCGTCACCTGAAGGGCGGCGAGCGAACTCTCTTCAGATGGCTGAGCAGCGGTCGCTTGATTCCCCGCAGGTTGTGGTGATGGGGTGGTGGTGCTGTACGGTGTTGCAGCAGCCGTCATGAGTGAGGCTGTCACCTGGAGGGCGGCGAGCGAATTCAATTCAGATGGCTGGGCAGTGGCCGCTTGTTGATGCACAGGTTGTGAGGGTGATGTGGTGCTGCTGTACGGTGTTGGCGTGGAATCAAAGGCCTCATATTGCTCTTGAACGCTCGGGTGGTTCGGTAATTCTGGGACGAAGCGTTCCCGTGAAGCAAAAAAGGAAACGATGAAAAGAACACCAGCCAATGCAAGACTCATGAATTCTTCAATGCTCCAACCGTTCGTAAAAGCCAGGTTCGACAATCCATTGATCACGGCAAAAGCGACGAGTAAAGCGCCTGCTACGAGGGTTGCGCTGGAAAGTCGGGGGGCTTTTTCTTCCATATATTCACCTCACTGGGGCACGGCATGCTCTGCCGCTCGAACGGTGTTCTCCATCAGCATAGCGATGGTCATTGGACCGACGCCACCGGGAACTGGTGAGAGCCAAGCAGCCTTCTGTGCTACTTCTGGATGCACATCTCCGGCCAATCGCCATCCTCGTTCTCGTGAATCATCATCAACACGGTTGATGCCGACATCAACCACCACTGCTCCAGGTTTGATCCAATCAGCACGAACCATCTCAGGACGGCCGATTGCAGCCACCACGATGTCTGCTTGAGCACAGACTGCTTGGGCATTCTTGGTTCTTGAATGGACGATGGTCACGGTCGCATCGGAACCTTTAGCGCCAAGCAAAAGCGCTTGTGGGTTTCCAACGATGCGGGAGCGACCAAGGACAACGGCTTGCTTCCCAGTCAAATCAATGCCAGCCCATTTGAGCATGCGCATCACGCCACTTGGCGTGCAAGGAAGCATACCATCCAGCCGCCCCTGAACCAAGCGGCCCAAATTCTCGGGGTGGAACCCGTCAACATCCTTGTCTGGGTCAATCAAATCGGTCAACGCTTCTTCATCCATGTGCGATGGAAGAGGGGATTGAACGAGAATACCATGCAGTGAGGTATCGTCGTTAAGCCGTTGAATGACTTCACGAACTTCCCTTTCAGTGGATGCTTCCGGCAACGAAACATGGGTGCTTTTGATGCCAAGCCGTTCACACGCTTTGACTTTGGAATTCACATACACATGGCTGGCAGGATCATCACCAACAATCACGACGGACAAATGAGGCTCGACACCTGCTGAGCGGCAGGCGGAAATGCGGTCGTGAAGTTCGTCCTCCACGCTTGCGGCACAGGCTTTGCCATCCAAACGTTGTGCGACCATGCTTTGGCCAGCCGCTCTTCGAACTTGAGCGTTCGCTTCAGAAACTTCTGCCATCAGCGACACCTTTCATCCCGGGAAGCGTTGTAAAAATAGAGAATCATCTTGGAAGGACAGCATGTTTTGAAGCAACTAAAACAAGCTCACGACCTTCTCGAAAAAAGGAGCCTGCGGAGGGACTCGAACCCCCGGCCTTCGGATTACAAATCCGATGCACTACCAGCTATGCTACACAGGCGACGGTTCGGCCAAAGGCTAACCCTTGATGAATGAAACGGGTGTCCAACTTACAAAAATCATGAGACAACTCAAAGAACACAGCCGCATTCGCCACCTTATGGACAACGATGCAGGCGCAGGTTTGCTCAATCCCCACGCACAGAAAAAAGTGGGCAGTGATACGATTTTTGCTTGGTGGGCCCGGTACAAAGAAGCCGTAGCCAGCGGAGTTGATGCAGTCAATGGGACCATTGGCGCCTTGCTCGAGGACGATGGATCTCTGGCCATCAACGCCGTTGTGGATGAAGCCGTCCGAAAGGCACCACCGGTCGAAATTGCAGCCTATGCTCCGCTCAAGGGGTTGCCAGCGTTCCTCGACCTCGCCAAAACATTGGCCCTCGGTGAACGAAGAAGTGACCTCGAAGCAATGGGCATCTCCGCCACCGCTACCGCATCCGCAGGCGGCTCTGGCGCCCTGTACCTTGCCGCGACCAATTTCGCAAACCGAGGCGATCATGTTCTCTTGCGTGACCGTCATTGGGGGCCCTACAAAGGATTCCTCTCCGGATGCGACCTCAAAACCCTGACCTACCCATTGCTTCCAACCTATGACTCACCCCACCCATACCTCGACCTTCAAGGATTCAAAAAGCAACTTTCAGTGTTGTGCACATCCCAAGATAAAGTGATGATGTGGATCAATGATCCAGCACACAATCCCACCGGTTTATCCCTCACCCCTGGTGGGCGAATGGCCATGTTGGAAGCCGTGATGGAAAGTGCCTCCGTGAACGAAAATGTAGGGCACACATTGCTCCTCGATGTCGCCTACCATCTGTATGCAGACGAACCTCATGGTTGGGCTGAAACATTGTATGAGGCAATGAGTGAAGGATGGCCATGGCCGGAAAACCTGCTCATTACCTTCGCTCTTTCACTCTCCAAGTCGCACACCATGTACGGTTTGCGAACCGGAGCACTGGTCAGCATTCACCCTGATGAAGCAGTCACTGAACGCATCGACACGGTGATGGGTGTCACTGGGCGCCAAACATGGTCTGCTGCGCCACGTGTATCACAATACACGGTCAGTGAGATGCACGCATCCGACGAAGGCGGTGCAGCATGGAGCAAAGAGCGGGATCGCCTACAGGCCCTGCTTGTGGAACGACGCACCGCGCTCATCAAGGCGTGCAATGAACTCAATGTTCCCCTCAACCCAACCCACGATGGGTTTTTTGCGTGGCTTGAACACGAAGATCCAACGGCGATCGCAGAGGCTTGTGCTGAGCAACATGTCTACCTCGTCCCGCTCACCGGTGGTGTGCGTATTGGGTTGTGTGCCGTCCCAATCGAACAAATTCCTAAGGTCGCACAGGCGCTAGCCATTGCGCTTGAATGAGGTGGTTCAGTGCTTAAAAACGGCAGAGAAAATTTCCTGATTGGCAGCCTTATTTGCCTCGTGGCAGGGGCATTTTTTACCGTTGGAGGGATTTACTCAATCGGTTCAACCATTGGTGTGTGCGGCGTGGTTCTGTTTGTCGTCGGCATGTCAACGCCTACGCAAAGGGGGATGACACCCGAAGAAGTGGCAAACTGGCTCCCAACCGCTGAACAACTGCCTGATGCAGGACGGGTCATGTACCGTGTGGATGTCACACTGGACGAACCAAAACGATCAACCATTTTGTGTGGAGCATGTGGCACTGTGACGCTTGTGGAGGGTCCAGAACCAACCAGATTTGTCTGCCCTTCCTGTGCAACCGCGCTCTGGGATGAAGAAGAATAAGCGGATGCACTCGCGCCCCCACAAACCTGCAATATTTGGCAAAAGAGAGGGACAGATTTGAAGGGCGTTGGGCGCCCCGAGAGAACCATGGACGCACCAGCATTGCTGAACCCTGAGCGCAGAATGCTCAAAGCAATGCAAACGGATGGCGAGCGAACATGGAGTTTGAACGAGGTCCTCAGCGCCTGTAAGTGGACTGACCAAGCCGTTGTTGCGGCTGCCGGTCATGGCCTGACCAATCACGGTTTGGTGGAGACCATTGAACATGTGATTCGAACGGTAAAGGCAGCATCAGAAGGCCTCAAAGCAGCACAAGAAGGGCTCCTTGAACAGCGTCTTTGGGCTTGGATTCAATCCACTGACTCGGCGTCGATGGCTGACCTTCAGTCTGCATTTGAACGCCATGAAGCCGGACCAGGTGTTGGTTTGCTCAAGCGCCTTGGCGTTCAGTTAGTTGAAGGGAAATTCCAAGCCGACCATCCCGAGCATGTCGATGATGAAATCGAACAACGTGTCGCCTTCATTAGCGGCTTACCGTGTTCGATGGAAGCGGCAGACCCATCAATGCTGGAGCATTTCAAATCACGTCGAGGCCTTATCGAAATCGCCGAGCAAACTACCCGCAGTTGGTCATTAACCAAAGCCGGTGCACACGTGGGCGGTGAACATCTTAACGAAAAGGAAGCCATTTCAGAAATCACCACAGAGCTGCTTCAATCAGAAGCATGGAAGAATGCTGAATTCCGTTCATTTGACGTGACATTGGAATCAGCGAGCCCACGGACGGGCCGCAGCCACCCAATGCAAGCACTGATCGAACGTGTTCGTGCGATTTTCTTAGAGATGGGATTCTCAGAACTGGTCGATGATTATGTCCAAACAGCAGGTTGGAACATGGATGCATTGTTCATACCCCAAGACCACCCTGCTCGAGAGATGCAGGATACATTCTACCTCGAAAACCCAGCCTCACTGCCTCTTCCTGACGATTTAGTCAAGGCCTGGGGTGACATTCACGAACACGGTGGAGAGACGGGATCCGTCGGATGGGGCGGTGCTTTTTCCAAGGCGACTTCTGAAAAGGGGCTGCTACGAACGCACACAACGGTCAACACCATCCAGTACCTCGCAGCCCACCCCAACGAAGCTTGCCGAGTGTTTTCAGTTGACCGAGTGTTCAGAAAGGAAGCCATCGATCGAACCCATCTACCGGAATTCCACCAAATTGAGGGCATCATCATGGAAGAGGGAGCAAACCTCCAGATGCTCGTCACGACAATGAAGACATTCTATGCCAAGATGGGCTGTCCAGAAGTGCGGGTGCGTCCAGCCTATTTCCCCTACACAGAACCAAGCCTTGAAATTGAAGTCAAATGGCGTGGCAAGTGGCTGGAATTGGGTGGAGCAGGTATCTTCCGACCCGAGGTAACCGAACCGCTTGGAATCTCAACTCCGGTGTTGGCATGGGGCATGGGACTCGAACGATTGGCCATGCTGGTTCTCGGTCTCGATGACATCCGTCAACTCTACATTTCAGATCTTGAATGGTTACGAAACCAACCCATTCTGTGATACGGAACCGTGCACGGTTGACCTCAAACGATGATGGGCTCCAATTTTGACCAACCCTGTTTTAGGGGAGATGCCGGGACCGCGACATGTTCTGGTTGGACTACAACATGGTGTTGTAACCCTCCGTTCGAGGGATTTACATGACTGATTTTGAGACCTTAGGCCTTTCCAAACCGCTCTTGCGAGCGATCGAAGAGCAAGGATACACCACACCAACACCTGTGCAAGAACAATCAATTCCCCCATTGCTGGCCGGACGTGACGTCCTAGGCGTGGCCCAAACAGGAACCGGGAAAACCGCTGCTTTCGCACTGCCTGTTTTGCAAATAATGAGCAGAGACCCACCAAAGAGAAAGCGAAACATTCGCACCTTGGTTCTCTCTCCAACCAGAGAATTAGCAGCCCAAATCGATGAACGCTTTTCTGCTTACAGTGAACATTTGGACATCCGTCACAAAGTGATTTTTGGCGGTGTCAATCAAAATCCCCAGGTTCGTGCCTTACAGAATGGACTCGATGTCTTGGTCGCAACACCGGGCCGACTCCTCGATCTCATCAACCAGGGGCACGTCGACATCGGCCATGTGGAATTCTTTGTGTTGGATGAAGCAGACCGAATGCTCGACATGGGGTTCATCAATGACATCAAGAAAGTCTTGAAACTGTTGCCAAAAAAGCGACAAAACCTATTGTTCAGCGCCACCATGCCCTCTTCCATCGCCAACCTTGCTGGTTCCTTCCTGAACAATGCTGTCAAGGTTGACATCACGCCAAAAGAAGTCACAGTCGACCGGATTGAGCAGAAAATCATGTTCCTGCGTAAGGCCGACAAACGCCGCCTTCTGGTGAAAATTATCAAACAAGAACGGGTCGCTCGAGGCATTGTCTTCACGCGAACCAAGCACGGTGCCAATCGCCTCGTGAAACAACTGGACCAAAGTGGAATCTCAGCTGCCGCCATCCACGGCAACAAAAGCCAAGGAGCCCGAACCAAAGCACTTGCTGGGTTCAAGAACGGAAACATTCCAATCTTGGTGGCCACTGATATTGCCAGCCGTGGAATCGATGTCGAAGGTGTGACGCACGTGTTCAATTATGATTTGCCGAATGAGCCAGAAAGCTACGTTCACCGCATTGGAAGAACAGCTCGTGCAGGTCGAACAGGTATTGCATATGGCTTCTGTGACGATTCTGAATCAGGCTACTTGGTTGGTATTCAAGAATTGATCGGGAAAGAAATCCCCGTCGATGACTCTCATGAATTCCACTTCATTGGTGCGATTCCAAAACCGGGCCAAAAAGCTGGCAAGATCAAGGAAGCCAAGGGTTCGAAGAAAAAGCAACCTCAGAGGAACAACTCAAATTCGGGTGGCGGAAGAGGCGGTGGAAACCGATCTCAGGGTGGACGGAATTCATCCAATCAATCTCGTACCAGCCGTCCAAGTGGCCAGAGTGGTTCCAGAAACCAACGACGTCGCGAGGATTGACCAAAAATCCCCGAACATCAATTGGTTTTTCAGGCAAATAGAAGTACCCGAGGTCTGACCTTTTCCCATGGAGCCACGGCCGTCATATCTGTCCCATTTCCCGTTGAAAACATCTCAACGACCAAAAGGAATGATGGTGCCCTCAACAGCCATCAAAATTTGTATCCGAGAAAAGTACTTTGATTTCTCAAGCAGAGCATCTCGTTCTGAATTTTGGTTTTATACGATTTTCGTCTTGGTATTCACCACCTTAGCGAGTTATTGTGCCCTCGAGTTTGGACCTCTGCTTGGAACATGGGTCATCCCTTTTTCTGTACTCAACAACCCATTGTTTGAACTTTCAGACTTCTTGTTGATTTGGCCTAATATCTTCGGTTGGATTTTGCTGATTGTGGACCTGTTGTTTTCAATACCTCTTCTTTCAGCCCAAGTTCGCAGAATTCACGATGTTGGAAAATCTGGTTGGTGGCTCCTGATTGGACTGGTTCCAATCCTCGGGGCGATTTACTTGCTCTACCTTTTCGCAAAAGATGGGGAATCTGCAATCAACCGTTTCGGCATCGTTCCAAACAACGACCGATGAGTTTTGTTCGTGAAGGAACCAACAAGAAGTGGTGAACATACTTGACCTTCAATTCAGAGTATGAGCCGTTCTTTCAACCCCCTGGCTGGGTCGTTGCACCCATCTGGGCAGTTCTCTATACCTGCATGGCTTTCAGTTTCAGTTCCGTATTGAATCAACGAGAGGAGTTGGAACATTTCAAGATCATCATCATCTTGTTCATTGTTCAACTGGCGCTGAACCTTGCCTGGCCTTCGGTGTTCAATTCCGAACGTTATCTCCTCTCACTGGTTATGCTTTTCTTCATGATTACCTTCACGTGTATGTACGCATACCTGATCTACGTGCCCTTGCCTACAGCTTCCATGCTGGTTTGGCCTTACATCGCCTGGATGAGTTTTGCTGCAGCGATCAATGCTGCGTATTATCTCGAAGCTCGTTGACCCTTGTGCGTCCAAACCTTACGGGGTTCGAAGCCTTTGACGAGGGTGGTGGACGTTGGTAAATCATGATACTATGGTGGTTTCAAACATAGGATGCCGGTCATTGTTGGCCATAAGCCATAAACGCCTCCGGCGGAGCCCACCGCCATGGACACTCAGCGCG
>Ga0308019_10001027_pt1 | contig 17216 bp, 16 predicted proteins | sample Neamet284_FD_203135 | JGI IMG/M metagenome (GOLD analysis project Ga0308019, IMG submission 203135) | Marine microbial communities from water near the shore, Antarctic Ocean - #284 | ecosystem: Environmental > Aquatic > Marine > Unclassified | place: Southern Ocean | collected 2014-10-01 | reverse complement strand
GGCCGCTGACAGAGTTCGACTCTGAGGAAAGTCCCCTCTCCATAGTGCAAACGGCTTACAGAAGTAAGAGAACAGAAATGGTCAGGTCAATGCTGCAGAAACGAACGATACAAGGTGTGTACAATGATGTTGAAAAACGGAGATTGCCTTGTGGTCGATGAGACGAGCAACCCCGTTGGAGCAAGTCCAAACAGCCCTGTTGACACTGCACGTCGAGGGGCAGGTAGGATGCTAAGTTGAATGCGGTCACCGAAAGGTAACAGAAAGGGGCTTACTCCCTACTCCCTCCACTTTTCGAATCTAATCTTCAAGGAGTACCGCTTCAAGTGGCTTCATTGAGATTGGCGATGCTAACGCAATCCCTTCTCCATAATCGGCCCATGGCCCATCTCCTCGTATTTTCGCACGCAGTGTGTGTTCTGCGGTGATGATGGCTGGAAGTAAGAATGCACTTGTGATGAAAGCAAAGAAGATCAAGAGACAAATGAGCATGAAGAAATTCTCCAAGCCAGGGAAGGCTGCAATGAATCCGGCAGCGATACCAGCGACCGTTGTTGCCGTTGTTTCGAAAATAGTCTGGCCGGTTTCCTCTATTGCATTTGCAATGCCCGTCGGCGTCTCACCTTCTTCGCGAATTCTATGCATCACATGTATCGAGTCATCCACTCCAATTCCGAATACAATTGTTCCAATCATCGCGGTAAATATATTGACATTGACATCTCCACTCTTCATCAATAACGGCTGCCATAAAATGACAATGGCGACGGGAATCATGGTATAGATTCCAAGGCGAGGTGAACGGAATACAATGGCTAAGAGAATTGTTAAAACAATTAATGTGATAATTGTCGTTAAAGTTTGTGCATCGTGAATTCCGTCGTTGATATCGAGCGACACCGGTAATCCTCCAGTCAATAATGATGCATGAGTTTTCCCGTCAACGGGTGGTTCATTTTCCAATATGGAGTCTATTTCGTCTCGTAATTCACCAGCCACATTGAGGTTCATGTAGGGTTGAGTGACGTAGACAATTGATTTTGTCCCCTTTTCATTGAGCAACATGGAACGGACTTCATCAGAGAGTGTATCAAATGCAGCATTCACCATGTCTTTTCTCAACCCTTGTCGACCGTCTTGGCCTGTGAGTTCAAGGCTGAGCCAGACATTGCATTCTATCGGGTCGTTACTCTCCCAGCAAGGTTCATGAAGAAGATCCCACAGACTACCTTCATACAATGTGACACCATCTGTAAGCGTAATAGTTACAGGAATTGTTCTCAGGAAGGTGACAATACTGGTTGTATTCGTTTCATCAATTTGGTCGATTTTGTATTCCAGAGCATCGATTGCATCCAGTACAGGAAGGTCTCTGATATTATCCGTGTTATTTTGTTCAGCTTCGGTCGTACGTTCTTCAGCATCAAAAATGAACAAAGAAGTTTGTCCACCACTAAATTCTCTTGAATATTTAGCGAGCATATCCAATGAATCAATACCGTCAGGTGCTTCGGAAGAACCAGTAATTGGTTCATTCATCTCATCCAAGTTGAGGACGCCCCAAGCAGTAACCACAATGGCTCCAACAAGAATAAATGCAAATCCACGTACTGGCCATTTGCCGATGTTCTTCCACATCGAAGGATTTGAACGCTTGTTAAAACGAAGCATCCAAGCCAATGTCGGAACCAAAATTATGCTGAAAATAAGTGTTGAAATAATTCCAATACAGAGGGTTACGCCAACTGAGCGAATCGGTGATATCGTGACAATTTGAGGTGCAATTAACACTGAGAAACCTACGATGGTCGTCAATGCAGAAAGAAATACAGCGACACCGGTTGAACGTGTCATCTCAAGGACACATTCTCGATAAAAATCAGGGTCCCAAAGATCTGGCACCTCTTCTGGAGCCTTTCCTTGGCGTCGTCGGCGTTCATTTTCATCGTGAGCCTTGTCGATTTCTTTTCGTCGAACTTCTTCAATCCGATTGACCATATGCAAGGCATAGTCAACCCCTAACCCAATGAGAATCGGGAATGTTGCTACAATCATCGGAGTCAATGTAATATCCAAAAGAACCGAAGAACCGAAGGTCACTGCAAGTGCCATGACAATCGGAGTGCCAGTGATGACGACCACCTTGAGTGAACGATGGAGCAATGTGATGATGAGGATGGTGAAAAGAACAGAATAGGGGAGAATTTTGAGTAAATCTTTGTAAATTGCATCGGAAATATCCTCGAGAACCTTCGTCAATCCAGTTACGGTCATTTCAGTATTCTGCATGTCTTGTGAACGGTTATCAATGACATCCTGGAAATGTTCATGCAGATGGCTAAAATCACGGAATCCTGCTTCGGTTGGGTCGTGGTGCATACCGATGATAATCGCTGCAGTATCCCAGATACCATCTCCATCGATGTCATTGGTTGTGTTTCCATCGCCATCGCTATCGACGTTGAGGTCCATATCATTCGTATCTTTAAATAAAGCATCAAATCCACCATCTGATTCTTCAATAATTCGATCTATTGTTTCTTGGTTTGGAATGGCGTATGCCCCTCCGCCGGGGAGGAGGTCACAATCCAAATCAAGTGGTATGCGTGTATTGATCCCATGGGTGCACATTGAACTGTTAAACCGACCATCTGCCGAATTAATCTCCTTAATGACCTGGGCGGGAGAAATAATCCAGAGAACTCCATCATCACGACCATGGTCATCTTTGCTGTAATCAATTCCTCGGCCGGTAAAACCTGCTCCATTGGCGTTATCATCATCGCCTTCGACCCAACTTATTTCACGTAAAAATTCCTCATTCGTAATGTTCACCTTGTTCATCGGGTCGAACGCATTGGGTGATTGAACATAGATAATGGCGATATCTGTTGACCATTCGGTTCGAACTTCTTTTAATAATTCAGTTGAAGGTGCGCCATCGGGTAAAAATATTTCAACATCACCATCGATTTGTTCTTGGAAACTGAGTCCTTGTTGAGCAAAGAAGGCTGCAATGATTACCAAAAGAATGACCACAGTAGCGGGTGAGGCAAGGATACTGCTGTATACACGGTCGACTCGGCGCATTGTCAATTCGCTCGCTTGATTGCGAAACGAGGACAGTTTGTTGAGGAGATTATCGCCTTCGCGCCCCTTCTCCATGTTCATGCCATAGAGGGGCAGGTCTTGAATGATACTCCATGATTCAGGAGAGGTAGGGCAAAAACTATCGTTTCAATCAAGCCCGAATTCACGAACAAGCAAGTGACGCAAAAAGCCTCGGGCACTTTGAAGAACCAAACCAGTGGCCATAAGCGTGAGTCCCAAAACTCCTATCCAAATAGCTGAGAGTCCAGGTCCAATAAAACTGTCAATATGAGTCGTTACACCTCGTGCAGTATTCATCCCCATCGCTGCACCAGTCGCCAAAAGACCTACTCCAGGTATGCCGAGTACAAGAAGTGGCTTCTTCTGTGAAAGAGAAAGCATTGCCCATGTGAGTACGGTAAATCCATGAGATACTGCGGTAAAATTCGACCCTTTTGGGACGTCATAGCGTATCATGGTTGGGACTTCAACGATCTCAAGTTGCTTTTCTCGAGCGTCTTCAAGCATTTCCAAGGAAAGTTCCATTCCTTCGGAATCAAATCGAAGACGTTCCAAAGCAGTGCGAGAAAATGCTCGGAATCCCGATTGAGTGTCTTTGATTCCAAGGTCGCTCGAAAGATTACTCGCAGCAGTGATTACTTTGATTCCTAGACGGCGGTATGCAGGCATGTCGGTTCCACCTCCACCTTCTATGAAGCGTGAACCAATTGCAAAGTCTGCTTTTCCAGAAAGAATTGGTTTCAAAAGTTTAGGAATGTCTTCGGAACGATGTTGACCATCGCTGTCTAGGATGACCATTGCATCCACATTGAGTTCTTTTGCCTTGATAAACAAAGTCTTGAGTGCTCCACCATAGCCTCTGTTCACTCGGTGACGGATGACGGTAGCACCGCATGCTTCAGCGATGCGAGCACTTGAATCCGAAGAACCATCATCGATACAAATAACGGCATCGACATGGCGTAAGGCCGTCAAAACTACCGTTCCAATGGTTTCTTCTTCATTGTACATTGGCATGCCAGCAACGATGAAGGATTTCATCGAATCGACATGTTCTACCATGATTCCACCAGTCCTTCGCGGTTTCCGGTTCTATTTAGTAATATAGTAATCCGAACGCAACTTTGTTGTACTTGTGGGGAAAGGCTCACTCAGGCGTCGAAACACCTGAGTAAGCGGCACCATATTTCTGTGAAATACGTGGAAGCATCAAGAAAAGATTCTCTTCAATCTTGAAGTTGAGACACGGTTGTTACAGCGCGTTCTCCGTTGAGAACTTTCTCAAGGGCGTTCAAAGACATAACCAATGGGACGTAAGATTGTCCATCACTGGTGACATACGTCGAGCAATCAGAAAAGGCTGCTGTATTGATCGAGATTTTTAAGGCTCCTCCAGCGTTACTTTTCCGGACATAGCCGACCAGTAGGTTTGTTGTTTCATCTTGGGTTATAGGCATCGTATTTTCATTCTTTTTTGGCATTTGTTTCAACTCCACTGCCGGTGTTATCCTTGGCAGTAATCATGTAGGATATCGTTAACGGTTATCAAAGCCATCGCTGTTTATGAGCACAATATTCGCAAAGGCTCATAGATGTGTGTTTCTTGATGCGACCATGCGAGCATTAGTCACCGGTGGTGCAGGATTCATTGGTTCTCATTTGATTGACCGTTTAGTAGCACGAGGCGACAGTGTTGTAGCGCTGGATAATCTTTCGAGTGGAAAACTGCAATTTATTCAATCTCATCTCGACTCTGGAATGGTTACCCACATTCTAGGAGATGTCACTGATTTCGATACTGTTCTTGCTGCAATGGAAAGCATCGATTGTGTCTTCCATCTTGCTGCAAACCCTGATATCCGACTCGGTACGCGTATCACTGATACCGACTTGAAACAAGGCACACTTGCGACTTACAATATTGTTGAAGCAATGCGCCGTTGCGATGTAAAGAAAATTGCTTTTGCTTCATCATCGGTCGTATATGGGGAAGATGCCCCACTTCCAACACCCGAAAACCATGGTCCTTGTTTGCCAATTTCATTGTATGGCGCAAGTAAGCAAGCCGGTGAGGGTCTCATCAGCAGCTGGGTGGGAACATTCGGTTTACAGGCTTGGATTTTCCGTTTTGCCAATATTATAGGGACCCGTGGAACACATGGAGTCATTTTTGATTTCATTCACAAACTCAAAGCCGACCCCTCTCGATTGGAAGTACTTGGAAATGGTTTGCAAGAAAAATCATACATGGAAGTTGAAGATTGCGTTGATGGAATACTCCATGTTATGCTCCATACTGATGCCCCCCTCAATCTCTTCAATCTTGGCTCTCATGATACAGCCTCAGTACGTAGAATTGCTGAAATTGTCGTTGAAGAAACGGGCTGTCACAATGCTACCATCGAATATACCGGTGGCGATCGTGGCTGGGCTGGAGACATCCCTAGGGCAATGCTCGGGATTGATAAGATGAGGTCGATAGGCTATGATGTCCGGTTTAACAGCGAGGCTGCTATCCGTCACACGACCAAAGCACTTATTCAAGAAATTGGAATTATTGAGGAGATGAAAAAATGAAGCACACCTACGATGACGAAGCAGATGTACGAACGACAGTTTTGATTCGAGTTATGGCTCTCTTCTTTGTTGGAATCATGATTATTGCTGCTACTACCAGCCCAATTGCAACAGGAACCAAAGAAGGAGAACGTGCACCGGCCCTTGAAGGAAAGTTCTACAATGGCAGTGGTTGGTCAGATTTCAATTTGGAATCATATTGGGATTCTAACTGGGAAGAAGGCAATATCAGCGGTCAATGGGTGGTCATTGAATTCATGGATACAGACTGCCCGTATTGTGTTTCATCTGCTGCCGAAATGTCCTCGAACTCAAACGCCTTTAGTGGTAATGATCCAGGATGGGATGGAGCAATCGTCAACTTCATTGCGAGTGTGACTGAACTTGATATCCAAGGCCATGACTCCAGTCGAGGCGAAATAATCGCTTTCCGTAATAAGATTGCAGATTCAGGTGAAACTTGTGCCGGTTCCGATTGCGGTTCAAGGCCTGGGTCTCAGCACAACTTCCCGTATATTGATGACCTCGACCAAGATAATATGAAGAAATGGAACATCGGTGGCACACCTACCTATTACCTCATTCAACCAGATGGAATCATCGCTTGGAGTTCATCAGAACATCAAGGTGAAGAACTCATTAATGCAATCGCTGCATTAGTCCCGAGAGCAGCAGGTGGTGCTTGAATGGATCCGAACCTTCAATTGATGATCTATCTCATTCCAACCCTCGTTGGACTTCTTTTGGTGCTTCCTATTGGGCGTTCATTAGCCACACCGTTTTCTGAGAGGTTTACCTCATTAGGAAACGAACGGGGCAGAGTATTTTTTGGCCTCATTCTCACCTGTCTCGCAGGTATTGCGGTTTCGTTCCAAACTCTTTGGATCTCATCTAAAATAAGCGAGGGTGGAAACTTTTGCGCATCAAACACTATTCTTTCATGTGATGATGTGATTGGAAATTCAAATTACAACACCGACCCGATTTTCGGGATTCCATGGGGTGGAATTGGTGCAGCAGTCTTTTGTATTCTCTTGTATTTTGTGTATTCTTCTTCAAAGGAACCGAATGCAAATTGGGTGTCTTCATATCTTAAATTTGGAACCTACATTACATTTGCAGGCTTCTTTGTCATCGCTCTATTGATTTTTTATGAATTCAAAATGGAGAAAATATGCCAATATTGTTCCACAGCCCACCTCGCTAACATTGGCGCGTTTATTGGTTTCCTTCGCTTGATGTGGATGAACCAGAGCAAAGAATGGAACACTGTCTAGGTAAGGTTTGAATATGAATCGAGAAACAGTTTTTTGGAGTGTCATTACTGCAGTGGCTTTAGCAGCTTTACTCGTTTTTTACGCCCAAGAAAAAGGCCTCTTTGGAGATGCGCAAGAGGATGCTGTTGATGATAATTCGAGTGCAACAGAAAGTCTTTCTTCAACGGCGGATTCTCCTGACCCATTAGCATTGGATTGTGTTCAACATGGTCCATTGGACCGGCATGACCATGTCACCTTGCAAGTTTTTATCGATGGTAGCCAAAATACTGTTGATTCAAACATAGGAGTTCAAACTGATGTCTGCAATGGAGATGAAAACTACATGCATACCATTCACACACATGATGACTCGGGAAGGCTTCATATCGAACTCAACGAAGCTGGCGATGTTCCTCTCGGGGTATTTTTTGATATCTGGGGAGTACATTTCAACGAAACTGGAATTTTTGATTACCGTGTCAACTCTACTCATGAGATGGTGATGTATGTTCATGCATCAGGGGATAGTGCTACCGTGGAGAACCGAGTCACATCCTTTGATGACTATCTTCTACAAAACGGTGAAGTGATTGAAGTCCATTACCGTGCTAAAGCCAATTAAGGTGTGAAGCATCCTTCAAAAGAGACTGAATCTGTAGTGTCTTTTATTTCTTCCATTCGCTGAACAGTAACATCAATACGTTCATTTTCACCGTAGTTTTTTCTGAGTTCAGTGAGTAGAATCCGTTGAACATCAGCGAGATCTTCCCCATTCAAAATGTTGAGATGCTGGTTACTTTTTTGATTCACTGTTACAGTGTATTCAACAACCCACTCCTTGAGGGGTTGAGTGTCATCCTTGGTTACGTCATCCCATGTTTCTGCCATCAGACACAAATAGGCAGAGTAGGTTATCAATGCTACGCAGCATTGCATCAATATTCTTCCGGAATGCGGCATATTATTGCCGCCATTCGGACTTCTCCGAATAATTAAGAGATATTTCAGTTCTTACGCGGCCATATTGCCATGAGCCCAGCACCAGCCGCGATTACCATTGCTATGCTAACAAACGACCTTGATGATTGAGGAGCGTCTCGTGAGCGGTATGCGAATTCAACCGCACCATAAGTCCCGAGGGGAGCGCTAGAGTTCACAATGGCATCTTCAGTGCTTTCATGAAGCAATAGAATACTAAACTCCTCCATATCGTCAAACGTGATTTCAAAATCAATGCTACATCCTTCATTGACATCAGCATTCACGAGTCCAAGTTGAGTTTCGATTGTCGTAGTGTTAAATGTACATTCTGCAGTAGCAACCAGCACACGGTCTCGGGTTGGCTCACCTGGATTCACCACATCATTTGGGACTGATTTCTGATGTTCAAGGACGAGGAATGTCAATTGTGATTCATCGAGGTCTGAAAGAGTGGCCTCAAATGAAAGCACCCTTGCGGTGATTCCGTCCTCATTGCGCACCACTTCAAATTGGAGTGTAGAGGTGTCTTGACGGGTCAATTCAAGGTCGAGGATATCTCGTTGAACATCATTCCAAGCATCGGTACCTGAGCGAGGGTTCTTGCCCTCTACGAAGAATGTAGGTGAAGGTATTGCATTGCCATGGTGAATGCCGAGTCGGTCGATGCGATGTTGGGCTGCAGGAGGCTGAAAAGCATCCTCTCCATCAGATGGGTGGTAGGCAACCATAGTAATTCGCGAACCATGTGCATCAGCCACGCCCTTGAGATAAGGATCGATTTGAGCACATGTTGGGCACCATGTGGTTGTAACTTCTTCAATGAGGAGGCTGCGGCCAATTGGTTCTGTTGCAATAGGGCTGAGTAATGTTTCTGATGGGTCGATGACCTGCGCTTGAACCAAAGCACTGCTCGAAGCCATAATGAGGAGGCACAATGCGCAAGATACAACAAAAGTATGGTGTTTCATCATTGACAACCTCTCACCATGTCTCGCCGAGGATGCCCGCCCCCTTCATCTCTTTGTTTAGGGGATGAATCGAAGCGAGGTTTCATCAACAGGTGCGTGGCGAAGGGGAGTTAGGAGGAATGAGTATGGCTGACCACTGGATTGAAAATCACAAGCGTGATTCTTGGCGTAGACAAGCCAAAGCCAGCGGCTATAGGGCTCGTTCTGCCTTCAAATTGAAGCAGATTCAAGAACGGTTTAATTTGCTCGAGAAAGGCGATATCATCCTCGATGTTGGATGCCACCCCGGCGGCTGGGCTCAAGTGGCTACTGAATTGGTTGGTAAAGACGGCTGGGTTATTGGAGTCGATATAGAAGGTTGCCAACCTGTCGAAGGCGCAATTCTTCTTGTTGGTGACATCACAGAACCTCATACACAGCAACGCGTCGAGACAGAATTGAAAGGACGTTCTCTGAATTCTATTATTTCCGATATATCTCCAAACATCACTGGCAAATGGGACATGGATCAAGCCCTTGCCATGGATTTAGTGACCTTAGTGTTTGACTTTTCTCTTCCATTCTTGTGCAAAGGTGGTTCTTTTGTCACTAAATTATTCCAAGGAGTTGGTGTTGAGGAACTCATTGATGTCATCAAACCATATTTTTACGATGTTCGCCGATTCTCCCCCCATGCATCAAGAAATTCATCTTCCGAAGTGTACCTTATTTGCCGTAATTTCATGCCTTGGAAGTTTAGAAAAGCGTGCATCCGTGATAATTATGAATCTTCATTGAATCTCAAACTCAGTGGTGACGACATTGCTGAAGCTCCTGATATTATCACCTCTTCGTTTTCAATGCGGAAAAAGAAAGCCGAATAGATTGATGTGCATTGAGGTGAATTCCACCTCATGGAACAGAATCCTATACCGCAGCATACGAGAAAGAAAACAATGAGTAGCCGTCAAAAAATCACGGACCTTCAAGCGAACCAACCGGTTCATCGTCTCGAAATCGTTTTGCTTCGAATCTATCCCCGGCGGATGGTCTATTCAGAACACTATGTCGGTCCAGTTGCCGCAGCATGTGGTCGAGATGAAACTGGTATTGTTGGCCTTGTCTTATGGGGCGACCAAATCCAACGGGTTCAAGTTGGCGACATTCTCTTGCTTGAATCGGGATGGTGTCGTGAAAGAAAGGGTGAACTTGTAGTGAGTACAGGTCGAAACGGACGTTTGAATGTTCTTGGCCGCTGAGTTGGTGAGATCTGTTCTCCTTGTTGGCGGAGACCTCACAACCCTTTTCATTGCCAAAGTGAGGCGATTCAGCACGCAACCATAAAGAAGGGGAGGGCGTGGGCCATTTGTTCCTGAGGACCTATTATGACTGAAAGAGCAGCCAATTGCACATCGTCCGGTATTCCACTTGTTGAAGCCGGTTCAACTTCATTCCCATGCCCTGGATGCGGCACTGCTATCGGACGTAGTCCTCGTTGCCGCAATCAAGGTGTGCTTTACATCTGTCCAAGTTGCAAATACCAGGGGCCCTGAGGCGATTCTATGGGCATGGTCGCAATGACTTACAAACTCAATCCTGATGCGGATACTGAAAATGTCGACTCTGATGCAATCGCAACAGCGGTTCAAGGACTCAGTGACGATATTTACAACATTCAATCCGTTGAAGTAAAACCTTTGGCTTTCGGACTCAAGTTTGTTCAAATCCATGTAGTTATGAATGACAGTGAAGGTCTTGCAGATGCTTTGGAAGGAAAGATTTCCGAAATTCCAGGCGTCGGTGAAATCGAAGTTCTTTCGATGGGCCTTCTTTGAGTTTAACTCATAATTGATGCAGTGGGCATCGCATAAATTCTCTTAACAGTGTTGTTGCGTAGCTTCCCGAAGAAAGCGTGAACCTGAATCGAATACAAGCACCTTCAGGATGCCAGCGACTATTGTTAACAGGTCCTGCCTTCCATCGCTCACCCATTGAGTCATCATTAGCAATTGGCACACTGTCAACACTCATTTCGTTGAAATTAGTAACCAGTGATCTCCGAGTCCCTCTTGTCGAGAGTCTAGGAATTGCCTCAATTTCCCAACTCACATCGGCCAAGCCCATTTGTTGAATGATTTCTTTTTCGATGTCGCCGGTTAAACCTTCACATGTTTTGACTTCACTTCCAGGTAGCGGACCTGTTGGAGCAAGACGGCCAAGTTGGCAATTTCGAATAATTCGTGGAAGTGTTCTTTCTTCAACAAGGACGCAACTGGGCGCATCCAATTGCCCTTTTTCATCAATACGTCCGACAAAATCTCCTGCTACAGGGGAACTAATTGGATGATTTGCTGCGAGTCGTGAATGGAGTGATTTGTTGAATACGACTGACTGCAATGCATGAACAGTCATCAATTGCAAGTTACCAGGAAGTTTACGAAACGCTCCGATATAATCTTCAGGGCGATGAAGTAGATGCTCAACCATTTTCCGTTCAAAACCAAGCCATTTCGGTGCCAATTCAAGACCTTCGGGAGTCGGGCCATTCTCTCGAACATGTTTTCGGAATGCCGCAACATCAGGATTTTCGGCTTCACCCGGCATCGAGATGTAGGTAAGAGCAGCTTCTTTCCAATTTTCTGAAATTACATGTCGCCCTACTTCGGCAGTAACCGGACGACCTGCACCAAACCGCTGAGGTCCAATCCAATTTGGAAAGGTATCCTCTCCTAATTTCGTTGCCATTTCTTTTTGAATCGTTTCGACCTCTTGCAAGGCCTCTTCAACAGCCATTGGTGTTCCGTCTTCGTGAGCACAGCCTCGTATCACAATTGTAAATCGATTTCCACGGTGGTTGCCAAATCCTATTTTCTGATGGGTACGGCCCAGTACTTCAATTTCGACATCTGGGATTTCAACAGCGGTGACCTTGGCTTGTGGGGCATCGATTACAAACAACTGTTGGGTGATTGCACGTTTGTCTTTTGTTCCAGCAAAGAAGATACGATTACGAGGGATTGACAGTGCTTTTGCTAAGGTATTACAGAATCTATTGGTTTCCCAATTCGTGAGCATGATTCGAGCAACAGTAAACCGACCACGGTTATCAAGATGAACCGGAGTAGAGATCTCTTCAACTCGAAAATCAGCGACTCGAGCTTTCAATACACCGCCGATACCGAGTGTATCAGTGGCATAGCCGTCAAGTCCAATAGATTCTGCGAGAGAATCTGTCCATGTGGTCATTGGAATACCCCATTCAGAGGCTGATGCTAGAGAATTCACTTGCAAGTCCTGAAACAATTTCTTTCAAGACCTTGTCTGATGAGTTTTTTCCGGTTGTGCGGATATAAAATTCAGGGTCATCCAATTCAGGGTGACCTGGGAAATAGTTTGCATATTCCACCTTACTGCTGATGTTAAGACGTTCTCGGAGCATTTGCAAAGCGGTATGGCTTTCACCAATAACGCGCAGGCGAAGTTCATTCTTTTCATTGAGGAGGACTTTAACAGGCATTACAATCGTTCTTGCGACTTACCGCTTTGTTTTGAACCTTCTCCTTCGATTGGCCTTGAAAGGGTGTCGTAAATAGCAATGAGTGGATGTCAAAATCATCAAAAACCCACTTCTTCGAGGAAATCCACCCCGTCTCTTTTTTAGTGCCTTAGCGTCGCAAGAACAATGGATACTGAGTCGTTAGAGGAACGAATGGCCAGTTGGTCCCACTCGTTCCAACGATTGGCTCCCGTGTTACTCGTTGTAGTCTTCCTGTTTACGGTAATATTGGGCGTTCACCTCGTCGCCTCTCCACCAACATTCAATACCGACCTTGCCGATTTTGCACCAGACTCAGAATCAAGCGACGCACATGAGCGCATCCATCAGTACTTTCCCAATGAAGCAAGACCGCTCTTCGTCCATGTGACAGCAGATGATGGTTCAAACATCCTTTCTATAGAACACCTCCAAGCCATGAATGACCATCTTGTGCATATGCAAAATGAATCGTCCATGCGCCAAGATGCTGTTGCTGTTTGGACTACTGCCCCTGGAATCGTACAATTGGCCCTCGACGAGGAAGCAAATGGCACCACATTGGATTCAGTTCAATCATGGAGCGAAATCCTTGACATCCTCTTTGAAGAGGACACGGTATGTTCGCTGACAGCTGACGACCAACTCCTTTCTGCTGCACGTTATGCATCTTCTGCTCTCCTCCATAGTGATTTGAATATTGATTCGAGTTGCACATATCTCAAGAATGGAACTGGTGATGCTGCTCCAACAGCCACTTCCACACTCTGGGTCCTCGAAATCGACCCTGATTTGGATGAGGAAACGCGAAAAATAATCCAAGACCAATTCCGAACGGAATTCGCCCTACTCTCCGAATCTTCAGAGTTGAATTACGGTGTGGCCTCATTGGACCTCATTTCATATGACATCGACCAAGGGACATTTGATAATTTGGCCTTGTTGGTAATCCTCGCGTTATTGGTAGTGGTCATTCTTTTGGCAATTGCCTTCAGATCACTTAACGATGTGTTATTCCCTCTTATCGGCTTATCCTTTGCTCTGATTTGGACCTATGGTATTTTGAATTTACTCGGAGTCCGGTTTACAGCCCTCGAAGTAGCAGTAGCACCATTGGTACTCGGACTCGGTATCGATTATGCAATTCATTTGCAGAGAGCATTTTCCGCCATTCGCAAAGAGATCGAAGATTCTGCAGAAGCCTGGCTACGGGCTTGTGCCCGACTTTCCATGCCTCTCTCTTTAGCAGTTGTAACCACCGTGGCTGCCTTTTTAGCAAACATCATTTCTCCATTACCACCTTTAGCGACTTTTGGATATGCTCTTGCATTTGGGGTTATGTGTGCTTTTGTTTCTTCGACTGTTGTGGTAGGCGCACTCCATGTCGTCCGCAAGAAGGTCTCAAGTGCGCAAATGGCTCAAGCAATAACCATGCCACGTCTTGTGGGTGGAATCGTCGGTATTCAACAAAAACAGCAAGTTACAGTCCTACTTGTTACCATTTTGATTTCAGGTATCTCAATCTTTGGCGCCGTTTCACTTGAGACAGACTTCGACCTCGCAGACTTTGTCGACCCTGATATGGAAATCATGCAAGTCCGAGAAGATATGGCGACAAGTTACGATAGTGCGGGTTGGAAATTGATTTACATTCTGTTCGAACCTCTAGGTGATTCCTCGAGTATCCCTGGGGATTCATTGATGCTGAACGAATTAAGAGGCTTACACATTGACTTGGAAACGAACCACGATGTTGTAGGAACTGACAATGCACCTGCCTCCCCTTCCTACGAAGGCCCTTATGTTGTTGTCCGAGATGCAATTCTACGCAACTCATCCTTTGGTGAATCTCACAACCTGGAAGTCTTTTCAGGTGATGTCTATGCCATAAATGACACAATTGAACTTAACTTGAGTTCAGTGTTTTTGGAACTTTCAACGAATCAAACTGTAGCTGATGTATTGACTGGTGAAACATGGGCACAACGAATCGAACAAACAGTCTTCTTGGAATCTGGAGAGATTATGTATTTCAGAACCGAAGTCCGTGTCGAAGCATCGACATCTGCACAATCTACGATCGTCATCAATAACATCGAAGAGCAACTTGGTAGCACTTCTGAGCAAGGCACTCTCCGCCACAACCTCGAAAACCATGCCAACCTGTATGTGACCGGTGACCTCGTTATTTTGCAAACTGTGATCGATGGTTTGAATACATCCCAAATCAAATCAACAGTGATATCACTCTTTGTATCAATGCTGGTCTTATTGGTTTTGACACGTCGTGTCGTCCCTGCGATAGCAGTGCTCTTACCGGTTGCCCTTGCTTCACTTTGGGTCGCTGGCTCGATGTTTATACTCGGTTTGAAATGGAATGTGCTGACCGTGATGGTTACAGCTTTAACCATTGGAATCGGAATCGACTATTCTATTCACATGTGGCGACGGATTGAAGTTGAACTCGCTCGCAGAGATACGCATTGGGAGGCTTTACGTGCAGCCCTTTCGACAACAGGTGTTGCATTGATTATGAGTGCACTAACCACTGCTTTCGGATTCCTTGTACTCATGTTTTCACCGATGCCAGTCATCCAAGATTTCGGGTTGATTACTGCTGTCACTGTCTTCTTTTCCTTACTACTAGCATTGCTTCTGTTGCCAGTTTTGATTGAACTTTCTGCACGAAATAAAGAAGAGATTATTGAAAAAGATGATGGTGTAATCATCGAAGGATGATCAACGGGTCGCTAATGCATCAATGATTTCTTTCATCGATAGGTTCTGTTCTCGTGCAACCAATGCCAAGCACATCCAAGTGCTGGCATAGCCCAATGCCTGTTGTTTGCGTTTCGCTCGCCGTTCAACTTCATCAAGCGGGATTTCTGCGGACCTTGAAATAAATTTCGACAACCGTTGTGTACGTTTTGCACGAGGGTCGTTTGAATCTGAAACGTGTAACACAGTATCGCTTTTAGGAGGTGGTGTTGGCTTTGCTACAGGTTTTGATTCAGCCATGACAGGCAGAGGTCTCTTCTCTTCGGGATGAACTGGGTGAAGTAATCGGGATGGCCGAGGAAACCAACCGAGTGGCGATTGCACACCGGTGAGTGATACGGTTGGTGTGAGCGAATCTTCCCCACCAGTTAGCCAACCCATGCCAATCAGTGCTTGGACAACTTTCTCTGCTTCATCCGGTGCAACCCATTCCATATCAAACGAAAGTATTCGTTCAATATCTAATGAGCCGAGTGTTTCACCGTCTCGAAAGCAGATGGCAAGAACGCGCCGAATATCTTCGATATCCTCACTCGACATAGAGGAAACAACCAGCCACTCTTCAAGAAGTTAAGCATTGACATTATTGCATTCGAGTGAAGGATTGGTCGGAGTTTTGCAACCATTTGCCGCACAGTGGACCAGAATAGAAAGTTTGACTCCCTTCGTATTGATAATCGCCGCCTCCTGGAAGTTGGGAATAGTCGGAGACTGAAATACCAACGTCTGGTACCAGTGGTGTAGCCACAGCAGGCTCAGCATCAGATGTAGGTACCACCTCGGGAGTTTTTGGTGGTGGGCCTTTGAGATTCGATGGAGTTTTCCTTGAAACTTCTGTGCGAGAAGGAGGACCAGTGAGTGGTTTTTTAACGGATGAAGGCACATCAGTGAAAGTGTCATCTTTGCTTCTTTTGCGCAGTAGAACCACTGAAATTCCAATCACAACAAGCAATCCCCCTCCTGCAGAAATGGCAATTAGAGTACTCGACATTTCGTCATCTTGTTGGGTATAATTTGCAGACCAAATATTGTTTACTTCATCGAGCTCCCAAATCTCTTGTTCAGCATCGATTTCGATAACCAGTATCCAATCATCGTTTGGAACGGTAAGTGATGTCCTAATGTTCATCGCCGTATTCTTTGCAAGAGTTGGTATCGATTCCCGGCCTACAAGAGTAGAAACATCGCCCTGAACTATGCTGATTGTAATGTTGAATGGGACTTCAATCTGTTCACCCGAACTAAAAATCTTAATCTCCATGCGTAAAGTTGAACCTGGACTTGAATCTCCTTCGAAATCAACAGAACTGATCGCCAAATCAGGACCTATATTGCTAAGAGTAGATATGAGCCAAGGGTCGTTTTCGGAATTGCCATTCTCAGAGGAAAGTTCCCATCCAGCATCATCACTTCCACTCGCCCAACAAGCGATGTTCGATTGCAGTGAGAGGGTAGAAGGGTCTCCTTGCTCGGCAAAATTATAGACGAAACTGAACATTGTTTTGCCATCAAATACGGTTGATGATTCGCGGCTAAGTGTGAGAATCGGCCATTCGGAGTTCAGGGATTGAATCTGACAATTCAGAGTTAGGTTATCAGTCCACGAATTAGCTTCAGCAATATTAACACCAATTTCTACATTGTCTAAATGATATCGAGAAACTCCACTTGTCAACATTGAAGGGAGTAGAACAGGAGCATCCCCATCTAATCTCATATTTGGCAAATCGATGGAAAACAGAATTTCTACATCATAAGGGTCCCAAATTTCCAACACAGTGTTGTGCCAGAGCCCTGAACCCATCGGTGTTTGAATGTGTGTGGATAATTGGCCATCGATCACTTCTGCAGAAAAACTGCTCGAAAAGAAATCATTCTGAATATTCCCTCTCCAAACAACTGAGACGAATCCGTTGTAAGATGAATTACTGATGAGATGATTAATCGTAGCATTCAGTTGAATATATTCTCCTGAAATCATGTTCCAACCCGACGTAAGTTCACCTTGGACTGGCCCTTCTGCGTCAC
>Ga0308019_10001022_pt1 | contig 17286 bp, 16 predicted proteins | sample Neamet284_FD_203135 | JGI IMG/M metagenome (GOLD analysis project Ga0308019, IMG submission 203135) | Marine microbial communities from water near the shore, Antarctic Ocean - #284 | ecosystem: Environmental > Aquatic > Marine > Unclassified | place: Southern Ocean | collected 2014-10-01 | reverse complement strand
CAAGATGAAGGTCTTAAAACCCGAAATTGAAGAAATTACAAAAAAATATAAAAATGATGCTGTAAAGAAACAACAAGAGACTATGAGTTTATATGGTAAAGCTGGAGTTAATCCAATGTCTGGATGTATTCCTGCACTTATACAACTCCCTATTTTCTATGCATTGTTTTCTTTTTTTCCAGTGGCTTTTGAACTTAGGCAAAAAAGTTTTCTCTGGGCCGATGATCTATCTTCATATGATTCAATTTTTGAACTTCCATTTTCAATTCCTTTCTATGGTGATCATATCAGTCTTTTTCCAATTTTGGCATCAGCAGCAATTTTTGTTTATACACTGATGACTACAGGACAGCAGGCAATGCCTCAGCAAGAAGGAATGCCCAATATGAAATTTATTATTTATATGATGCCACTGATGATGTTGTTATTTTTTAATAATTACGCTAGTGGTCTGAGCTTATATTACTTCATATCAAATACACTTACCATTTTGTTAATGTTAGTCATAAAGAATTTCATAATCAAAGAAGATAATATAAAGGCTCAAATTGCTGAAAACAAAAAGAAACCAAGAAAAGTTGGTGGTTTTACTCAAAAACTTCAAAAGGCGATGGAGGCAGCTGAAGCCCAAAAAAAAATAAACCAACAAGGACGTAAGTAGTTTGAAAAACTGATTTCAATTTTCCCAAGCTTAATTGTACCTTTGTGTTATGAAAAGTAAAAGGGTTGTTGTGGGACTTTCAGGTGGTGTAGATTCAAGTGTTGCTGCACACCTTCTTAAGAAAGAAGGATACGAAGTTATAAGCATCTTTATGAAAAATTGGCATAATGAGGATGTTACTATTTCTAATGAATGTCCTTGGCTTGAAGATAGTTACGATGCTGTTATGGTTTCACAAAAGCTAGGCATACCATTTCAAACAGTAGATCTAAGTAAAGAATACAAGGAGCGAATAGTAGATTATATGTTTGATGAATATTCAAGAGGAAGAACTCCTAATCCAGATGTTTTATGCAATAGAGAAATTAAATTTGATTTATTCTTAGACATTGCTTTGTCTCTTGGTGCTGACTTTATTGCTACTGGACACTATTGTCAAAAAAAACAAATACAAAAAGGTAATGAAACGATTTTTCAATTATTTGAGGGGAATGATACTAATAAAGATCAATCATATTTTTTATGTCAACTCAATCAATATCAACTTAAAAAAGCTCTTTTTCCTATCGGACATTTAAAAAAAGATGAAGTTCGAAAAATAGCCAAGTCTGAAGGTTTTGTTACTGCAGAAAAAAAAGATTCTCAAGGATTATGTTTCATTGGAAAAGTCAAACTTCCTGATTTTTTAAAACAAAAATTAACACCTTTTAAAGGAGATGTTATTCAAATTCCTGATTCTTTAGACACTTTTAAAAGTCACAATTTGAAAAATTTAAATAATTTAGAATTCGATGAGAGTACCTCAGTCCCTTACCAATATAATTTGAATGATGGAAAAAAAGTTGGAGTTCACCAGGGGGCTCATTATTATACTATTGGACAAAGAAAAGGTTTAGCTATAGGAGGAACAAAAAACCCTCTTTTTGTTATTGGAACTGATGTTGAAGAGAATATAATTTATGTTGGTGAAGGTAATTTACATCCTGGATTATATAGAAAAGCTTTACGAGTTTCTTTGGATCAAATCCATTGGATTCGTGAAGATTTAAGTTTAATAGAAGGACAATCTATGGCAGTTGAAGCTAGAATTAGATATAGACAACCATTATCTAAAGCAAAACTTTTACAAAAAAAGGATTACTTATATGTTTTTTTTGACGAACCTCAATCTGCTGTAACTCCTGGTCAATTTGTTGCATGGTATATTAAAAAGGAACTTATTGGTTCTGGAACTATATTAGAATAATGAAAAAAATAACATCTTTATTTAATATTAGGTATCCCATAATTCAAGGAGGAATGGTTTGGGCTAGTGGTTGGAAATTAGCATCAGCAGTTAGCAATGCAGGTGGGCTAGGGCTAATTGGAGCAGGCTCTATGCGTCCAGAAAATCTTGAAGAACATATTTTAAAGTGTAAAAAAGCTACATCTAAACCTTTTGGAGTAAATGTTCCTCTTCTTTATCCGGAAATGGATAAAATAATGAAAATTTTGATTGATCAAAAAATATCAATTGTTTTTACATCTGCAGGAAACCCAAGTATCTGGACTTCCAAATTGAAAAATGCTGGATGCATAGTAGTCCATGTAGTTAGTTCTGTGAAATTTGCAATTAAAGCAGAAAATGCTGGAGTAGACGCAATTGTGGCTGAAGGTTTTGAAGCTGGGGGTCATAATGGTCGTGAGGAAACAACTACAATGGTTTTAATTCCATTAATAAAAGAAGCAATTAATTTACCTTTAATTTCTGCAGGAGGAATTGGTTCCGGAAAATCAATGGCTGCAGCTATTTGTTTAGGTGCGGATGGAGTTCAGATTGGCTCAAGGTTTGTTGCTTCGATTGAAGCTTCATCACATATTAATTTTAAAAAAGCTATAGTTTCAGCTGGCCAAGGAAGTACAGTCTTAACCCTTAAAGAATTAACTCCTGTAAGAATGATGAAAAATAAATTTTATGAAGAAATTCTTGAACTTTATTCCAAAGGATCATCTTCTGATGTCTTATACAAACATTTAGGAAAAGGAAGAGCAAAAAAAGGAATGTTTGAAGGTGATATAGATCAAGGTGAATTAGAAATTGGACAAGTTTCATCTCAAATAAATGAAATTAAGCCTGTGTCAGAAATTATAGTGGATATAATAAAAGATTTTAATGAAGCATTATTTACAATCTCTGTATATAAACTATAAATTAAAATCTAATTCAATTTGTTTGTTTAATATGTCTTTAAAATCTTCTTTATGCCTTATCAGTAGTGCTTTGTTTTTGTACCATAAAACTTCTGCAGGTTTTAAACGTGAGTTGTAATTGTTTGACATAGTAAAAGAATAAGCACCTGCATTTTTAAACGCAAGAAGATCTCCTTCAGAAATTTCTTCAATCTCTCTATTATTAGCAAAAGTATCTGTTTCGCATATATATCCTACAACTGAGTAAAATCTTTTCTTTCCTTTAGGATTAGAAATATTCTTTATATCATGATATGAATTATAAAACATAGGCCTTACAAAATGATTAAATCCACTATTTATCTGAGCAAAAACAGTTGAAGTAGTTTGTTTTACAGAATTAACTGATGTTACAAAATAACCAGATTCACTTACTAAAAATTTTCCTGGTTCAAATACTAAGTCAACTTCTTTACCATATAATTTACAGAATTCATTAAACCTTATGCTTAGTTTTTCTCCTAACTCTTCAATATTTGTTTCAATATCATCCTTCTTATATGGAACTTTAAATCCACTCCCAAAGTCAATAAATTCAAGGTTTTTAAAATTCATGGCATTTTCAAATAATATTTCAGATGCATATAAAAAAACTTCAATATCTAATATATCACTTCCGGTATGCATATGAATACCATTAATATTCATTTTTGTATTTTTTATTATTCTTAATAAAAGAGGTATTTGATGAATCGAAATTCCAAATTTTGAATCAATATGTCCAACTGAAATATTTGAATTCCCACCTGCATTAATATGAGGGTTTATTCTAATACATACAGGAGTTCTCGGGTTTTTAGTCCCAAACTGTTCTAATACAGATAAATTATCAATATTAATTTGAACACCTAATTTTGACACTGCTTCAATTTCATTTATTGAAACTCCATTTGGAGTGAATATTATTTTGTCTGGCTCAAAGCCAGCTAATATTCCTAATTTAACTTCTTGAATTGATACTGTATCTAAACCTGATCCAAGATGTTTCATGAATTTTAAAATTGAAATATTAGACAAAGCTTTAACTGCATAATGAATCCTAAGGTTAGGTATATTGGAAAATGCATTTATTAGCTTATTATATTGATTTTCAATTTTCTTTGCATCATAAATATATATGGGACTTCCAAACTCTTTAGATATTGATAGTAGTTCTTGTGTTTTCAATTAGTTTTGATTTAATTTTTCAAATTTATTAAGTTGAGTGTAATACCTATTAAAAAATAATAATATATACCAGATTATTATATAATTGTTAGATAAATTAATAAAAAAAGAAATATAAAATAATTGACGTGATTAACATATTGATTTTTATTTTTGTAGCAAGTTATTTATATAAATTATGAATTTACACGAATATCAAGGGAAGAGTATTTTAGAAAACTACGGAGTTGCAATCCAAAAGGGTATTGTCGCTAACAACTCTAATGACGCTCTTGAAGCAGCAGAGAAGCTCACGTATCTTACAGGCACCAAATGGTTTGTTATTAAAGCTCAAATACATGCAGGTGGACGGGGAAAAGGAGGTGGTGTAAAACTAGCAAAATCACTTAAAGAAGTTAAAGAAATTTCAGAAAGTATAATTGGTATGCAACTAATAACACCTCAAACTCCATCGGAGGGTAAAAAAGTAAATAAAATTTTAATAGCTGAAGATGTCTATTATCCAGGTAATTCTGAACCTAAAGAATTTTATGTTTCTATTCTTCTTAATAGATCCACTGGGAAAAACATGATTATGTATTCAACTGAAGGTGGTATGGATATAGAAATGGTTGCTGAGAAGACACCCCACTTAATTTTTAATGAAGAAATTGATTCTGCCCTTGGCTTACTTCCTTTTCAAGCTAGAAAAGTTGCTTTTAATTTAGGTTTGGAAGGAGCGGCATTTAAGTCAATGATAAAATTCATAACAAGTTTATATAGGGCTTATGTTGGCTCTGATGCTTCTTTATTTGAAATAAACCCTGTACTTAAGACTTCTGATGATAAAATTATAGCTGTAGACGCCAAAGTGAGTATTGATGATAATTCTTTGTTTAGACACCCAGATTTTAAAAATCTTAGAGATTTAGCTGAAGAAAATCCAGTTGAAGTTGAAGCAAGTGAAGCAGGACTTAGTTATGTTGATTTAGACGGAAATGTTGGTTGTATGGTTAATGGAGCTGGTTTAGCAATGGCTACAATGGATTTAATTAAACAATCAGGAGGATCTCCTGCTAATTTTTTAGATGTAGGAGGAACAGCTGATGCTGAAAGAGTAGAACTTGCTTTTCGATTAATACTTAAAGACCCAAAAGTTAAAGCAATTCTCGTGAATATATTTGGGGGAATCGTAAGGTGTGATAGAGTAGCTCAAGGGATTATTGATGCTTATAAAAATATGGGAGATACAATTAAAGTTCCCATAATAGTTAGGTTGCAAGGAACCAATGCTGAACAAGCAAAAATTTTAATTCAAAAGTCAAAACTTGACGTCATAGCAGCTACCGCTTTTGAAGAGGCGGCAATTAAAGTTCAAGAAGTATTACGATAATTACATCTTTGATTTTTCAAGTTGTAAAACCTTAATTTGGTCTCTAAGTAATGCTGCTTCAATAAAGTCTAATTCTTTAGCAGCTTTTTCCATATTTTTCCTAGTATTTCTAATTGCTTTTTCAAAATCCTCAGTACTCTTAAACTTTGTAATTGAGTTTAAAGCTTTTTGCTGTTCAAGTTCTTTAGAGTATGTAGAAACTGAATTTTTAGCTAAAACATTGTTTAATGATTTATTTAAGGCTTCAGGTTTTTTGTTGTTTTTAGTATTGTATTCTTTTTGTTTTTTTCTTCTGTATTCGGTATCATTTATTGTTTTATTCATACTCTTGGTTACTTTATCTGCATACATAATAGCTTTTCCATTCAAATTACGAGCTGCTCTACCAACAGTTTGAGTAAGAGACCTAGCGCTCCTTAAAAAACCTTCTTTATCTGCGTCAAGAATTGCGACTAATGATACTTCCGGAAGGTCTAACCCCTCTCTAAGTAAATTAACTCCAACTAACACGTCAAACCTTCCTAACCTGAGGTCCTGCATTATTTCAACTCTTTCCAAAGTATCCACATCACTATGAATGTACCGGCACCTTATATTTACCCTTGATAAATAGGCAGTAAGCTCTTCAGCCATTCTTTTTGTTAAAGTGGTAACTAGAGTTCGCTCATCACTTTCAATTCTTTTTTGTATTTCATCTATTAAATCATCAATTTGATTTAAACTGGGACGAACTTCAATTTCAGGATCCAAAAGTCCAGTCGGTCTTATTACTTGTTCAATTACAAATCCTTCTGTTTTTTCAAGTTCGTAATCCGCAGGAGTTGCACTTACATACATAATTTGATTTTGTAAACTTTCAAATTCTTCAAATTTCAGTGGCCTATTGTCCATTGCTGCGGGGAGACGAAATCCATAATCTACAAGATTTTCTTTCCGTGACCTATCTCCTCCATACATAGCATGAACTTGTGAAATAGTAACATGACTTTCATCAATAACCATTAAATAATCACCTGGAAAATAATCGAGTAAACAAAATGGCCTAGTTCCAGGACTTCTTCCATCTAAATATCTTGAATAGTTTTCAATTCCGGAGCAATAACCCAATTCACGTATCATTTCTAAGTCAAATTCAGTTCTTTCCTTGAGGCGCTTAGCTTCTAAATGCTTTCCAATTTCTTTGAAATAATCAACTTGTTTGACTAGATCAATTTGTATTTGATGAATAGCATTTTGTAGAATATCAGGAGATGTGACAAACATATTGGCAGGGTATATTTTAATTTCATCCTGAGGATCAATTATTTTATTGTTAATTGGATCAAATGATTCAATTTCATCAATTTCATCTCCGAAAAAATGAATTTTATATGCTGTGTCTGTGTACCCGGGATAAATATCAATTACATCACCTTGGACCCTAAAGTTTCCTCTATCAAAATTAGCAGTTGTTCTTGAATAAAGACTTTGTACTAATGTTTGAAGAAGTTTTGTTCTTGATATTTTTTGATTTTTCTCAATTTTGATTGTGTTTTTTTGAAATTCAACTGGATTTCCAATTCCATATAAGCAAGATACTGATGCCACAACTATCACATCTCTTCTTCCAGATAGTAAGGACGAGGTTGTACTTAATCTTAATTTTTCTATTTCTTCATTTATTGAAAGATCTTTTTCGATATAAGTACCACTTATTGGCATATATGCTTCAGGCTGGTAATAATCATAATAGGAGACAAAATATTCTACAGCATTATTTGGAAAGAACTGTTTAAATTCAGAGTATAATTGTGCAGCTAAAGTTTTATTGTGAGCTAAAACTAAAGTAGGTTTTTCAATTTGCTCTATAACATTTGCTACAGTAAAAGTTTTTCCAGATCCAGTAACTCCTTGAAGTGTAATGTACTTGTCATTATTTTTAAAACTTGATAAAATTTCTTTTATAGCTTTTGGCTGATCACCAGTTGGTGAAAAATCTGAAACAATTTTAAATTTCATTTTTGAACTTTGAATACAAAAGTATATGTTTTATTGCTTTTAAATGAGTGCTTTTTAATTACTAACTTTAAAATTAAATGTTTATTTTGATAAAGGTGTTAATTTAGTAGAGATAAGCAATAAAATGAAAAAACTCATTTCCAAAAAAAAACCTTTTTTCCCAATATCAAATATTTTAAAAAAATATTTGATTGATTTCAATAGGTGGATGGAAATACCAATTTCATACGAAGACTTATTAAGGTTTCAGGGAAGTATAGTTGTTTATGACGAAAATGATAACGATACTTTGTGGACAAGGGTATATTATTCTGATAGTGAATTAAAAGAAATTGATCATAATTTAAAAAAATTATATACTATTCTTCATTCTGACGGAAATGAGTCAACAATATCATATTTAAATATAGATGCTATTGATTACTGCACTTTTGGAAACTCAAAGCCCTTTAGAGTTAAGGTGAGGAATATATTCAATGATAATTTCACCTATTTCTATATAAAAAAAACAGATTCTTCACGAGTATTTGGTTTGGAGTTTGAGCATATGCTATCTCCTTATAATTTAAATTTCCTAGTAAATGAATCTACCTTAATTGAAGAACATATAGCTGGAATTCCAGGTGACGTATTTATAAAGGATATGCTTCCAAAATGTTCAGAATCAGAACAAGCACAAATAGCTAAGGAATATGTAAAGTTTAATGAAAGATGTATGGTCAGATTATTGGGTGATATGAGGGCTTATAATTATGTTATAGTTCCAATCCATGATTTTGATCAAGTTGTATATAAAATAAGAGCTATTGATTTTGATCAACAAAGTTATGAAGGTAAATTTTCAGTTTATCGTCCTCAGTTCTTTAAAGAAAATCAACCTTTAATTAAAATGGTTCAAAAAAAACTTACACATGACTCAATAGATCAATATAAAATTGAAGAAAGATCAATTGTTGCAAAAAGAATAATTAGTAATGAGGATAAAATTGATCAATTATTGATTTCAATGAAGGAAAGTCCAATTACTATTAATAAAAATTTAAATAAACTAAAACTTGAAATTTATAAATTCACTAATGATAAAGCTTTTAAGAATAGTAAATCAATGGGAGATATAATGGAAGCCTCGTTATCTTTTTTAAAAAGAAATTATAAAAATATTAAACCAATATCTTTTCTAAGGAAATAAAAAATTCGTTTAAGAATTTTTCTTCTTCAATTTTTTTAACTCTTTGTAATTGTTTGCAACCCAAATTAGAGAACTTACGGTTATACCTATGCTAAGCCATAAACCTAAATTGTGATTTGCATCTCCAATTATTATACTAAAAGCAATACAAAACCCAACAATAAAGGAAATCCAAATGTGTTTATTTTCTATATCTTTTAATTGCTGTATAAAACTCTTTAGATTCAAAGGGATTATAAACTCCCAAAACTTTGTTGTTTTCGTATTATGTTTTGTTGTAACTAAATCCTCATTAAAGACACTACTTAAGATTTTCAAACTATAGGAGCTTGGATTAACCTCATTATTTTCTATTCTTTGTATGGTTCTTATAGATAAACCAGAAAGTTCAGAAAGTTTAAGCTGGGTGTAACCAAATTTCGTTCTTAGATCTTTTATTTTAAATCCTGCGCCCATTGTTCTAAATATAATTAAACTTATATAAAACCTAGGGATAATCTAACGACATCCTTATGACATTTTAATAAAACTCATCATAATCTATATCATTATGATCTTTATTTTCTTCTGATTCTTCATTATCTGAGTTTGATTCTTCAAAGATTTTTATTGGAGGGTCTTCTGGAACCTCTCCTTGAGAAAAAACCAGATTAGGATATTTAATATTCTTATCATTTTCTGAAACTTCCATTACTTCAATAAAAAAAGTCCATAATGCTAAAAAATCATAAACATATAAAAGTCGATTGTTTTCGGAATTAAAAAGTTTATTTAAGCTCTCATTAGAATAATCTTTACCAACACCTAAATCTATTAAACTCAATTCATCACCTTGATCCCAGGTTTCATTAGTTTTAAAAAAAGATGCCATTTCTTTTCCTTCAAATCCATATGATTTAGTTATTGAAACATGTAGATCTTTTAGAAGAGAGGTTTCATCAATTTCGATATCACGAAGCACATCATTCTCTACATCTAAAATGGTTCTTATTCTTAATATCATTTATATTTATTTGTTAATGTTAATTGAAACAGTAAGTGCAGCTGAGCGCTAAAAATTAAAGTTGCTAAAAATAAATGAATTGGTTGAGTGGTAATAGGAAAATCTAAATAATACATTAGTACTCCAGTAAATATCTCAAGACCAATTAAACTAATTATTATTTTTAGAGAAAAGGGAATAAAGGTATTTTTTTTAAATTCTAACCAAAGAAATAAATGGGTTGCAAAAACTAAAATTGAAAAACTCCGGTGAAAATAGAATTTTATTGGAGCGAATTTCAACCATAATTCATATTGATTTGGATATTGATTCATCTGAAGGTCTATAAATTGCCTTACTTGAGTTCCAGAAAATATCTGAATTAATGTTAAACAAAACGCCGTAATTGTTATATAAATTATTTTTTTATTTTTTTTTAAATTAATTAAATTATAGGTTGTTATATTTAAAAGCCAGACAAGTAAAGCAAGAATTATTAAAGCCATTAACATGTGAATTGTAATTTTTAAAGGCAGCAGGTTAGAATCAACAACTTCTTTGCCAAGCCATGCTTGAAACCCCATTCCTAGTAATACAATTAGAGATCCAAAAACAACAATTTTATTTTTTTTCCAGTATGATAGTGAAAAAAAGAACATTGAAAGAGTTACAACTCCTGCAATTGCTCCTATCAACCTATTTATAAATTCAATCCAAGTATGATAAACGTTAAAAACTGAATAGTCATGTTTTAAATAAGGTGCCCAATTTGAACTATTATAATTTTTATTTGATTTAAAATTAGATTTAGCTACTCTTAGAGATTCATTTATAATTATTACTTCATTTGTGTTGTAAAAAAATTCTGTCTTCCACTTTAGTTGACTTTTCTCTGTGGGGGGAATGAGATAACCAAAACATTTTGGCCAGTCTGGACAGCCCATTCCACTTCCGGTAACTCTAACTGTAGCTCCTGCAGCGATTACTAGTAAAATTAATACAAGTGAAGCTTTTAAAGAAAAAACAAATTTATTATTCATCAGTTTTCAGCCCCAATTTTTTACCTGTTAGCTTCATTAATTCAAAAGCAGCATTTTTTTCATTTGGAATTTTCCCCTCAAGAATTGCTTCTTTAATCACGTCTTTTATTTTTCCTATTTCTCGGCAAGGTTCTAAATTAAAATATTTCATAATTAAATCTCCATCAACAGGAGGTTGAAAATTTCTAATTTTATCTCTTTTTTCTACTTCAATAATTTTATTAGTTACTACTTCAAAGTTTTTATGATATTCTGAAAATTTTTTTTGATTTTTTGTGGTTATATCTGCCCTACATAAGCAAATTAGGTCATCAATATAATTACCAGCATCAAAAACCAACCTTCTAACGGCTGCATCTGTAACCATCTCTTGTGCTATAATAATTGGACGAGAGCTCATAAAAACAAGCTTTTGAACATATTTCATTGTGTCATTTAATGGCATTTTAAGCCTTTTAAACAATTTGTAAACCATTTTTGATCCAACAAACTCATGACCGTGAAAGGTCCATCCAATATCTTTTATTAGCTTTTTTGTTGGAGCTTTACCAATATCATGAAGAAGGGCTGCCCATCTGAGCCATAGGTTGTCAGTTGATTCACAGATATTATCTAGAACTTCTAATGTATGATAAAAATTATCTTTATGTTTAAACCCTTCTATTTCTTCAATTCCTTTTAAGTTTTGAATTTCTGGAAGTATACTTTTTAATAGCCCAGTTTGTTCTAATATTGTAAATCCAATTGATGGTTTTTTTGATGAAATAATTTTATTAATTTCATCTATAATTCTTTCTTTGGAGACTATTTCAATCCTATCTTTATTTTCACATATAGAATTCAATGATTTTTCTTCAATTTTAAAACCTAATTGGGTTGCAAATCGTATAGCTCTTAACATTCTTAACGGATCGTCACTATATGTTTTATTAGGATCTAAAGGTGTTTTTATAATACCATTTTTTATGTCATCAAATCCATTAAAGGGATCTAAAATTTTTCCAAAATTTGTAGAATTAAGACTTATTGCTAGTGCATTTATTGTGAAATCTCGTCTTTTTTGGTCATTTTTTAATGTTCCTTTTTCTACTATTGGATTTCTGCTTTCTTTTAAATATGATTCTTTCCTTGCACCAACAAACTCAAGGACTACTCCTCTCCATTTAAACATAGCCGTACCATAGTTTTTAAAAACTTGAATTTTGCTTGCATTTGGAAGTTCCTTTTGAACTGATTTAGCAATTTCTATTCCACTTCCTATAGCAACAATATCAATATCTTTTGAGTCTTTTTTTTGTAATAAAAAATCTCTAACAAATCCCCCAATTAAATATGTTTCAATTTTGGATTCTTCAACAACCTTTTTTATTATTTGGAAAAGCTGTGAGCTTAATAATTTATCTGTATTCGGCAAATTCATTTATTCACGAATTATTTGAAGCTCTCCTTTAATATCTATTTTAAATATTCTTGATGGCAAACTACTTGTTTTTTCTTTTTGCAAATTTACAACATGATCAACACCTTCCAAAATTGTTGATGATATTTCGGAATACATTGAAGGTGTTTTATTTTGACTAATATTTGCAGATGTCGAAACAATTGGTTTAGAAAACTCAGTGATTAATCTATTACAAAATTCATGATTTGGTATTCTAATACCCAATGAATTATCCCTGGCCACTAAATTAGGAGCCAATCCTATTGGATTATTGTAAATTATTGTAGTTGGAACTGGATCAGTTATTAATGATTCATATCCTTTGGGTATTTTGGTTATATAATCTTTCAACATATTTATATTACTAACTAAGCATATAAGTGCATTTTTTGATTTTCTTTTTTTGATTTTAAATATTTTTTTTACTGCTTCAGGATTAGTTGCGTCACATCCAATTCCCCATACAGTATCTGTAGGGTATAGAATCAATCCTCCATTATTTAATACTTTAACAGCATTTTTAATTTCAAAATTCATTTATAAATATTTATTCAAAAATACAGTTTAAAAATAACGAAGTTATAAAACATTTATTTCTATTTATATTTACTTATAATTATGACAACAGCATTAGTAATTTCAACTTATAATTCCCCTGAAGCACTCAATATTATTATTGATGCAATATCTAAACAATTTAAAATACCAAATGAAATAATTATTGCTGAAGATGGAAATGACAGTAAAACACTAAAAATTGTTAACTTTTGGAAAAATAAAATTTCATCAAAATTTATTCATATTCAACAAAAAGATTCAGGCTTTAGGAAAGCTTTGATACTTAACAAAGCCATAAAATCATCCCATTCAGATTATATAATTCAAATTGATGGTGATTGTATTCCTGATGAGTATTTTATTTATGATCATTTAGCTAATGCTAAAAAAGGATGTTATTTGTACGGAACTAGGGTTCATATTAAAAAGAATTATATCTCTGAAGTACTATGGTGTTTAGAACATAAAAACCAAAAATTAATTTTTTCTTTTTTTAGCCCAAAAATAAAAAAAAGATTTAGAAAAGTTCGATTACCTTTTTTAAGCATTTTTTACAAAAAAAAACATAAAATTTCTCATAAATTTAGAGGATGTAACACCTCTTTCTGGAGGCAAGATTTTATTGCTGTAAATGGATATGATAATGATTTTATTGGATGGGGGAGAGAGGATTCAGACTTGATGATTCGAATGCATAACAATGGAGTCATGTGCAAAAGGTTGAAATTTGTGGGGGTTGTTTATCATCTTGATCATGATCAAAAAGATGAAACCGGATTTTTAAAAAATAATTTAATTCAAACAGATTCTGTCTTAAATAAAAGAATTAAAGCACTTAATGGTTTATTTGAGTCGACTCATGAAATTTGATAATTTTTCTTTGAAAAGTTCAAATTCAAATTCATTATAAAAGCTTATAATTTCTTTATCTGTCAATCTAAAGTTTTGAAAGTTTTTATCGTAATCCATTATATGAACCCCAACTTCACTAGGAGAGGGATTGATCCACCCACTAGGGTTTATTTGAGGAGAAAATATTGAAAAATTTGGTAATTCTAGCGATTTAGCTATATTTATTGCTCCTCCCTCATTACCAATTATTGCATCACATAAAGAAACAAGTGATATGTAATCTCTTAAACTATCAGGAGATTTATCTAAAACAATTGATTTTAATGTTTTGTTTTTTAAGGAGTTAATCAAATACAATGCTTCTTTTTCCTGACTCCTCATGTAATTTAAAATTAATTGAACTTTATGTACTTCAACTAAATAATTTAAAATTTTAATCATTTTATTAAGAGGATAAGTCTTTAGTTTTGAGCTGCCCAATAAGCTTATCATAATTAGTGGTGACTTTATATTTTTTAATTTTGATTTTGCTGCCCTTTTTTCATTTTCATTGATGTACACTTTTGGTAATGTTACATAGTTGAATTCATTCCCAATAATAGGAATTAATAATTTAATTCTATTTTTAATTGTTAACTGTAAATCACCACCTAACCTTTCTGTTTCTCTTATTATAGATTCAGAATATACCCATTTAGAATACCATTTTTTAAAACCAATTTTTATTTTTGCTGGAGTTAAAAAGGAAGTTAATATACTTTCAGTTTTTCCATAAGCATCTATAAGGATGTCATATTTTTTCTTTTTCTGATTTATTAAAAATTTAATTAATGATATTTTATCATATTTAAAGTAATCTTCAAAAATTATAATTTTATTAATATTAGGATTATTTTGAAGTATCGGAGCTGTATGAGTGTTTGCAATAAAATCAATTTTAGATGATGGATTCCAATTTTTAATATTTTCACATAGCAGTGTGCTAATTAAAACATCTCCAATCATTTTTTGTTGAATTATTAATACATTCATTACACTAATTTATGATTACACAAAAGTACTTTTATTTAAAATAACTAATAAGTCAAATATCCTATATTTGAATTTATGTTAGATCTTTCAATAGTTATTGTTAATTATAGATGTTGGGACAAGCTTGCTGTTTGCTTAAAAAGTATAAAAATGCAGTCTGTAACAATAAAAAAGGTTATAGTCGTTGATAATTTTTCTAATGATGGTGAACTTGAAATTTTTTCAAATAAATTTAATTGGGTTCGTTTTATTAAAGAACAAGTTAATGGTGGATTCTCATACGGGTGTAATATAGGAGCTCAATATGCTAATACTAAATGGATATTATTTCTTAATCCAGACACTAAAATTCCTAAAACCTGTTTTGAAAATTTAATTCCATTTTGTGATAATAATCCTGATTACCGATTGATTTCTATAAATCAATTAGGAGATCAGGGAAAGCAAACTTATCCATTTGGAATTTTTCCTAATTTTTTAAATGTACTTTCACCTATTCGGAGTCTAGAAAGAATTCTTTTCAGACCTTCTCAATCAAAAAAAGTAATTTCTCAAAATCAAATTTCTTTTCCAGATTGGATTTCCGGATCTTTTATTTTAATAAGAAATGATGATTTTATTAAAATAGGGGAGTGGGACGAAAGTTTCTGGATGTATTATGAAGATATAGATCTTTGCAAAAGAGCTCAAAATAACCAAATGAAATGTGTTATGCTTAATCAATGGAGCTGTATACATTCACATGGAGGTGCTTCAAGAAAAAACATTGATACCAGAATTAAAACAAAATCTGAAGTTATTATATCATCTCATAAGTATGCTGAAAAACATTTTAAAGGAATAGGTAGGTTTATCGCACATATTTTAATCTTCATTTCTTCAATCATAGAATTATTTATTTTTTCTTTTTTTTCAAAAGTTAAAAGAGGAATGTTTTTTGTTATGCTTAGGTATTGGTTTTTAAAAACAATTTCAGTTAAGTAAATTAGACTGGCAAATTATTTTCTCTTAAAGCATCATTAAGTGATGTTTTTTTGTTTGTACTTTCTTTTCTTTCACCTATAATTAGAGCACACGGAACATGATATTTACCAGCTTTAAATTGTTTTTCGTAACTACCTGGAATAACAACTGATCTCCTAGGTATTACCCCCTTAGACTCAATAGGTTTTTCACCAGTAACATCAATAATTTTAGTGGATGCTGTTAAAACAACATTAGCTCCCAAAACAGCTTCTTTTTCTACTCTAACCCCTTCAACTATTATAGATCTAGAGCCTATAAATGTGTCATCTTCAATAATAACTGGAGAAGCTTGAATTGGCTCAAGTACTCCGCCTATACCAACACCACCACTAATATGAACATTTTTTCCAATCTGCGCACAACTTCCAACAGTAGCCCAAGTATCTATCATTGCACCACCATCAATATACGCTCCTATATTTGTATAACTAGGCATTAAGATTGTTCCTCTAGCTACATACGCTCCATGTCTTACAACAGCATGAGGTACAACTCTAATTCCTTTTTTTACATAATCTTTTTTTAAAGGAATTTTATCATGAAATTCAAATGGCCCAATTTCAATTGATTCCATCTTTTGTATTGGAAAATATAAAACAACAGCCTTTTTTATCCACTCATTTATTTTCCAAACTCCATTATTTTTTTCTGCAACTCTAATGTTACCAAGATCAAGTTCATTTATTACATCTCTTATAGCCTTTTGGGTTTCTTTATTCTCTAATAATGAACGTTTATTCCATGCAGCTTCAATTAAGGATTTCATATCTAAATATTTTAGTAAAAGTAATGAAACTAGGAATTAGCTGATTAATTTAAGCTGTCAAAATGTATATTTGTTAAAATTTAAAAATGGGTTGTTTGATTGCGTTAGATTTTGGAGAAAAGAGAACAGGTATTGCTCATACAGATCCTTTTCAAATAATTGCTAGTGGAATAACAACTTTACCTCCAAACGAAACATTAATCTTTTTAGAACAATACGTATTAAAAAATGATGTAGAAGCTATTATTGTTGGACAGCCTAAACAAAAGGATGGAAGTTTTTCAAATATAGAGATGCTTATTGTGAAATTCATAGCAAAACTTCAAAATAAAATATCAAACATCAAAATTATTAGACATGATGAAAGGTACACTTCAAAAATTGCTAGTCAGGTAATAATTGACTCAGGAATAAAAAAGAATAAAAGAAAAAATAAGTCTCTTATTGATCAAATTAGCGCAACTATCATCTTACAATCTTATTTAGAATTTAAAAAACTTCAAAAATGATTTTACCAATATTAGCCTATGGAAATCCAGTATTGAAAAAAAAAGCTAAGAATGTTTCAAATGATTTTATAAACCTCAAAGAGTTTATTGAAAATATGTGGGAAACTATGAATAATGCTAATGGAGTTGGACTAGCTGCTCCACAGGTCGGGTTGTCATTTCGTATTTTTATTGTTGACACTTCACCTTTTGCTGATTCTGAAAGCATGAATAAAGATGAATTTGAATTGGTTAGCTCTTTTAAAAAAGTATTTATTAATCCAGTTATAATTAATGAAACTGGAAATAAATGGAGTTTTAACGAAGGTTGTCTGAGTATTCCTGAAGTAAGAGCAGATGTAAAACGTCCCAAAACTATTTTGATTAAATATTTTGATGAAGAATTTAATCAACATCAACATTCTTTTAATGGAATTATTGCCAGAGTAGTTCAGCATGAATATGATCATATAGAGGGTGTTTTG
>Ga0308019_10001021_pt1 | contig 17369 bp, 16 predicted proteins | sample Neamet284_FD_203135 | JGI IMG/M metagenome (GOLD analysis project Ga0308019, IMG submission 203135) | Marine microbial communities from water near the shore, Antarctic Ocean - #284 | ecosystem: Environmental > Aquatic > Marine > Unclassified | place: Southern Ocean | collected 2014-10-01 | reverse complement strand
CAATAAAATAATGTAATTCCCCATATTCTTCAACTTCTACTTGTGATGCAATAAAAAACCAAAATATGGCACTAATGCCCATTCCAAACACATCAGATATTCCGATAGTTGATAATTCTTTCAGAATGTTTCTTTTGGGCTTATTGTCCATGCATTCCATTGATTTTTTATTTGACATAAGTTATAGTTTCCTAATAAATTGGACTATGTTGATTTTATTTGGTGTAGCAAAATAAATTAACGAATCAACAAAATCATGGTATTGGAAGAGAATTATGTTTTTTTAAATGATATTGATTTTTCTATTGAAAAAATCACGCAATTGGATTTATCTAAAACTAGTATTTACTCTATGAATTTTAAAGTTCATCAATACCTTGAATCTCTTTCTATAGAACATAAAATTGCTGAAGACGTACTAGACGAAATTGATTTAAATTTGATTTTTGATAAAACCGTGAGCTCGTATAGGTGGTATGATCACCATTCAATTTCTCAAAAATTACAATTTAATGATACAAATATTCTTGGTATGATGGATGATGCAGAATTTCATACATTTTTAATTATTAAATTATATGAAATTAGAATAATTCAAAAAATTTTAAAAAATAAAGTACCAAATAGAATTTATGCAAATAAAGAAATTATAAATTTTATAAAAAAAATTATTAATACAAAAACAGAATTTGTAGAAATTAAAACCTCCATTAAAGAAACAATGGTATATAATAAAATTGAAATAAAATTTAATTTAGGAACTATTCCTTTTTCATTTAAAATTTCACGAAATTATTACCTAAAAATTAAATCAATAATTGAAAATATTGTTTGCACTTCAAATAATCTTTGGGTTGATCTGTCAAAATTACAAGAAACAATACTTCTTTTAGAAATTAATCCTTCAGTATATTCTGAATTACTTTTAGAACTTTCAAAAAGTGATAAACAGGTAGTTTTATTAAATAATAGAAGATCTGCCATATGGAATTTAAATTCTATTTCAATTCTTAAAAAATCAAATTCAAAAGTACTTAGTTTAGATCATATATTGAATAAAAAAGAATTACAAAATATCTATGATCATGAATCTAAATTTCAAAAAATTTTAGATGGTATATTAATTGATGAAAGAATGGCTGAACTTTTTTTAATTGATAAAATTACCTTTTGGGATGAAATTAAATTTGAATTAATTAATACTTTTAAACATAGATTACAATGGTACATGAAATTAATTTGTGCATCTAAAAAATTTATTGATAATTGTAATATTCACACTGTTTTATCATTAAATGTAATTGGAGAAACTGAAAAATCAATTCTTAACCAAATTTCTAAACCTACTAATTCAGTAATGTTAGAACATGCATTTGCAAATTATACTAATGAAATATCTCGATATGATATTTTAAGTAATTATACAATATTCCCTGATAAAATAGCTGTTTGGGGAAATGTTCAAAAAAATTATTTAACAAATACCCATAATATTCCTGATGACAAAATTATAATTTGTGGTAGCCCACGACATGATAGTTTTTTTAAATCATCTTCAATATCTATAACTTCTAAAGAAAAAATAATTCTTTTATGTCCAAGACCTATAGTTGAACCTGCTGCTCGTCATCATACACGAATGTATATAAAATATGAATATAATTTAAGAAAAATTATTTCTGAATTAAATAAAATTAAAAATTGTAAATTAATTGTTAAATTACACCCCGGAAACATTGATCATAATAATTTAATTAAAAATATTGTTAATGAAATTAACCCTAACATTATAGTTTTTCATACTAAATCAATACATGAATTAATAATTCAATCTAATTTAGTATTAGTACTATCTCCTGATGGTTTTGATCCATCAACAGTGATTCTTGAATCTATTATTTTGAAAAAACCTATAATAAATTTTATTTTAGATGAAAAATTCTATAATTTTTCATTTGACCAGTATAATGCAGTAATATCTATTACTGAAAATGATGACATGAAAAAAATTATTTTAAATATTTTAGATGATACAAAATTTAGAAATAATTTAATTTCAAACGGCAAAATATTTTTAGATGATTATCTTAGTAATCACCAACATGCCGCAAAAACTCTTGCAAAAAAACTACTAAAATTATGACTAAACTAATAACTATGATTCCTTTAAAATAATTTAGAAATAATGAATCTTCAATATTTGACTTCAGCATCCGTCATAATTCATGATAAAAATACCTCAATTTTATGTGATCCGTGGTTAGTAGATGGGGAATACTATGGTTCATGGTGTCATTTTCCAGAATTAAATTTTAAACCTGAAGATTTTAATTATGTTGATTTTATTTATCTAAGTCACATACATCCTGATCATTCAAGTGTTAAAACTTTAAAAAAAATGAACAAAAATATTCCAATTTTAATCCATAGTTACGCAACTAAATTTTTTAAAAATATGATTGAACGTCTTGGTTTTAAAGTCATAGAATTAGAACATAATAAAAGAACTCACTTAAAAGAAAATTTGTATATTAATATTTTAGCTGCTGATAACTGTAATCCTGAATTATGCCATAAATATTTTGGATGTTCAATTGTTGAAAATAAGTTTGGTTCCACATCTATAGATTCTATGGCAGTATTTGATAATGAAACTGAAGTTCTAGTAAACACTAATGATTGTCCGTATTTATTGGCTAATGAAACTGCATCTATAATTAAATCACAATATTCTAAAATTGATATGCTACTAGTTGGATATACATCTGCTTCTGCATTCCCACAATGTTTTGAAATGACTACAAATCAAAAAATTATTGAAAAGAAAAGATTACAATCTATGTATGTTGAATATGCTGAAAAATATGTAGAATTACTAAAACCAAAATATTTTTTTCCATTTGCCGGAAGATATACTCTTGCTGGAAAACTTACAAAATTAAATAATGATAAGGGTGCTTATGAACTTGAAGATGCATATGAATATTTTACAAAAAATTCATCAATTAATTTAAAAAATAATACATGTATAATTCTTAATTCTGGAGAATCTTTTGATATACATTTAGGAAAACCTTCTAAAATTTATGAGTCTATGGATTTAGAAAAAAAAGATAGTTATATTAAAAAAATACTTCATAAAAAAAAATTAGATTATGAATTTGAACCATTTCCTAGTATCGAAGAGATTTTACTAAAAATACCAAAATCATTTGAACATTTTGAAGAAAAAAGAAAACAATTAAGATTTTCATCTGATACACAAATTATTATTAAAATTTCTGAATTACAAAATATCTTATTATCGTGTAAAGGTGATGGGTTTAAAATAATCTCAGAAAATGAATCTAATAAAATTAAAAATTTTGTTAAAATGGAATTAGATCTGCGTTTGTTAAAATGGATTTTAGATGGTCCTAAATTTGCAGTTTGGAATAATGCTGAAATTGGTTCACATATACAATTTAATAGAAATCCTGATAAATATGAGCGAGGATTATATTATTCATTAAGCTATTTCCATTGCTAAAAAATTCAATTTTTTGTCAGTTCATATGTATATTGAATTAATTTAAATCCATTTTTTTTAAAGAAATTTGAAGATTTATCATTTTTTGGACTAACATTTGCTAAATAACGTGATCTTGGATTCATTTTTATTATTTCTTCCAATACTGTCCGCCCAATTCCATTAATTTTAGTTATTTTTAAAATAAAAATTCCTATTTCATTAGTTTTTGTTAAATATGTATTTCCAATTTTTTTATTTTTATGGATAATGATGTACCATTTAGAATAAGGCTTTGATAAAACAAATTGTGAATGCTCTGTATATGTCGGCATTTTTTTATGTGAAATATTGATCATAGGTTCTCTTTCTTTTAATTGATTGTACAAAAATCTAATATCTGATTTATCAACTAGTTTTAATTTAATAGATAAACTATCCATATTGAACATGATTTAATAATGATTGTATAAATATTCGATCATTGAAAGTTTTTTCTATTGCTGAAATTGGCTCCAATTGGGAGGGTGATTTGTCCATTGGAAAAAAAATAATCAAAGAATGCAAAAATTCTGATGCAGATGCAGTAAAATTTCAAATGTGGAGAGCTGAAGATCTCTATCCATCTCATCCATTATTTAAAAAAATTAAAAAAACTGAACTATCTTTTAAAAATGTAGAAAAATTAAAAAATTATGCAGATTCAATTGGAATTGAATTTTTTTGCTCTGTATTTTATCCTGAGGCTGTTGATTTTTTACAAACTCTTGGAGTAAAAAAATATAAAATTGCTTCAAGAACTTGTACATTAAAAGATCCTCTTTCACTAGAAACTTTAGCTGCAGTAAATAATACTAGGAAACCTGTACTCGTTAGTATGGGGATGGGAGGCAACAAAAAATTTATTCAAACCTCATTATCAAAAAATAAAACTACTTTTTGTTATTGTATATCTGATTATCCTTTAAAAATTGAAAAAATAGATTGGAATAATGCAATAAAATATTCTGGATTGTCTGATCATACTATTGGTATTTCTACCCCAATTTTATTTTCGGGTTTAATGAAAATGAAAAATCATAAACAAATTATTATAGAGAAACATGTTAAATTACCTAATTCAAAAAGTCTTGATGCTTCAACATCATTGGATATTAATCAATTTAAAATAATGAATGAAAGTTTTCGTAGTATAGAAAAAATTAAAAATTTTTTATAATTATTAGATTATATTTTATTCTTTTTTTAAAAAGTCTGTGTCTTCTTTTTTTGATTTTTTTATTCCTTCATTTGGGTCAATGCCTGCATTAATTTTTGAAAGTTCTGGTTCATCTGACAATATTTTTAATACGTGATTTATCAAAATTGGTCTAGTTTGAATTTTTTTTATTATATTAGACAAAAATTCAAAATCTTCTTTTTGATCTAATGTCCATCGTAAATTTGATAAATTATCCTTATATTCAATATTTCCAATTTTAAATTCATTATGATTTAAAATAAATTGAGTTACATGCTCTCTTTCTGATGGTAATTTTGCTTCTCTCCATATTTGCTCTAATGTTGTAAATGAAAAAATTTCTACATCTAATCCTTTTGGAAATGTACGTGGAAATGTGTTTGTTACATAATCATAATTTTTAGATTCAAATTTTTCTATTACATTATCTATAACTTGAGGATCAATTAATGGGCAATCTGATGTAATTCGTACTATTGAATCAAAATTAAATTTTTTTGCACAGTAATAGTATCGATCTAATACATCCTTTTCACTACCTCTAAAATAATCACAATCATTTTTTTTTGCAATTATTGTAATTATATCATCATCCTTTGTTGTTGTTGTTGCAATTACAATTCTGTCAATTTTTTTTGAATATTTCACTTGATTAATGACATATTCTAATACAGTATTCTTATCATCTATATTTTTTAAAACTTTTTTTGGTAATCTTGTTGAATTAACTCGTGCCTGAATAATACATCCAATCAATAAATTAATTTCATTTTATTTCTTATTAATACTGTTATGGAATAATTACTGAGATCAATTTTTTCTTTTCTTTTTATTATGATATTTCCTGCTTGAGTTTTTCCCAAATGGTATTTTTTAATGCACCTGAATCCTCTTTTTTCCATACATTTCCTCTAAATTTTTCTGCTGTAGTCCAAAATTCTTCAATTGTAATGTTGATATAATTACAAAATTGTAAAATATATTCTTCTGAGCATTTTCCATCATATTCTAAAACTAGATCAATTGCTTCTTTTCTATTAATATCTCCCTCTCTAATATCATAACATGCATGATCCATGCATTGACCAAACCCAAATTTAATAAATTTTAATAATTGATTTACTTGTGCTAAATCTGAATCTAGTGAAAAGTATGGATTATATGTCCCAATTGAATTTGGATCAAAATTTTTATCTCTTCCAATTAAACCATATTTTTTTGAAAATTCAGCATTATGTTTTTGAGAATATTCTTTAATAAAATAATTTAACCAAATCCCTACGGTTCCTGATGTTTCTAATTTTTTTCTATCGTAATGAAACCAAAATAAATCATTTTCATTTACTCCATCAATTTTGGAATAAATTTCCCAGCCTGAAGAAAGAGTTTGCATTTCATTTGCTTTTAATGCATTTGAATCAGTACCCACCCCAGTTAAACTTGTACCTAAAACTAAACCTGGATTTTCTCCTTGTATAATTAATGATATGTTAAATTTTTCTGCTATGATATATGTTGAAGAAAAAAGTGAAAATTCTGTAGGTTTAACAGGATTTAGATTTTTAAAAAAATCATACGCTATTAATTTTTTCATAATTTTAGGATTTGGTCTTATTGTAATAACATCAAATCCTTGATTCTTTAAATTTTCAATATTTTTTTCACCTAACTTTGTTATATTTTCTGGTTGATAATTTACTAACAAACAATTTAATCCAAATCTATCTCTTGCCGTAATTGCTTGAAATGTACTATCCTTACCTCCACTTATTCCTATTGCACAATCATAATTTGATTTTTTTACTAATTTACTATTTTCAATAATTTTTTTAAATTCAAATTCCCTTTGTTCCCAATCAATACTATTTTTTTCATGTTCCCATAAACATGCACCGCAGACTCCATTTTCATCAAAATATATCCCTGGTCTTGTATCTGGTTGAATACATTCTTTACAAATACGCATTAAGAGTAATTACTCTAGTTGCTAATATCAATGTAGGAGTAAAATCAATTTTTATACATATTTTAGTAATTCAGTATAATTACTATCAAAATAATTGTAAATGATATTAATTACATATGATGAAACTTACTAAATATGAAAAAAAAGATTAAACTTTTTGATCCAAAAATTGATTTTACTGAAAAAAGAAATATAGAATTAGTTTTTGAATCGCATAATTGGGCATCAGGTTCGGGTTCTAATTTTGTTAACTTTTTTGAAAAAAAATTCATTAAATATACTGGTGCACAATCTGGGATTGCTGTTAATAGTGGTACTGCTGCTTTGCATTTAGCTGTTTCCAGTATTTCAAAAGAAAAAGGTGAAATTATTGTGCCATCTTTATCTTTTGTTAGTACTGCACATTGTGTAAAATATTCTGGACACAAAGTAATTTTTTCTGATATTGATCCATCCACCGGTTGTATTGATCCAACAGATGTTGAAAAAAAAATTAATAAAAAAACTAAAGCCATTATACCTGTTCATTTTGGAGGATTATCGTGTAACTTAAAAGAAATTGCTAAAATTGCTAAAATTAATAATATTCCAATAATTGAAGATGCATCTCATGCAGCTGGTACAACATATGCTGGAAAAAAAATTGGTTCTCATAGTGATTTAGTTTGTTTTAGTTTTCATCCCGTAAAAAATTTGGCAATGCCTAGTGGAGGATTTATCACTATCAATTCAAATAATAATAATGATTATTTTAAAAATGATCTACAAACAAAAAAGTGGTGTGGTATTTCAGATAGAATTGGAAACGATTATGATGTAAAAGATTTAGGTTGGAATTATTATATGAATGAATTTTCTGCTGCAATCGGTCTTGCACAATTATCTAAATTAAATAAATTAAATAAATCTCGTAGAAATACTGCTAAGGAATATTTCAAAAGAATCAATGTTAATTCTAAAATGCCATTTGAAAATTCATGTACATACCATTTTTATTGGATTTTAGTTGATAATCGAGATGAAATTAGAGCAAAATTAGATAAATTAGGAATTGAAACTGGAACTCATTACAAACCAATTCACAAAATGAGTTATTATGATAAAAAAATTAATCTATCTGATACTGAAATGTTTAGTAATAAAATTATTACATTACCTACCCATCCTAATTTAACTAATTCTGATATTGATTATATTATTGAAAATATTAATAAAATTATATAATTTATTTTAGAAAATTTTAACTTTGAAATATTTTATGACTTGCCTAATTTTTTAAGATCCTTCTCTATACGTCGTGTTTCTTTCACATTGATTTCTTCTTCTCTGATTGAATCTTTTCTAATATCTTCTAATAATTTTTCCATTTTTTCTACAATATCTTTTCTTTCTGACGCAATATTCACATTTTCATCAGGATCATCTTTTAAATTATATAAACAAACTTTTTTCTTTGAATTATTTCTTGCACGATAATATTTAAAATCACTAGTTCTTACTCCTATAGCATTTCCTGGTTTGGTTGGATTTCTTCTAACTGCATTTTCAATAAAATATGGTTTTTCTTCTAACTCTTCTCCATTAATTAATGGTAGAACACTTCTGCCTTCAGCTTTTTCATTATCAAAATCTATGGATAGAATATCTGTAATTGTAGGTAATATGTCAATTGAACCAACTTGTTGATTAATAATTTTATTTTTATTTTTGATTAGATTTCCTGATAAAATCAATGGTGTTTTTACTGTATCATCTGGTAAAATCCATAATGAACTATGTCCTCTGGTATTCAATGATTTTTGCTCAATAGGCGTTAATTCTTTTTTATATTTTCGATTTTTTATTGGAATTGCAAAATAACGTAAAAATCTATATGGAGTTGCATAAATCCAACGTAAACATTTGGGTGTTTTTTCTTTCATTATTTTTCCAGGTTCAAATAATTCTGGTATGTATGTCAATTCATGCCCAACTTTTGGAGTTGGAATGAATTCTCCATGATCTGCTGTTAAAATAACTAATGTATTTTCCAAATCTATTCTTTCTAAAAATTTACCAATCCAAATATCTAATGCTGAAACCATTTTATCATAATCAGTTGCACCAAATTCATCCTTATAGTATTCTTTTGGAATTCCAAATTTTACACTTCTATGTAAATCTGTTAAAAATATAAAATAAAACCATGGTTCTTTAATTTCTCCATTTTTTATTCTATCTAGTCTTTCTAAAATCATTTCTCCTGTTCTTGATTCTTTATCATTTTCTTCTAATGGGTACAAATATCCTGGTTTTGAAAAATTTTCTTTTTCATCAAATGAATCAAGTAAATTTATAAAAAATGGTGTGCATGGTGCTGTTCCATATAATTTGTAACCTGCTTCACGAAATTTATCAAAAATTTTTGTTGATTGTGAATATGCTGATACAGTTGTAATTCCACTTTGGAAAGGATATTGAGATGTGAAAACTGCACCCATACAAGTGTAACTTCCATCTGATACACTAATGTGCTGATCAAAATATACTCCATTCGCAATTAATCTATCAATGTTTGGTGTCTTAGAAGATTTGTTTTTACCAAAGCATTTATCAGCTCTGAATGAATCAATGCCAATAAAGAGAATATTAGATTTCATATTATGCTTATTTCCATAATCAGTTTTGGTATAATATATTAGTATTCATCAATTTTTTTTAAGAGTTTAATTCTTTATTCAAAATTGACATAAAATAATTTTTAAAAATATCATTTAAATCATCCACACAAATAATGATATATGATACTAGAAAACATATTTTCTAGTGAATAAAAAAATAATAGAACAATGCAGAAAAATTAAAGTTGTAATTACTGATGTAGATGGAGTATTAACTGATGGAGGGATGTTTTATTCTCATGAAGGTGACATTATGAAAAAATTTCATGCAAGAGATGGAATGGGAGTGACACTATTACGAAAAAATAATATACCCACAATATTGATTACAAAGGAAAAAAATAAAATCATCCGTAAATGGGCCAAAAAAATGGCGATAGAACATGTGTATGATGGAATTATAAAAAAAGAAACAGTTCTTCTAGAAATCACGAAAAAAATGAATATTTTAGAATCTGAAATTTGTTATATTGGAGACGATGTTAATGATATAGAAATTTTAAAAAAAGTAGGCTTATCTGTGTCTCCATATGATGCAATAGAACTAGCAAAAAAAACATCAAATATTATAACAAAATCAAAAGGTGGGGAAGGAGTTCTTCGAGAAGTTGCAGATACAATCTTATCAATTAAATTTCCACATAAAACTAATTTTTACTAAACACATATTTATTAAAAGTAAAAAAAAATCTATATTATGTTATTTGTTACTGCAGAATTAGGAATTAATCATAATGGGGATGTTGAAATTGCCAAAAAATTGATTGATATAGCAGTTAATGCTGGGTGTGATGCAGTAAAATTTCAAAAAAGAACTATTGAAAAAGTTTATTCCAAAGAAATTTTAGATATGCCTAGAGAAAGTCCATGGGGAACTACTACTAAAGAACAAAAAATGGGTTTAGAGTTTTCAAAAGATGAATATGATATAATTGATAATTATTGTAAAACAAAAAATATTGAATGGTATGCCTCATCATGGGATATTGAAAGTCAAGAATTTTTGAATCAGTATGATTTAAAACATAACAAAGTTGCGTCAGCCATGTTAACAAATTTGGAATTACTTGAAATGATTGCAAAAGAAAAAAAATATACTTTTATTTCAACAGGGATGAGTAATCTAGAACAAATAAGAGAAGCAGTAGAAGTTTTTAAAAAACATAATTGCCCATTTGAATTACAACATAGCAATAGCTCATATCCAATGAAAATGGAGGAAGCCAATTTAAAATGTATTAACACATTACAAAAAGAATTCAATTGTAACGTTGGGTATAGCGGACATGAATCAATGGGTTACCTAATATGTGTAACAGCAGTAGTTTTAGGTGCAACATCAATTGAGAGGCATTTAACATTGGATAGAACAATGTATGGTTCAGATCAAGCAGCATCACTGGAACCAATGGGATTAGAGCGTTTAGTGCGTGATGTTAAAAGAATTGATGTAATTCTAGGTGACGGAGAAAAAAAAATATGGCCGTCAGAAATTCCTGTAATGAAAAAATTGAGGGCGTAAAATTGAACGATGATTCCATCAAGTCTTATAATGAAAATGGCTATGTAATTATAAGAAATATAATTCCAAAAAAAAGAATTGATTCTCTATTAGAAAATGTATTCAAACTATATTGTAAATATTCGGATGATTTTGATAGCTTTGAAGGGATGGATTATCCATGGCAAACAGAACTATTTCATAAAAAATTAATTGAATTTAGAAAAACAAACCTAGAAGATTTTGGTGCCATTTATGATAGTCTGAAAACAAGCTTATCTTTAACACAACTTGCTAGTGACGACCAAGTTGTTGAAAATGTTGCAAAATTGCTAAAAACTGAAGTCTCAAATTTATCAATTTCAGAACCTATGTGTAGATTAGATGTACCCGATGATAAGAGAAATTTATTTGATTGGCATCAAGACAGATCATATTTCCCTCAAAATCGTGATGGATTAAATGGATTAGTATGTTGGATTCCATTAATGGATATTACAGAAGAAATGGGAGCAATACATATTTCTCCCAAAAGTCATTTAGAAGGTAATTTAAATTTATTACAAAAAACAAAAAAAGATTTGCTACATTCAACTCAAACTCCAGTTCCAAATGATCTTGTAAAAAAATATGATGATGTTATTGTTCCAGTAAAAGCAGGTGATTTAGTTTTGTTCAATATGCTTGTATTCCATAGTTCAGGAAAAAATATTTCTAGTAAAGTTCGTCTTACATTACAAGGAAGATTTCATATATCGACTGCTGATGATTTTATTCCATTTGAACTAAATAATTACTATAATCCATACATAAAACAAAAACTCGAAGAAAAGTATGACTGCTCAGATATTCCAAATAATATAAGACAACCTCCTGTAACTCAATATGGTGCTTAAAACGAAAGAATTAGTAAAAATTAATGAGGATGCCATACAAAATTTATTTTCAATTAAGGACAAAGTTGTACTGATCACTGGTTCTGGAAAAGGAATCGGAAGACATTTGGCTTATTCAATGGCACAATGTTCTGCATTTGTATATTGCATTGACAAAAAATTTCCTGAAGAAATACCAAAAGATATCAAAAAAAATATGTTTCATATAACATGTGACATAACCAATGAGAAATCATTCCGAACAGTTTGTAAGAAGATCTTCTTAAAACATAAGAAAATTGACGTTTTAATTAACAATGCTGGTATAACCACCCCATTAATGAAAGGTAAGTTATTTTATGAAAAAGAGAATTGGGAGAAAACAATTAATATTAATTTAACAGCCAGCTTTTTTTGTAGTCAAGAAGTTATCAGGTATATGATTAAAAGAAAAAGTGGTTCTATCATAAATATAACTAGTTTGAATGCTGAAATAGCTTTCCCAAAAAATCCAAGCTATGTAGCATCAAAGGGTGGTTTGAAAATGTTAGGTAAAGCATTAGCAAAAGATTGGGGAAAATATGGAATTAGAGTAAATAATCTTGGACCTGGATACATTAAAACAGATATGACAAAAAAATCATTTTCAAACAAAAAACTTAGAGAGGAAAGGACAAAACATACAATGTTAGGTAGATGGGGAGATAAGAATGATTTAGTTGGACCCTGTATTTTCTTAGCTTCTGATGCATCAAGTTACATCACGGGTCAGGATGTTTATGTTGATGGCGGATGGCTTGCAAATAGTATTATCGATGAATAGATATTCTAACTAGAATTTACACCAGTCATCAAATGTAGTTTTTGCTGCCAAAACTCCATCCAATGAAAAAATTTTTGTTTTATTTTTTAAAGCATTTTCAAACACTAATTTTTTTCCTTCTAGAAATTTAGCATATGATCCACTTAACTTTACTCCAGAAAGAAGTATAGATTTTGCACTGAAATAACTAGATAATGAAATTGCTGCCAAACCACTATTATCCAATGTAATTACCCCTGATGTAATTTTTGGAAGATCATTTTTTAGATATTGTGGGGAGAACCAAAAAATTTTGCCGTTTAACTCTAGAATTTTTTTCTGTATATCTGGATGAGTTATTAATGATACCGCATAATTTCCTTTTTTTGTAAAATATTCTTTTTTTGGCTTATGATGATCAACTGTAACATATAGATCAGCTTGAATCATGGTAGATGGAGTTGTAAATCTAGGTTTAAATTCAGGATGTGATAATGCACCTCTTCCACATACTAAAATTTTTTCCTGAGCAAATTCAAGATCATCAATAGTTTTTTCTACATTTTTAATATTTATTTCAGAATATGTTTTAATTTTTTCAGGAGTAATGTTATCCAAATATTTAGAATTCAATTTTTATATTTCCCATTTATTTTGAAGAAGGATTTGTTAATTCATTTTCTACAATTTCACATATGATATGATAAATCATTCTATGAATTTCTTGAATATGTGGAGTAGAAGAAGAATTCACAATTATTGGTACATCAACATGTTTTTTTATAGTTCCACCATTATTTCCTAAAAGACCAATTGTGATTGCTCCTTTATTTTTACATGTGATTATTGCTTTTTCTACATTAAGAGAATTACCACTAGTAGAAATTCCTATTGCAATATCATCTTTTGAAATTAAACTTTCACATTGTCTACTAAAAATAGTATCAAATGAAAAATCATTAGCCAAAGCTGTAATGGTTGATGAGTTACTAGTCAAAGCAATTGCAGGTAAACTTTCCCTATTAATATTAAATCGACCTATAAATTCTGCTGCAATATGTTGTGCATCTGCAGCACTTCCACCATTACCAAATAGAATAATCTTATTACCTTTTTTAAGACAGTCAATTATCGAGTTTATTGATTTGTTAATCTGTGGAGATAATAGAATAGAATTTTGGATGATATTTACACGTGTAAGTATTTTATCTTTAATTTCTTCTTCTTGAGTCAAATCCATTTTACTAATACAGAATAGATTTTTAAATTCTTCGCATGTGATTATGATAAGTGTTTTTAAGGTCTAAATAATTCAGGGATATACAGGACATAATAATAGATAAAATGGAAGATAAAATGGAAGATAAAATGGAAGATAAAATGGAAGATAATCTACTAAAAAATAAAAACTGCTTAATCACCGGAGCAACAGGCGGATTAGGTAGAGAAATTGCAATAGAATTAGCAAAAAAAGGATGTAATCTTTTTTTAACATCCAAAAAAGAAGATTTACAAAAATTACAATTAGAAATTAAAAATAATAATGATAAAATTCTTGTGGAATATCAATGTGTAGATCTTAGATATGATGATGGAGTTAAGATATTAGTTAAAAATATTCGTGAAAAATTTTCTTCAATAGATATTTTAATAAATTGTGCAGGAGAAAATCATAGAAAACCGTTATCCGAAAGTACTTTGGAAGAATATGATAGTTGTATGAATTTGAATGTAAGAGCACCATTTGTGTTATCTAAAGAATTTTCTAAAGACATGGTAAAAAATAACTGGGGAAGAATTGTAAACATTGCTTCATCTTCTGCACATAATGGTTTTAAAAATGCTGCAATTTATTGTACATCAAAACATGCTTTGTTAGGCCTATCTAGAACATTATTTGCTGAATTAAAAAATCAAAATGTAAGAACATTTTGTATTTCACCAGGGTCTATGAAAACTAGAATGGCAAAAGAAGATGAAGGATTATTGGCTGAACAGGACTATAGTACATTCATGGATCCCCACGAAGTTGCAGAATTTATTATAAACATAATTTCATATGATAATGAAATGATTTCACAAGAGATTAACCTTAGTCGTTTAATAATTAATTAATTTTAGAGATATCGGCAATCAGTATAAATTTTTTATCTTTTCAATTTAGGTAAAGATTCATTATCAGAAATGCCCTTACGTAGAATTTTCTTTACAAATACTTTAGTTAAAATCCTACTTACGCCAATATCTGAAGAGGTATAAAGTTCAACTGAACGTTTTATTATGTCAAGTTGTTCGTTAGTTAAAATAAATTTTATTCTAATTGAATCCTTTAGATATAATTCAGATAAAGAAATATTTTTGTCATTGGAAAATTTTTCAACATCATAGTGAAGAACAGCTTCAGGAGTTTTATCTAAATTCTCAAAAATATTGGAAATGCATGAAGAATCATAATTTAAGACATCATCTAAGAAATCTAAATTTTCTCGTGTATTTTGTTGGTTTTTAGATAATAATTTTTCAAGTGTTATTTTTGCGAATTTTTTTAAATCAGGTACAAATCTACTCATAGCAATTGCTTTATGAACAAATAGTAAATTATATCCCAAATCACCGGAGATGTATGAGTCAACAATTCCTGGTTTTTGGATATTTTGAATTAGATCTTCATGTTTTAACCACAATTCTTGTCTAGTATCTTGTTCATATTTTGAAAATAGTTCATCAACACCTGCAAACATTTTTTCACTGAAAAGAAGTTCTAGCCAGGCATATGGTGATAATTTTAAAAATTTTATAAAATCTAACGCAGTTCCAAATAAACCATCATTATGAAATATGTGAATTAGTAAATGCATTTTTCTACATTTAACATAATCCTCAAATGAAAGAGAGTTAGTACTGATACAAACTTCTTCAATTTCTGCAGCAATTATTTGCTTTCCTAATACATCATAATAACCAAAACAACGAGGTAGAATTCTAAAACGTGTTTTCATTTCAAACTCATTTCGTGTTAAAGGAGTATTCATTTCGGTTCCAGGTAACATCATTAACTGATATGTATTGACATGATTAAATCTGGCATTAATTACTGTATTAATTGTCTTAAAATGGGATTTTAATGATTCTCCAGGCAATCCAAGTATTATTTCACTTCTAGAATCCGCATCAATTTCTGCAGCTTCAACAGCCAATTGCATTAAACTATCTCCAGAAATGTTACTTCGTTTAATATTTTTTAATACATCTTCATCTAAAGTTTGAACAGAACCCGATAATCGTATTGCTCCTTTTACAAGTCGGGCTGCATTTAAAACTCTAGGTTTATTATTTTTTCCAGTATCACATTGAATATACTCTGGCCAATGATATTTTTCCTGACACATGGCAATAGATTTGCATGTTTCTATGTCTTCATTATACATTCCAAAATTAGAATCAACTAACCATAAATCATTACGACCACCTTTATTTCGAACTTGTTGCATTTTTGAACCAATATAATTTAGTTCAGAATTAATTTTTTCTTCTTTATTTCTATATATTTTTGAATAATATGACATTCCTTCAACACAAAATGTACATCCAAAAGGACAACCACGAGTAGTCTGTATAACCGGTTGTAATTTTCCATCAAAGAATTCATCCATTTTTCCTTCCAGATATGGAGAAGGGATTTCAGTTAAATCTTTTATTCGTTCAACCGTGGAGGAAATTCTTGCTTGATTATCTGATGAAATGTAATGTACAGAAGGTAATTCCGTTTTTAGATTAGTCTTTTTCATACCTGAACGTATCAATTCAGCAATGAGATTTGCAAAAGCTAGTTCACCTTCACCCTTGATATGAAAATCTATTTCTGGATGATCTCTTAGAAATTTTTCCTGCTCAGATTCTACAACAGGATAGTTTGGACCACCCATTACAATAATAGTATCTGCAGCATATTCCTTTATTCTTCTTGCAAGAGCTAGAGATAATTCTGAATTCCACATATAATTACTAAAACCAATTACATCTGGAATTTCTTTTTCTAAAGCCACACTTAATTTTTCAGGATATTTAAAAAGTCTGATTGGATTATTGAGTTTAACATTTTTTTCAGTAAATGTTGCAATACCGCCAACTGCAGAAGGCATAGATTCAGATGAAATTTGTTGTTGAGTGTATGTTGGATCAACTAACCAAATTTTGATATCCGAGGAATTTTCTATTTCAAGATTAACAGAGTTTGATTTCTCTTTTACCCCGTCATGTTTAGAATCAATTTTTATTAACGACATTCTTATTTTCTTAAGTCCCCAGATAATATTTAACTATCTGTAATGATTTATACGTATATTTACAAGAAATCATTTTTTAATAATTTCATCATTCGTTTTACATCTTTTAAATCTTCAAGGGTGTCTATGTTATATGATAATTCAATAGGCATTTTATAAAATCCAATTTTGCCAGAGATTCGACAATTATTTGTTTTAAATGCATCAAGTGTACTTGCAAACAGAGCCCCATTCTCATACAATTGTTCTTTCATATTTTGATGATTAGGTCTTTTTTTAGGATCATAACTAACAGATTTAACATTATCATTTTTTTTATAATTCCATAAGAATGTGTAATAAGAAAAACCACTTAAAACAGAATCAAATTTATTTTTAATCAACAGCTTCAGTGCACCATCAATATGAAATGAATTTCTTAATGGAGAAGTATTCTGTAAAATAATTATTAATTTAGGTACATAATTTTCTTGTTCCTTCAAAGAATCTAAAACATGGTTTATTGCAGGTTCCAAACCAATTTTATCATCA
>Ga0308019_10001018_pt1 | contig 17381 bp, 19 predicted proteins | sample Neamet284_FD_203135 | JGI IMG/M metagenome (GOLD analysis project Ga0308019, IMG submission 203135) | Marine microbial communities from water near the shore, Antarctic Ocean - #284 | ecosystem: Environmental > Aquatic > Marine > Unclassified | place: Southern Ocean | collected 2014-10-01 | reverse complement strand
ATTAATCTCGAAGAAGATGTCCTCTACCTTCGACGCAATATTGCAATGTTACATCGATTGCTGAATGAAAAGAAAGTGAGTGAACACGATATCGAAACGATTCTCCTCCGACTTCGTAGCGCCACTGGTGCTGCTGAGATGGGTGACGTAGGCGGTGCTGCTGGAGAAGTTGAATACCTCGTTGATGATTTGATCGGCGGAAATACTTCGACTCTCAATCCGTTCCTCTTCCGACATTTCTGGATGGGACTCGAAACACGCTGGCCCGCAGGTGGAGATGAAGGGGTACTGGTTGTTCGTATCATCAACGATGGACCTGTGGCTATGCCGCCAATGCGCCTTGCTCCACCAGTCCCTGAAGGTTGGACCTCGACTCCGGCTTCAGTTGACCTTCCAACAATCGCTCCTGGAGGAAACCTCCCTGTCCGATTCAATGTGGCTACCAACCGTCGTCAAAATGCCGATGAAGTGCCTCTCTCGCGCAAACTTGCAATTACCACGGGGTATGAAATCCGAACTGGTGAAGTTTTCCTTACCATCCGAGCTCAGAATCGTTCAATGGAACCGATTTCAGATGTTCTTCTCTCTCCATGGTTCCCACCTGGATATACTTCCGATACTATTCCTTTCGTGGAACGTCTTGTTCCCGATGAAGTGGCCATTATTCGTATGCCACTTCGAATCAACATGAAATCAGGAGGTACTTCCTGAATTCAATCCTATTCCCCCCATTATATGGGAGGTTACAAAAGGTGAACTTATGAAAGAAAATACAAACGAAAAAAGCGATACTCTCGCAGCGATTGGTATTGGTGCCATGATTGTCTTCATCGCATTGATTTTGGTTGCTGCAGTTGCTGCGGCAGTTATCATTCAAACTGCGGAGAAGTTGCAGCAAAATGCTCAAACGACTGGTTCCGAGACAACAGATATGTTATCTTCGAAAGTCCTTGTTATGAGCGTTATAGTCCCTTCAACTGATGCATTATACATCACATTTGAACTTGCACCGGGTTCGTCTAATATGGATCCGCGTGACGTTGATTGGTCCATTATCTGTCAAAGGGACGGTGATAACGACGGGGTTCCTGACACAGGAGGTGCAGAATACGGCACATTTGCCGCAGCATCAACCGTTGGTTCAGCAGCACCTGTAAACGGCCTTTTAGTTGCTCACACAACCTATGACATCACAATCCCAGCAGGTGATTTGACCAATTGTCCTCCGGCTCAAAATGAAGACCATACCCTTTTGATACAATCTCAAGCAGGTGGTTTCACATTTGAAACTTTGAATTATGGTTCAGATGTTACTGCAGGGGCGGTGGTCGTATGAAGAGAGAATCTCAAGAAATTCAAGATGACAAGTTTGCAGCGATTGGTATTGGTGCAATGATTGTCTTTATTGCACTTATTCTGGTTGCCGCAGTTGCAGCAGCCGTTATTATTCAAACCGCTGAAAAACTCCAACAGAATGCACAAACAACCGGTGAAGACACTTCCAAAAACTTGGCTGGAAAACTCTTGGTTAACGCTGGATTTGTGGCCACTGGGGCACCCGGTGCACCGGCTACCTACACCGCTGATGACGCATACACACTGTATGTCCGTCTCGCACCTGGTAGTAAACCAGTGAAGATTAATGAAATTAGTTTCCAAATCATGTGTAATAACGGTATCATCGAAGGTATCTTTTCAGTTGCACAAGCAGGCGATATCGCACTGTTGGACCAAGGCGATGGTGCTGTTCTTGGTGGCAATACGGAACTTCAACCAGGTCAACCATATGTTCTTTGGATTGACGCAGACCAAAATGGAATTGATTGTTCCGCTAACAATTTCGATGATAACGTTCGAGACACGACCATCCAACTCTACATTCACGTTGGAACAGGTGGAACAACTTACGAAGTTCTTACCCTGGGTTCAGATGTCGCTGGCGCTGAGGTGATTTGAGACTTCTTTGCTTCGGCTTAGAATGTTAAGGAGGAATATGTATGGCATGGCCTTTTAGTAAAAACACCGCTCAAAACCAAGATGCAGATGCTGCTCTTACGGAAGAACGCCTCAAAATAATGGCAAATATCGCCATTGAACAGGTACCTCTTCCTGAGGAAGGAGAACTCAACCCTGAAGATGCTTGGACCATTAGCCCTGGACTCACCATGGCTCGTCTCAACAGCCTTGGAAGTGTACCGACCGTTGCTGCAAGTCTTTCAACCGTAGCAGCAGCTCCGACCCAAGTGAACACAACCGTGGACACCTCCGGACTTGAACGGCTAATCAGTAATCGTCTCGACATGGTTGAAGACGTCTTACGTATGGTGGAAGTTCGATTAAGTGAACAACCGTCTGGAACCCATGGAGAGGACTCACATTTAGAAGGTGATGGGGAACATTCCACTCACGCTGGTGATACAATCATCACCGCATCAGGTGAGACAATTACCGCAACTGGTACTGACCGAATGATGGGAACCGACGATGCTCCTCTGGTTGAATTGTATGAAGCACAAGCTTTGGCTGCAAATCCATTTTTGCACGCCCCTTCTTTTGGTGCAACAGCCGATACCAATCAAGTAGGTGCGCCTACAATTTCAGCCCTTTTACTCGACCACATGTCGGGTATGGCAGCGGTAAGTTTTGCTCAGAAAGCGATGGCTTCCGGTATGCTTTCCGATGATGAAGGTCGAAAGGTACTCGCAATTGTTCAACTTGCAGAACCAGGACAATCAGAAGCAGCCCTCGACGATCATTTGACGCACAAGGAGTTGCTCACGTTTTCATCGCTTGTAAGTTCATGGCGAAACGTGAAATCACTTCGAGGTGAAGTCTGATATGGGTGCTTCGGTCGGGATTGGAGGTCTCATCATTGGGATCTCTATGTTGTTGGTCTTTTCAATGGCCGTCACAACATTGAGTAATCAAACGGCTACCTCGCTGGAAGCTATTGAATCTGCTCAGCAACCCGACCCAATTACCACGATTGATAATGCCAACTTTATTCCAATCGCCGTACATTCAATAGAGGTCGTATTTGGAGGAGCAACGAACAGTTATCTGGACGGTTTTCTCACATCTTCAAGTTGCCCTGGATTTATTGCAAGTTTCACAGTTGTCGATGGTATAATTGAAGACAGTGTAGCCATTCAAAACCCAGGTAGTTGCTCTGTAGTTCCTACGGATATGACAGTTGATGGGCAAACCGATGCCGGTGCTAATTTCGATGTAGTCACTCGTGGTTACCTTTTTGCAAATTTGACCAACGGTGGTGCTGAAACCATCTCAACAGACACGGCTTGGTTATTCTTTGATGGTCTCTCGCCTCAAACAATCGCATCTGCGGGTTTTGTTGTTGATGATTTTGACAACTGGTTTTCCGGTGAGACTGTTGAACTCTTTTGGGACGATGCCAATGATCATACTCGAATCAGTTTGACCGTTGGTGAAACAAGTGTGTCTCGAGTAATTACATCCATCTGAGGGATTTGAATGGCAGACGGCGGTGCATCTACAATCATAATGCTGGTTACGGCATTATTGATATCAAGCGCTGTTAGTGCCGTTCTTGTCCAAGAATGGTCAGCAACATCTCGTGCTATTGAACTTCAACAGGAAGGGTTACAGCTTTCAGAAGAGATTGGTATAGATTTTGCTGGTGACCCAATGATGGTGTCACTTTCGACAAATCCTGGTCCCAAAGATATTACTTTTTACATTCAAAATACTGGCAGCCACACGATGGATGAATCCACTCTTGGAGTTCTTGTAGACGGAGTGAACGTCGATGTTGATTCAACAGCATTTGTACCAGCAGGTTCTGGAATATGGTCTCCGAATGTCTTACTCGAAGTAACGCTCGTTGTCGGAGCGAATGAATTTGACGATGGTCAAGAAATTTCAATTTATGCAATTGCGAGATCTGATGATGTATCGGGCATCTCGGTGAGTGCAAGTATGAACGAGGAGGTGCGGTTGAATGAATAAGAACTCGAATGAAAGCGATCCATTCACAATGGCACATAAACCGGTTGAGGATGGTTTTCCGTACGACCTTGAAACTGATTCACTTGCTGATTCGATGGGTCTTCGCCTTCCAAACCGTTCTCTCTATGTTCTCCAAGGCGCTGTCGGTGGCGGTAAATCGTTGGTTTCGCAACGTCTTGTCTATGGCATGATTGAAAACGGCGTCAAAGTACTGGTCATTACCACAGAACTGACAACACGTGGTTGGATTGAACAAATGGAGTCGATTGGATACGGAATTACAGATGCTATCCGTGAAGGAAAACTTATGGTTTTCAGTCGCTTTGGTTCCATTGCAGAGTCCACACCTGATGTGGGCCTCATTCAACTCCTCGAATCTGAAGCAGTCGGGCTTGCCGATGTCGTCGTTATTGATTCAGCAAGTTCGTTGATGCCTTCTGACCTTGATGATGCGAGTCGGTTCCAATTAATGCAACGCCTTCGTCAAATTTCTTCACAAGGCCGTTCACTTATGCTTTGTGTTGACCCCGTTGAAATGGATGAAAAGTTGATGCATAATCTTCGCAGTTCAGCAGAAGTTGTCTTGGATCTCATGACAACGATGATTGGAGGCGAAATCAAACGTAACGTGGTCGTAACCCGTTATTTACGTGCTGCAGGACCAGTTCAAACATCAATCGGATGGCGTGTTGAACCAAGTATGGGCTTCATTGTCGATATTACTGCAGTGAGCTGATGGAGGTATTGTGATGGCTGAAGATGAAACTCGATTTGCTAAGGGCGACCTTACTAGCGTCATGAATGCTTACCCTCACGTAGCCAATTGGGTTCGTGACTTCGAAGCACAATACGGTACACGCCCGATCTATTACGGACCTCTTGACAGAGATGCCAAAAAGCAACGTCCTCTGAATTTGATTTATCTTGCGAAAGAGCCAATTTTCATCCATATTTACGAGCCACCGGCTGATGAAGAAGGTGGAGGGCAGGTTCTTTGGTTTGGATTGGAGCCACAATTGACCGAGGAAGAAGAAAACATTCGTCGCGAATTAGTTGAAATCCTTTTGCAAGAAGCACCATCTGCTCCTTCCTTTACAACCGATAATGAATTCGAATCAATTCTTTCCCAAATGATTGAAAAATATACTGTTCTCGAATCCGAACTCACAACCTCCGTACGCCGTCAAGGACGTATGTGGGAAATGATGGGTTTGGATGACAAAAGAATGATTGTCACTCCAGAGCAACGTGAATTATTACAGTATACCATTATACGTGACTTGATTCGAAATGGACCATTGGAACCTTTGCTTTCAGACGAGATGCTGGAAGATATTCACTCAATTGGTCTGAAGCATGTACATATGGACCACAAAGTGTTTGGAATGGTCACCTCCAATATACGATTCCGTGACCGAGATGTCCTCGCTCGGTTCTTGCGTGCAATGTCGGAACGTATCGGACGACCAGTCTCAGATAACAGGCCAATTATCGACGGTGCTTTGCTTGATGGTTCTCGTATCAATATTATTTTCTCTGACGATGTTTCAATGCTCGGTCCATCGTTCACTATCCGTAAGTTCGCTGAAGAAACGATTTCTATTACTCAATTGATTGCATGGGGTACGATTTCATCTCAAGTTGCTGCTTACATTTGGATTTGCCTTGAATATGGTATGTCAGTGCTGGTTTCGGGAGAAACAGCGTCTGGAAAAACAACGACTCTCAATGCGATTTTACCGTTCATCGACCACAATGTCAAAATCTATTCTGCTGAAGATACACCGGAAGTTAAGGTTCGCCACAAGATTTGGCAACGACTGGTCACTCGTCAGTCGAAGAATGAAGATTCAAGTGTCGAAATGTTCGACCTCCTCAAAGCAGCTCTGCGTAGCCGTCCACGATACATCATCATCGGAGAAATTCGTGGTGTCGAAGGTGCGACAGCCTTCCAGGCAATGCAGACAGGTCACCCAGTTATTGCAACGTTCCACGCATCATCAATCGTAAAGATGATTCAAAGATTTACAGGTGATCCAATCAATGTCCCGATTCGTTTCTTCGATAACTTGAATTTTGCGATTTTCCAAGAAGTTGTGGAAGCACCAGGTGGTGGAATCGCTCGACGTGTCACAGGTATCGATGAAGTCATCGGATACAATAAACACAGCGACGGTGTCCTTACACGTGGAATGTTCGAATGGGACCCTGTAAAGGATAAGCACTATTTCCGAGGAATGTTCCAAAGCCATTTGCTCGAAAATAAAATTGCTGCAATGGCTGGATTTGCTAATAAACGTGATATTTACGATGAAATGCTCAAGCGTGCTGACGCTCTTCAACGCATGGTTGATAGAGATTTAACGCATTACGATGACGTCTTTGATTTGCTCGGAATTTATTACAACAGTGGATGGGAATACTTCGACAAGTCTGTGGATACTTGGAAAGGCATAAACCATGATTGAGGGATGATGTATGCAGCGAATGTCTTACTGGCAAATCGCTCTACGTCGCGTAGAAATTCCAATTGTTCAATTCTTGACTTTTATGGTCGGAGGAGCAGCCCTTGCGGGTTTGATCTTTTCGTTCATCTTCATTTATGTGACGGGAGGAATGGGTGAGCAAGGCCTTTTCTCTGGCTCTGCAGGCGTTCTTTTCATTATAATTTTACCAATTATCACTGGTGGTGCAGCGTTAGGGTTCCCCCTTCTAGAAGTTCGACGAGCTGCAAACCTCATCGAGAAAGAAATGCATATGTTCATCACACGAATGGGTATTCTCTCCTTGGGTGAAGTCGCTGCTCAATCTATATTCGATATTCTCAAGCAAATGAGCGATTACGGTGAATTGGCAAAAGAAGTTAAGCGGATTGAAATTTTAGTTGTGAAATGGCATACTTCGTTACCTGAAGCATCCCGAATCGTGGCTCAACAAAGTCCGAGTCCTCTGTGGGCTGATTTCCTTGACAGAATGGCGTTTTCAATAGAAGCAGGTCAAGCAATTGATGATTTCATGCGCTCAGAACAAGAAACGATTGCAGAGCAATACGCTACCTTGTATGATACTCGCCTTGAATCGGTAGATACAATGAAAGAAATCTATGTTTCATTGAGCACTGCGGGACTTTTTGGTTTGGTTATTGCAGGTATTCACTTGGTTCTTTTCGAAGTTGGTTCTGCCAGCGATACTCCAATTATGGTTGCGAGTCGGATGCGTTTCTTACTCCTCGCAGGCTTACTGTTTACCATCATTCAAATCGGAGCGGTATTCGCATTCCGTGCTACTATTCCAGAAGATCCAACCTTTGCTCGTGACGAACTTGATACACCCTTCCGAATCAATTTCTTCCGTTCCTTGGTTGGTTCGGGTATTCTTACAGCCATTCTTTTAGTGGTGACTTTCTTTACCATTCTCTCAGCATGGGAGGCTGTTACTTCACAATGGGATCGTTATGGTCTCCTGTTCATTGCAGCACCACTTTCTCCAATGCTTGTCCCAGCGCTAATGGTTGCTCGCGAAGAGCGACAAATTCTTCGCCGTGATGAAACATACCCCGATTTCATTCGTGCTTTGGGCGGAACTGCACAGGCCCGTTCGGCTGAACCTTCAGCTACCATCAAGGCGCTTCGTGGTATTGATTTCGGAATGCTTGACAATTCCATTGACCGTTTGGAACGTCGTCTCTCAACTCGTATTGACTCGGACCGCGCCTGGGACTACTTCAATGCAGATACCAATTCAGCAGTTATTTCACGGTATACTCGGATTTACATTGAAGGGTCACATTCCTCGGGGCAGCCAGCTCGTACAGCGGAATTAGTTTCACGTTCGGTTGGAAGTCTGCTCTCATTACGCCATCGAAGGTCGCTCTCTGCAAACACTATGCGTGGCGTTGCACTTGGTTTGCTGATCGCTTGCGTCACCAGTTTGAATGTCACGATTGCTATTGTCACGAAACTTGGTGATTCGATTGCTGGTGTTGCCTCAAGTTTCAGTGACACTGATGTGAGTGTACTTTCCGAATTCGGTGCGGGACTTTCCCTTCCAATTATGGATGACGCATCAGGAGTCGAAGAAAACATTCGATTGTTCAAAATCATTGTCTCCATCTTGATTCTGATTCTCGTGTGGGCTGTATCAGTTATTTCTAACCGATTAAGAGGAGGAGGGAATACAACTGCTCTTGGCCAATCCATACAATTGCTTTGGGTTGCCGGTATTGCTTCATACGTTACATCCCTCATACTTTCAGCTGCATCCTCTCTGTTCAATGTTTAAGAATCCCAACAACAATAACCCCGTTGCTAGATTTCAGTTTATGCAAACCCTCCCTCCACCGCCAACTCCGCAAGCAGTTCAGCCGATTGCTGCACCAGCATCTCCGTATCAACCTGCAGTAGGATTCCAGCAATCCGCAATGAGTTATTCTTTTCATCGCTGGCTCATGTTGGGTGTTGTCCTTCTTCTCTCTTCAGTAGTTTTTGTCGAAGTCATCGGCATGTTTGGTCCCCCATCAATCGTTGATTACAACATGGAACAAGAAAATATTCTGGATGTCATTGCTGATGATACCGAAGCCCATACTGATTTGACACGGGTTATTACCTCGGTAGGAACCATTTTGCAAGCCTTTGGACTGGGTCTTATAGGCTATGCTTTGCTTAGAGAATCCCACGATGGGAAAAATGAGCACACTGCTTTACGAGTAACTGCAGTTATAGTCGGAATACTGGTGCTTACGACGATTGTATCTCAACAAATCTCACTCTTCTGAGCTCAACGCTTCTTTTCGAAGGAGATACGCTTTTTTGTCGCTGTCCAAGAACAAATTGGGCATTTGGTAAGGTCATGCCCACGTGCAGGGCAATATTCTCTGCCGAAAAAGATGATTTGCAAATGCAGTTTGTTCCACAAATTCTTTGGGAATATCGCTTTCAAGTCACGTTCAGTGCGTTCTACAGTTGAGTCGTTTGATAATCCCCAACGGGCAGCGAGGCGATGTATATGCGTGTCAATCGGGAAAGCAGGAACTCCGAAAGATTGGGCCATTACAACGCCTGCAGTTTTGTGACCAACGCCTGGCAAGTTTTCGAGATGTTCGAAACTTTCCGGCACGATGCCCCCATGTCGCTCAAGCAATAATTCAGACAAACGACGGATATTCTTTGCTTTTGTTGGCGCTAATCCGACTTGCCGAATATCATTGAGAATAGTTTCTACACTGAGTTGTACCATTGCTTCAGGCGTTGGTGCTTTCGCAAACAAGGCTGGAGTGACTTGGTTGACTTTGAGATCTGTTGTTTGTGCACTCATCAAGACTGCAACCAATAATTGAAAATCATTTTGATGGTCGAGTGGAACAGGTGTCTCTGGATAGAATTCTTCCAGTATGGCAACAATACGTTCTGCCTTTTCGCTGCGTTTCATCTCATTCACCTTTGAGCGTCAGCAATTGTGGAGGTACGTGGTAGACATAGTTGAGATCTTTTCCGAGAAGTTGAATTTTGAATTCATCTTGTTCAAACACAACGCGTTCCACTTTAGCGTCAATACCATGTAGTGGCATTGCTGCAGCAAAATGCCCGTTTCGATAGAGAGTTAGGCTGGTTTCGACTTTCCCAGGTACTGAACTGAAACAGAGGTGCTCTTCATTCCGTTCAACATTTCCATCTACGGAGAGGAAGAATGATTCAAATGAGTCAGCAATTTCGGACCATTGCTCTACCTTGAAACTGAACATTGAGTCACCTCAAGATTCAATTTGCACAGCGTAGGCTTCACCGGTTTTCCATCCGAAAATTATTCCTAGAGTTACTGAAAAGAGTGGGATTCCGTTACAAATGAGCGATTCCATAGGCTCAGTGCCCGGTTGACCAGCAGCGTACCAAACCAGCATCGCCAAAAGAAGGCCGGGGATTAGCATGACAGCACCCATGATGAGGGTTCTCAAGAGACGCATACCACAGCCAGCAGGGGGTGTGACATGAAGGTGTGGTTTGAATCTCATCAAGCAAGTCGCCGAGACAGTTCTTCTCCAGAGAGAGAATTCAAGACATTTTCCGATTCAATCCAACCTTTACGAGCAGCCATGACTCCGTAACTGATATCTGCTAAACCACGAATTGAATGGGCGTCAGGATTGATGATAATAGGGACTCCTAATCCCTTTGCGTGTTTGCATAAGCGCCAATCTAAATCTAATCGATAAGGGCTTGCATTCAATTCGACAACTTTCAGATGTCCATCATCATTCTGTTCAGCCATATATTCGAGCACCGCAAATAAGTCAACTTCGTATCCATCTCGTCCTTGCAGTATTCTTCCAGTCGGATGGCCAAGTATGGTGGTTGAAGGATGGTCGATACAGCGCATCAATTCTTCCGTATTCTGAACTTCATCTCGGGCTTTCCACTTCGAAATTGCATGTACGGAGGCGACGGTGTAATCCAGTTCAGCAAGCACATCATCTGGGTGATCCAGTTTTCCACCTTCAAGAATGTCCGATTCTACACCATGGAATAATCGGAAATCTACGCCCTCATTCGCCCAGGCGTTGTTGTATTCACGGATGGTGGCACCTTGTTGGAGCAAATCTTCAGCACTTGCGCCATTTGCAATTTTTAGTGTTGGTGAATGGTCAGCGACACCGAGCCAATTCCATCCCATCTTTCGTGCAGTGTCTGCCATTTGCTCGAGTGTTGCTTCGCCATCAGATAACGTCGTATGATTATGAAGTGCTCCGCGAATATCCGCTCCTGTGAGCAGTGTTGGTAATGCGGAGGACTCTGCAGCCAATATTTCGCCAGTATCTTCTCGAAGTTCAGGCGTGACCCATTCAAGGTCAAGATGGCGATAAATCTCTTCTTCATTCGTAGCATGAAGCGAGAATTGTGCTGCAGCCATTCCCTTCAGTTCTCCTGCCTTCGCATCGGGGATGAGTCCGAATTCATTGAGTTTCAAGCCTCGGTCAATCGCTCGTTGACGCATGGCAATGTTGTGCTCTTTGCTTCCGGTAAAATAGGCTAATGTGAAAGGGAATACTTCGGGGGGAACTAACCGTACTTGTGCATCAATCGTGCCACCACTTTCCAATTGCTCGTAATCTTCGCCTCCAATGGCATCCAATACGTTTGGGTCAATATGGCCAACAGTGAATCCGCCTTCGAAAACGCTCGTGTCCAGAATGATACTGATTTTCGAATCCCCTGCACCTTTGACATCAGCAATACCTGGCAATCCGAGAATCGCTTGCGAGACCATTTCATGATTTTCACTTTCAACCGCGACGACTAAGTCCAAATCTCCAATTGTTTCTTTGCGACGTCGAGCACTTCCTGCTAATTGGGCTTTAATGACTCCATCAAGCGTTGCAATCTTTGTTTGAAAAGCCTCGCCGTACATCAGACCAATATCGAGTCTACGACGAGCTCTGAAGCGCGCCAGTAATTCGATACCATTCAGCATTCGTTGTTGTGATTTTTCGCCAAATCCTTTCATCGGTGCAATCAGCCCCTCCAGTGCCACCTGTTTCAAAGTAGCAACAGAGTCAACCCCCAACTCTTCATTCATCAGTTTAATTCGTTTTGGCCCAAGACCAGGGATGCCGAGCATTTCGATCAAACCTTTCGGGGTTTGTTCATGCAGGTCTACCCAGTCGCTCGGCCAACGCCCTTCTCCAATGGCTTGAGTGAGGGCAGAACCGAGTCCTTTCCCAATTCCTTTCATCTCATAAAGACGGCCTGTTGCTACGAGTTCACCCAAATCTTCCGTGAGTCCACCAAGCATTCTGCTTACATTTTGATACGAGCGTACACGGAACACATTTGCTCCATTGAGTTCGAGTAAAACTGCTACTTGGTGCAGAACCGTAGCGATTTGGTTCCGAGAAAAATAAGGTGGACCGTTTGGTCGTGCCTTCGGGAGTGTGAAACCGCCCCCTGCCATGGTGTCTGATACACTCTACCCTTCTCAAACATTGCTCTCTTCATTCTCAACGAAACTTCAAGTTGAAAAACCACAAGTCCTACGCCTTACCATGGTCAGTGCAGATTCTATCGAACTTCTGGCCGAGTTGCTTTGTGGTATTTCAGCACTTTTGTTCACCTTTATTGCCACTTTTTCACGCTCAGAGAAAGCAGAAAACATTGTACAAAATATAATTGCATTTTGCTTGATTGCCGCAGCTGCTGTGCTTTGGTGGCTTTCACTTTCCGGTGGAGAATTGTGGGGCTCGAATTATCTTCCAAAACCACTTTCGTTAGTCTGTATTGTCATTGCGATATCTGCACGAATGAATATCAAAGGCGAAAATGTCTCCTTTGGAGCGAATCCACATACCATCGGTAAATTGGACGAAGAAGAGTAATCAGATAATCTCGCCACGAGGTTGTGACGAATCGGTATCGACGGGTTCAGTACTCGCTGCTTCCTTTTTCATTTTGTTATCGATGAAGGTACGCATGTACTCAGGAAGTTCACCGTTGACAAAAATCACATCGTTAATGTGGTCAAGTTTCTTCAAAGAATAGTAAATTTGCATGGCGGTCATTGGTGTTGAGGAACATCCAGTGCATCCCCCATCGAGGGACAGCATGATGTTTCCGTCTGTTGTGTCGAGGACAGTCACGACGCCATCGTGTTCATCAAGGATCTCTTGGACTGGACCGATTTCGGCCAAGACTTCCTCTGCGGTGATGCTCATTGTTCCAGTGCTGTAGTATCTCCCCTTTGAATAATTGCTTGTCCGAGTTCACATTTCTCTTATCTACGGCATCAATCGGTACCCCCCAAAAAGCAGTGCAGGGAGGGTTTTTTTTGGGGAACCACTTATGAAGGGTTCTTTGGTCGGCGGCATTACAGGTGTTCTATAATGATGGAAAATATACCAATAATTGCTGCTGCAGCAGGTCTTGTCGGACTTGTGATTGCGTTTATACTGTATCAACAAGTCAACAAAGTGAAAATTGATGACGAAAAAGTTGCCAGTATTACCAAAGAAATTCAAGAAGGCGCAATGGCTTTCCTTGTAGCCGAATACAAAGTTCTCGCTATTTTCGTAGTAGCTGTCGGTGCTCTTCTTGCCTTTTTGAATAATATTGATACCTCTCTTGCTTTCTTTGGTGGTGCAATTGCTTCGGTCATCGCAGGATTCTCTGGAATGCGTGCGGCTACTTCTGCGAACGGCAGAACTACAATGGCTGCAAAGACCGATGGTCGTGCAGGTGCTTTGGCAGTTTCGTACAACGGTGGGGCTGTTATGGGTCTCTCAGTTGGAGGACTTGGACTTCTCGGAATCTCACTGGTCGCTTACTGGCTTGGTGCTGGTAATGAGAATCCTGACCTCTCTGCAGCTGCAGGATTCGGAATGGGCGCATCTTCTATTGCTTTGTTTGCTCGTGTTGGTGGCGGTATTTACACCAAGGCTGCTGACGTTGGTGCAGACCTTGTCGGCAAAGTCGAAGCAGGAATTCCTGAAGATGACCCTCGTAATCCTGGAGTTATCGCAGACAATGTTGGCGACAACGTTGGCGATGTCGCTGGAATGGGTGCAGATATCTTCGAATCTTTCGTTGGTTCAATTATCGCAGCAATGATTATTGCAAGTTCCGAAGGCTTCGGCGGCGCAGGATTTACTGGTGCATCCGACTATATCATGATGCCAATTATGCTTGGCCTCATTGGCTACCTTGCTTCGATCGTTGGTGTCTTTTCCATGTACATTCTCAAGAACGGCAAGGATGCAGCAGCGGCTCTTCGTAACACTACTTTCATTGCAGCAATTCTGTTTTGGGCTGGTGGCTATCTTTCCATCAACCAAGGCTGGATTGATGTAGTTCCTGGCGTCATGCACTCAGTCGTTCTGGGTAGTATCGTCGGTATCCTGATTGGAATTGTCACAGAATACTATACTGGTATTGAACCGGTTTTCGGAATTAAAACCAAGGCCATTCAACACATTGGACACATGTCAAAAACAGGTCCAGCAACCAATGCTATCGCTGGTCTTTCTGTTGGTATGATGTCGACCTTCGTTCCAATCTTGCTTATTGCAGCTGGAATCCTCGGTGCAAACCACTTCGGCGGTTCAGAATACGGGCTTTACTGTATTGCTATGGCTGCAATGGGTATGCTCGCTACAGTCGGTGTCACCATGACGGTCGATGCTTACGGCCCAGTTGTTGACAATGCAGGTGGAATCGCTGAGATGAGCGGTCTAGGTGCAGATGTCCGAGCAATCACTGACGAACTCGACACGATTGGCAACACAACTGCAGCAGTTGGCAAAGGATTCGCAATTGGGTCTGCTGCTTTGACAGCACTTGCATTATTTGCAGCCTACATGGCAGCAATTGGTGGTGACATGAACTTATCACTCGATAACCCCCTGGTTGTCGTTGGACTTCTCATCGGTGGCGGTCTACCCTTCGTAGTTGCTGCAATGACCATGACTTCAGTCGGAAAGGCTGCGGGCGATATGGTTGTTGAAATCCGTCGACAATTCGCTATCATGCGAAAGGCACTCGAAGCAGATACTCCAGAAGGTGTTGACGTTTCTGATGTCTCGACTTGGCCTACTCAAATTGAAGCCGAAGGGACCATGTATCCTGACAGCGCTTCCTGTGTTGATATTTCTACCAAGGCTGCCCTGCGAGAAATGGTCGGGCCTGGTGTTGTTGCCATCCTCGCTCCAGTCGCCGTAGGTATGGCACTTGGTTGGGACGCACTCGGCGGTCTTCTTGCTGGTTCTTTGGTCACAGGTGTTCTCATGGCTTTGTTCATGGCCAACGCCGGTGGCGCTTGGGACAATGCTAAGAAAGCAATCGAACAAGGTCATATTGAAGGTGCAAAGAAAGGCGATGATACTCACGAAGCAGCCGTTATCGGTGATACTATTGGAGATCCATTCAAGGACACTTCCGGTCCTTCACTCAACATCCTCATCAAATTGATGTCCATCGTTGCAGTGGTTCTGGCTGGAACCGGTCAACTCACTCAAAATGGACTTCTTTGAAGACTTCTCGAAGCGTTAGCCTCATGAAGAATGCCCGTTAGGGTCGAATCATGGGACGAAGGTTACAAGCCAGCGTAATGTTGCTGCTTTTACTGTGTACCAGCGTTTTGGCTGGTTGTACAACTGGAACTCTAGCGTCTTCTGGAAATGATTCCACAACCGAAGAACAGAAACTACTTCCCGAATGGGAAGTAGGTAATCAGTGGCTTTACACCTTCATTACTCCACAATTTGGTGAAGACAGTGCTCGGTTAGTCGTCGCAGAAGTAGATTCCGAAGAAGGCGTTTACCGACTTGGAATTTCATCTGAACGTGAAGCACAGCGCCACGCTGTTATCAATCACAATCCATTCATTGGAAGAATAACCCTTGATGGATTATCCGTTTATGAGAACGGTGATGTACAACCCGTGTTCTCGTTCCCATGGACTGTTGGCGATACATGGGAGTTCACATTGTTCGGTCAAGATTGGACGGCTACAACAGATTCGATTAACAACGGTAATGCACGAGTTTCAGCCACTTCTGATGAGGGGCATGAAATCTCCTACGTCTTTAGTGGAAGCAAAGGATTCCTCGAAAACTTTGTTTGGAGTGACGCAGATGGTGTTCGACAATTACGAATGGACCTCAATGTGGCTCGAGAGAGTTACAGTGGTGATGTCTACTTTTACAGAGCTCGCGACTTGCTCGATAGTCTCTATGAAGAAAACGACCAAGAGGTGTACGACACATTCCTCGATGAAGGGCATCCCTCAGAAGGTAATTGGAATACCTTAGTTTGGTATTTGGATGTAGAAATTGCGAGTAATGGCCCAAGTTCGGGTTCATTGTCAATGAAAGACCATGCTGGCGCTTCGCCTTTGACTCGAGCATGGGGAGCTGGAGCAACTGAGAAAGGTGCTATCGGTACCATTCCATCAAACTCTGGGGAGTATTCGCTTACCGTAACAGTGCGCGGCCCAGGTTCCTTTGTCCACCTACGTGTTGCCGGAGCACTTGTGTTCCAATGGACACTGTGAGGTGTTCCTTTGCCGACGCTTATCATGATGCATGGGATGACTGGCGATGCCAGTATGATGCGTCCTTTTGCTGAAAAAATACTTCCAGAAGGTTGGACCTTAATCGTTCCAGAAGCACGTTATAATCATCCACTTCGTGGCCGGACTTGGTGGCGCTATGAGGATGAAGATGCTGATGCTACTCGACGAATGACTCTTTCTCGCAGAGAACTAATCGATGTTGATTCTTCTCTTTCCCAACTCGAACAACTGATTGCTGAACAAGCACCACTTGGCCCTTTGGTCGTTGGAGGCTTTTCACAAGGTGGTGCAATGGCGCAAGAAATGTTACAGTTGCCACTTGCTGACCGAATCGTTGGTGTAGTGGCGATGGGTACTCGCTTGGTTCGAGAAATGGAACTTCGACTTCGCCTTGCAGAGTTAGAGCCAAAACATCTGTTTTGGATGCATGGTGAACGTGATTTGCGGGTTTCCATTCAAGATGGATGGGCTGTTGCCCACGTCTTTGAATCAGCGGGTTGGGCTATGGAATTGATTGAGCATCCAAAGGGTCACATGATCCCAATGGAACATCATGCTGCGCTGAAGGAATGGTTAACTGCGTTGTCTCAAATACGGTTGTAATTGGTCATAACCGCCAATGTACACGGGTTGTTCACCTTTGATGTCAAAAATGACTGGGACAGTACGATGACCTGTTGCTTCGACGATTTTCTGACGCAAATCAGGAACTTCATCGAAATTGAACTCGGTGAATGAAAGTTCTTTCCGGTCCAGTAAACGCTTGGCTGCAGTGCAATAGCCGCAGAAGTTTCCCGTGTAGATGAGGAACTCTGTATCGATTTGTTTGGCTTGTTCAACGAGAAAATCTTCGCTCATGTAATCAACTATGAGGCAGCCTACTTGAGGCTATGCCCTACTGTGACACAACTTCGTATTCAGGAGAGTTCTCATCACTCACGAGGAATGCATAGATGTGTGATAGAGAGTCTTGAATTTTATCCGGTTGGATACGATAGACTTTGGTCTTCACACCAAATTTCGCTCCCATTCGGCTCAACACTTCCACTGTTAGCGAGCCAAGTCCGTGAACATCATCGAGAGCAACTCCTGATTTTGCTCCTTTTCGCATGACTCCTTGAGTTGAGGATTGGTCGGTGATGACCACCATTCGTTCGATAGCGGCGCCCTCGATCTCATCAAGGGCTTGGCGCATCAAGCCAATTGTACCAGTTAGGCGTTCGAATGGGTTTGGTAAATGGTTGTCATAACTTTCGACTACGACGACATTGGCATCTTGAATTCGACGCACCGGGGTACACCCTGATTGGATGAGGTGGTCTAGAACTACCTTCCCT
>Ga0308019_10001017_pt1 | contig 17383 bp, 13 predicted proteins | sample Neamet284_FD_203135 | JGI IMG/M metagenome (GOLD analysis project Ga0308019, IMG submission 203135) | Marine microbial communities from water near the shore, Antarctic Ocean - #284 | ecosystem: Environmental > Aquatic > Marine > Unclassified | place: Southern Ocean | collected 2014-10-01 | reverse complement strand
TCATTGAGCGTGGCGAATTTAAAATGATTGCTATAGGTTCTGTCGCAAAAACTCAAATAGGCGCAAAAGATATGCAATTCGCGGCGGTAGCCGAGTTTGAGACATTTGAAAAAGCCATGTCCTTTATAAGCCATCCTGGTTATGTTGATGCACTTAATGAGCTTGGTGCTGACGAAATCATCTCCGTAAAAAGGACAAGTTGTGTTGTGAGCGGTTAGTCACTCAGTAGCCTTGTAAGGTTTTGATAGGTGTTAATCGCGCGCGTCAAAGTATCCGAAAACTCTTTTATAAATCTCAATAACTTCTCTTTTTATAGGCGGTAACAACCTCGATCTATTCTTGATTTATGTCTTGAAGATGCAAAAATAACGAAATAATCCATAAACCGTTGATACTTAATGCCATGTCGAGATTGATAATCCTCCATAACTCTATCCAGAGGCGTAGGGTAGATTAGCATGCCTCTGTATTGCCTATTCATTGGACTTATAAATTTTAGCTATTGTTGCTCGGGCCTTTTAACAGATATCTCGTGGCTTTATTTATTGCTCCCAAAAAGTCATCTGACGTGTCAAAGTAGCGAATATTGTTCTTGCCACAGGAACTCTCAATTTTCCGGCTATAGGTAAGCATATTTTCGATGTGTTGATAAATATATTCTTCCTGTTCATCAATCAACCAGTCGCCTTTTCCATCACTATACTCGCGAATATCCCTTACCTTCTTGTCAATATCAATGTGGGTATACCCAACAAAACAAATTCTTATTTTTCCCGGATGCTTATCAAGAAACTTAGTTATTAGATCAGGAAGAATCGCTTCCCCCTCAATGACATAGTCGGTTTCTGACCAAATCATGGTTTCGCACATTGCTTCCAAAAAACTCCAAAATTTCTCTGCAATCTCATTAGGAAATAGCTTGTCGTGAATTCCATATTTGGGGACTCCATTAGTAAAGCCCATTACAAGCCAATCAAGAGACATATAGGGGGTTTTCGCTTGCTGTAATATGCTTTTCGCAATTAACGTTTTCCCCGACCTTGACGCCCCACTAACTATATACAGCATTAAAAAGCACCTTCTCTTATCAAAATTTAATTATCCGCCGCATTTTTCTATCTGACTGTACAACACAATTTTTGTCGCAGGCTTCTCAATCAATCCTAATATTAAATGCAGTAAGTAAACTTAAAACTTCCGGTGAATTAAATTTTGCGCCTTCTATTGAATTTTCCAAAGGATTTATAGAGTAATTAATAGCTTCCTGAAAATTGCAGTTATCTAACTTACATAAAACGAATCTAGCATCTTTTAGGTCTGTTTTATGGAAATCAGCCCCCTTTAAATTACATTCTGAAAAGTCTACGTCATGGGCTATACAGTCTTCAAAAGATACCTCTTCTAGCTCTAATGAACTAAATACGGAAAAAGATATATCACAGGATTCAAAAAATATTGGGGCGGTTAAATTAAAGCTGCTCCAATTTAATGAAGTCCAGTTAACACCAGTTAGCTTACAATTCTTAAAATCTGTTTCAATAAATTTAGACTTGGTTAATTTTAGTAAACTAAGATTTGAATTTTTGAATTCACAATCTGTAAACTTACATTCAAAAAATTGAGTCTCTGAAAAATTACAACTAACAAACTTACAACCATCAAAATTACTGAGCCGTACTATATCGTTTTTGATCTCTAACTCATCGAAGACTTCGTAAGCGTAATCTGTATTATTTTTAATCATAAATAAAAACGTCTTTTAAAGAGATTTTATATACGTTAGCCAGGAACCCTTTGCAGGCAGATCTATAAGAGCATAAAAACAGTTTCATGTAACCTTTTAAGCTTTCGTTATTTGACTCTGGCGCCCTGCTACCAGCTTTAGACATAATAAAAAGTTGGCAGCAAGTGGCGCACTTGAATCTTTCGTTACTTACTTATGTGGGTTAACTAAGAACTTCTCACCCGTTGCCTGTTTTGCATAGGTTCTAATCGTTTCCGGCTGGAGCATTTCCTCAAAAGATATCTCTTGGGTGTAATGGCTCGCAAAGGTCGTTTTAATTTCCTTCGCGACACGCTCGCGCATCTGCTGGAACCTTTCCATGCCAATTCGTCCAATCATTGGCGTTAAAAGCCAGCCGCCCAATCCCCACTGCATGCCAAATGAGCGGTTCAAGATAGTTGGTGCCTGATCTAGGCCTCCATAGATGTATACCTGCTTATAGGTATCTGAACCATATCGACTGTATTCTTTCGCCGTTTTGTTTGCGGCTATTTCCATCGCGGCAAGTATTTGCCCTGGTAGCTTGCCACCATTACCACCGCCTGTGGCATCAAATCCTAAGGTCGCGCCTGTTGCGATCAAAGCATCCACTAAATTCTTCATAAAGTCGGGATCACTAGTATTACAAACATACTCTGCACCCAAGTTTTTCAGTACCTCAACCTGTTCAGCTTTCCTGACAATATTAACTAGAGGAACTGAGTCGTCTTTACAGATTTTAACCAGCATTTGACCAAGGTTTGAGGCTGCAGCTGTATTAATTATGGCGCTGTGGTTTTCCATTTTCATAGTTTCAATAAAGGCTAAAGCCGTTAATGGATTCACAAACGATGAAGCGGCCTCGGCAGATGTAGTACTGCCATCCATGACCAGACAACTTGTTGCTGGAAGACATCTGTATTGAGAATACATGGCACCACCAGCAGCACCCACCGTCTTACCTATAAGGCCTTTGGCATTGGCTCCGGCATCTACAATAACGCCACCGCCCTCATTTCCAACCGGCATAGATTCATTTAGTCTTGGCTTCAAGGCACCCATCATAGCTGGGTGTACCTTTATTGTGGCAACAGTAGCATCACCAGATCCAGACACAGTCAAACTATCCAAATCGGCTGCAAAGCTGATTAATAGACCAAGGTCCGACGGGTTAATTGGGGATGCCTCTACTTTTATTAACACTTCATTTTCTGAAGGCGTAGGCTTTTCTACTGTAGCAATAGAGATTTCTATATTGCCTTCACTGGTTACCATTGATCTTATTTCTTTTGAAGTCTGTTCTGACATACTAATTTTTCCTTTAGATGATTGACCATGATGAATACATTATTGATAATCAGTATGATATATTGACTAGGGTGATTTTTACAAGTAGACAACTTAATCATACTGGTCTATAAATACAAACTGTGACGAAATGCAAAAGTCCGGTAGTAACCGCATTAAAGCTGATTGGCGGCAAATGTTAACAAAACAGCTGCGCGAGCTTGAAAGAGGCCTATTGATTGATCGCAAAGTGTTTGACGTAATCCCACCCAAAGTCGAATACTCGGTATCCGAGTTTGGGCGATCTTTTATACCAGTTTTAAACTTTCTATGCAGATGGAGTTCTGAACAAGAAGAGCTAATGTAATCGATATCTGAACACCTTAGATCATCAACTAATTAACCGGTAAAAGATAAATCAAACACAAACTATTTTACTCATAAATCATTCCTATTGAAGTGCCTTTCTAAAATTTGATCTATCATCGAAAAAAATGCGTAACCGCCTCAAGTAATGAAAAAACTATGCATAGAAAAATAATAATATTGGAGCAAAGGAATGAACAAGCCTAACCTTTTTAGACGATCCGCCATGCTAGCAGTCCACCTTTGGAGAAGAGTAATGGACGTCAAGTTTAATCCATTAAAGTACATTCCAGATCAAAGTTTGCAGTCATATTTCATGTTGGTGCTGTTTACTATATGGAGTGTAACCTTTGGCTTTATTGCTACCTATTACTTTGGTTGGCTGGGCTACAGTACTATTACCAGTGTAGTTGTTCACCTAACTATCTTAATACCAGTTATGATTACTAATGCAGTATTCATAGACGCAGAAAGAACGGGTGAGAAGTGGTTAGAAGAATGGAAAGAAGAACAAAGCAAATACAAGCTATTTGTGAACAGGTTGAAAATGAAAAATATTGTTCGCTGGAAGTCAGACACGGAAGCATAGTAAAAACCACCAGCTAAATCGAAGCATCTACTCCTTTAAAAACAGCATGGTCGGACTCGACCACGCTGTTTTGTTGTTTTTAAACACGTAAGAATAGAGTTTTAAACATGCGGTAACGCACTAAGCCAAACTGGAAAGTTCGATTAAAGGCCAGATCTTCAAGTTGTTCATTTTCATCTTTTCCTTATCAACCATAAAACGTACCAGAATAAAGTAGATATCAAGATCGAAGCGATCGTCGGCGTCATCACGAGAGTCGGTAGCTTTATTAACTAAACTGGAAGGACGGCTGTTTTCGCCAAGCAGTTGATAACCCAGATCATAGATATCTTCGAGAATCGGTAGCTTGGCCATATAACGCCAACGATCGACAACATGAAATACAACCCGATCAAGGCTCTGTGGGTCGCGCTCTTCTACAAGAATAGGGCCTGAATAGGGCCATAGTTTTATTTGGTAATTTTTTAGCGCTGCCTTCATCCGCTCGTTGTAACTATGGGCAGGTTCTGTCCCTTGGCACGCACCAAAACACTTTTTCAGCTGCGAGCGAAAACAGGCTTGCCGAGAGTTTCTGTCGCCCTCAAGTCCCAGAAGCTTGTGACACAGAAAATACTGATCGGCGAGTTTCTCCATTTGCTTGGACGCCTGACGGGGCGAGCGAAATAATCCAAACTGCTCTTCCACATCAGTGTCTTCCGTTTCAACCGTTTCGATACTGAGTCGCAAGTAGCCATTATTATCTTCGGCACTGCGATACTGAAATAATTTTTTAACCTTGCGTAGCCGCCGATTGTAGAGCGGAAATAGTGCTTTGATCTGGTTACTCTCACGAATTTGCGCCCCAAAGTCACTGGGGGTCTGCTCGAAATCAACCTGAGCAATTTTGGTGCTCATCTGCAAATCTTTCGGGTTCTTGTGATCGGAGCTAAAGTGACTCATCACGCGATTGCGTATATTGACGCTTTTACCCACATAAAGTAACGTGCCTTTTTGATCATAAAAGTAATAGACACCCGCACTCGCTGGTAATTTTTCTACCTCTTTCGCATCTAATAAGGTAGGCAAACTAGGGCGTTTGAGTAATGTTTTACAGGTAGCTGCAATTTCATCATCAGAGAATAGTGCGGAAGATTTTTGGAAAAACTGATAGATCATCTGGGCATCATCGAGCGCCCTGTGACGATTTTCGATCGACAGATTAAAACGCTCAATAATTTGCGACAGGCCATGGCGTTTAAATTGCGGATATAGATTACGACTAAATTTCACTGAACAGAGTGGTTTGGCGTTATAACTAATGCCCGCACGCTCAAATTCATTCTTTAAAAAACTATAGTCAAAGCGAGCATTATGAGCCACTAGTGTGCGGCCCTTTAACTTACTCAATAGCTCTTCAGCAACATCAGCGAACTCAGGCGCACCATTTACCATGCTCGGACTGATACCTGTGAGTCTCTGAATAAAAGGCGGCAGCGATACTTTTGGATCGATAAATGTCTGCCACGTCTCAATTAGTTTGCCGTTTTCAACCACCACCAGACCAATCTCAATAATACGGTGATAGATCGCTTTTCCTCCAGTAGTCTCGCAGTCAAGCAAAACCATGGCCTCAGGAAAGCCTGAAGAAAGACGGGTGGGTGTTGGTTGGTCGAGCCAATTTAACTGCATAGAGTTGTTACGCAGGCTAGCTCACTTTTGACTATTGGGTAACGATTATTTATTAAAATTTCATTTGAGCACTTTAATTTTCCACCAAACAATAGCGGGAGTTATTAATACAGTTGGAAGAACCCACCATATCCACACCGGTTCGATATTAACATTCACAACGAGAACCGCTGTCACAACTGCAATGGTCCCACCCATCATATTACCCAGGTGTCTTCCTATTCTTTCTTTTCCGATGGCTGTTTTGTTCTTATAACTTTTAAAATCACCGTAACCCAAAATAATAGCCAAAAACCCAAAAACTAAAAGGGTAATGTATTGAGAGTTATTATTCATGAAGTAATTTGCAGCCAGCGTCCACATCCCCGCTCCTGATAAAAGCATCAAGCTCACAGCAATCCAATCCAAAGTAGTTGTTATACCTTTTCTGTTTCTAGCAAAGCGGATGCCTGACAAAGCCAAATAGAAAGAAAAGAACGCTATTAAAAATAAAAAGAGGTTACTAGTAATCACAGACATTGGGATAGCTGTTAAGAAGATAGCTGTCATGCACCAGAAATATGTTCTCCCGGCAAGAACATGGAACTTTTTACCTTTTGCTGATGAAACTGCTAGAGCAGCACAAAGCAGAGCAATTGTTCCAGCTAAGATATGTATTGGTAGCAAAATTTGCATTTTTTTTCTTCAATTTATAAATACTTATAAACCTGATCGACCGCCCTACTCCCCTCAGCAGCGGCTGGACCCCAGTGCTGGTAACCCCTTACTTCAGAGTGTCCAAAGGAGACTCGCCCATGCGGGGTAGATTTAATGATATCAGCGTAACCGGGCCCTCCATTTTCATCAAAGAAGAATCCTGGTGTTGGCGTAACATAAGCGTGCCCCCAGCGATTTAAAATAATTCCAGCAATATCTGTTTTAGCATCAAAGCCGCTGGCGCTAAACATTTTCATCATTTGCTGTCTAATTTCTCTTTCGTAATCCATATATGATTTTGAAAGCAATTCGATTTGACCAAGTCGCGATTGCTGTTTAGCCGTGTAGCCCATATTCGCTTTTTCGAAAGACACATAAAATGTTAATACTATTGGACTATCGGGGTCTAACGCCGGCTTATCATTACCCACATGCATAGGAGCTCTGATATTGGTGTGATAACCGAATCCTCCAGTCCATTGGTATGCTGTGATACCTAGCTTATGCAAAAAGCGCCAATTTGTTAACGCTACATTAGCTACTAACATTGGAGCATGGTTAAATTTTGCGTATGCATCAGAATGGGTTTTCGGCAAATCACTAATAATATGCTTATTTATCCAACCACCAGAGGCCATGACTACAGCTTTTGCATTGACCTTGTTAAGTTTCCCATCATTATAATAAGTGACATTAACAGATTCAGAATTACCACTCTTATTAACATGCGTCACATCAATAACATTACTATTGAGCCTGCACCTCACTGCATTATCGGGGCGGTCAAGCGCACTAAAATTGACAGGATTTTGCATGATATCTTGAAAATTATTTTTGCCTTTAATCGCGTCAGGAATCAGTAATTTTATAAAGTGACGAGCGAATCCATCATTACCGCCTGGGAAGCTATGACGATTCTTTGGCATAGCTGGTTCGTCCAGTGCTACCCCAAACATACCGAGTTTCTGCGCAATATATGCTGACATTACATCACAGCCCATTCCACCAGCACTGGCTATAACTGGATCAGCAAACTTTGTAACAGCTTCGTCTAGACCCATCACTTTTTCGATGTAATCCTTATAAGTCATATTATCTAACCAAGCTTTAGTTTTAGCATCTGATGCAGGCATATCAGTGGTGTATTTCCAGGTCAATAAATCTTGCCTGACCTTGTCCGAAACAGGGTAATCCTTTAACTTGTTTTTCCATGGATTATTAATCCATTGCGGTTTGACATTATGCGATTGCTGGTCAACAAAATGTCCTTTTGAGATGTATTCTTCTGCCCATAACTGAACATCATAATGGTCTTGAGCAAATACCATTTTCTTCGGGTCTTCGGACATTTCACCGTAAGTAAAGTTGTCCGCTGGGACACCAAGGAGTTCTATATATTTACGGTCTTCATCAAAATCAAATTGAGTATTGTAATAAAACCCATTGGAGCCTTGCGGCGCAGCAATGATTTGACCGTCTATATTAAATTCATTTCTTTTTGCTTCACCACCAAATATCGGATGATTCTCTAAAATAAGGCATTTTTTATTAGGATTCCTTTCTACCATGCGATGCGCCGCACCTAAACCAGACAACCCACCTCCCACTATGACCAGATCATACTCTTCACTCACCGGTACATCTTTTGCTCTATCAGAATTTAGAAGCCCATCTCTCACTGCATGCGCAGCTTTTAATATGTCAGGCGTATTGCCATGAGATTCTTTTGAGTCACCAACACCGCCATATCCATACCAGTTATCAGTAACTTGATCTGGCAGTAACTCATTTGATGGTGATTCACTTGCTGAGAGTAAAGATGGCGCAGCCATTGAATAAAGAAGGCTTCCTGCACCCAGCAAAGTTGAATTTAAGAAATCACGTCGATCAATGTTTTTATTGAGGCCTAATAGCTCGTCATTTTTTTTAGATTTTTTGAATTCTTCCATAACCTATTAAACCCCTTTATGTTGGCTACGCTTTTTTAATTGATCTTTATTTAAATAAGTAACTTAGAGTCTAAACTGAACAAAGGGAGTTTTAAAGTAGCTGAGTATTTGAGGTGGTATTTATCAAATGTGAACAATGGGTTTTAGCGCTGTCTATCACTCCTACTCTATAGAAACCATAATTTCCAATATTGCATGTAAGCCTCTAAATCAACTACGTTAAAAGTACATCTATTATGAAATTGATTTTAAAATCGTCATATTTTGCCAAAACCCTATTGCAGAGCGAAAACATTTTTACCATCCATTAAAGTTAACAACACTTTTGTGTCACTAATTTCAGTTACCGGTATCTCAAAAAGATTTCTGTCTAACACAATGAGGTCAGCTCTTTTCCCAACTGCGATAGTCCCAGTTTTATCTTCTAATCGCATCACATATGCAGCATTTCGTGTATACATACCCAATGCCGTATGTAGATCAATTTCCTCATTCTGCCCTAAAATTGGACCAGCCTTAGTATATGGATCTTGCCTCCTTACAGCAGTTTCTATCGCTTCTAATGGGTTAAGAGAAGTGACATTCCAATCGCTGCCACCAACCAATAATGCACCAGCTTTTTGTAAGCTTTGAACGGGATAAAATTCCTGAACTCGCTTCTTGCCAACGGCATCTTCTGCAAACTCAATGTAAGGATCTGGATAACACCAAAGGCACTGAAAATTGGCCGCAACATTTAGCTCTTTAAAACGCGGTCTGTCGGCGCTATCAACTATTTGCAGGTGGACAATTAAATGACGATTTTTATTCGGCCCATTTTCCAAGAGAGCGTACTCAAAAGCATCAAGGGCATTGCGGATAGCACGATCACCAATGGCATGAGTATGGATTTGTACCTTCATCTCATCCAAGTGTTTGAATAATACCTCAAGTTCTTCTTGATTATAAAAAGGTGGAAAATTACCACCATCAGAATAAGGTTCGAGCATTGTGGATGTGCGCGTTTCAATAACGCCATCTATATATATTTTTACAGAATCTGGATTAATATATTTACCCCGATATTGCTCCCTCCCTGCAAGCAAATCATAGATCTCAGGCCCTACACTTCCAGGAAGACTATCGATTGGAGATAAAGCTAGCATCACACGAGCAGTTAAATCTCCATTATCTTCAAGACTCTTATATAGTTTTGCCAGCCGATGATTAACCCCAGGCTCTATGAATGCCGTAATACCAAACTTATTGGCCTCTTTAATCCCTAGCAACAACGCTTCATATTGTTGATCTACTGTTAATTCTGGTAACCATTGGTATGCTAAATTCATTGCAGAATCACGCAAGACTCCAGTGGCTTTGTTTGTAATAGGGTCACGAACAATAGTGCCATTAAGTGGATCTGGCGTGTCAGAACTAATGCCTATAATTTCTAGCGCTTTTGAACTCAACCATGCGTTATGGCCGAAAGCATCCGATAATAATACTGGTCTATCACCAAATATTTCATCTAATATTTTACTGGAGGGGTTTCCATCAGGAAAATCAAACAATTCCCAACCTCCTCCAGTCACCCATTCACCTTTCTCAAGATTGAGGTTTGACGCACACTCATTTAGTTGTTGCCGAGTAGAAATTGACGATGAACGGGCATTAATTCTGCATCCAAATTTATCTCTACCGCCATATTCAACGTGGGCATGTCCGTCATGAAAGCTTGGCATTAGCATCTTATCTTTTAAATCTATAATGTTAGTACTAGTGCCAATTAATCCCATAACTTCATCATTGGATCCCACCATCACTATTACACCATCATCAATACCTGCTGCCTCTGACCAAGAATGAGATTCGTCAGAGTTATATATGCCGCCATTGATAAAAATAGTATCAACTCCTTGCTTTGATGAAGAGTTACAAGCACTGATTGATACTAATAGATAAGGAATTAGGATAAATATAGTTAGTCTATACATTGAGAACTTTCTCATTTCGATTAACTCTTAGTGGCCGCAAATTACTGATATTATTTTATTTTTTATGCCTATTCAATAGTTGCAATATCCTAGACTCGCGTAGTCGCCACAAGAAATAGAAGCGCAATACCTGTTAACAAAATTCTAAAGAATATTCTCAGGTCGAAGATCATCTTTCCTATGGGATTTTCTTTTATCTTCAATAAATAAGACCTTTAAATTTACTCTATCAATAAACATCAAAGTGCAATAAATCATCCGCTGTGGCACGACGGCGTATTAATCGACTACTTTGCTGGCTGCCGACTATAACAGCGGCAGCTGCTTGTCTACCACAGTACTGGTTCATCATTTCTAAACCGTAAGCTCCGGTATCAAGCAGAGCGATGATGTCACCAGTTTGGGTGTTACTGGGTAATTCACGCAAGCTGGGTTGCTGTAGTAGTACTTTCTCAAGTGTGGCTCGTTGCTCACTGAGCCCGGGCATCATTGCTAAGAGTGATTTAATTCGCCCTTCGCCCTCTATATCGTGAAAGGTGTCGCTACTATCACATAAGGGTCCCACCATGCGACAGAGTTGAGTGGCGGTGTCATCAGATTTACTGGCATTAACCATATGAAAATACCAGCCCGAAAAAATATCAAATAACACGCTGTAACCGGCGTCCAAATAAAATACGGAATTTTGCTGGCGTGTTTTACTGGCTTCAATTGTGGTGAGCAGAATGGCCGTGTCACTCACCATGCTGCGGCCGGGCTCCACAATGATTTCAATGTTGCTGCCAAGAGCATTGGCCACAGGCTTGATCAAAATATCAGCTATAGCGTCAAAGCCAATATCTGTGCGGTAGTTGTCGCGGTAATGCGGACTAACATTGTTCCAGTTTTCTGCTGAGCTACTGTAGTTTTTGGGATAACCGCCTCCTAAATTAATATGCTTCAGGGGGTATGGTAATAGCTCGCTAACCTCTTGGGCGTAGGCAATTAAAAACTCAGCCTGTTTTTGGTATGCGCTAGCGTCATTAACTTGAGTACCAATATGTACGTGTATACCCGTCATCGTTAAATGATCCGAATGTTCGTTTATTAGGGCAATGGCTGTTATCTGCTCTTCGCGGGTCATACCAAATTTTGAGCTTGAGGTGCCTGTTTCCCAGCCAGCAACGGCGCCGGCTTTAATTTCAGGGATAATACGCAGCGTTACATTTGCGCAGTTATCAATCGCTTGGGCAACGGATAAAATTCGCTCTAATTCAGACAGTGAGTCAACGTTAATAGCTTTAATATCAGCGGCAATAACAAGCTCTAGCTCACTACGTAGTTTGGCGACCCCATTAAAGACAATTGTTTGTGGGGCGTAGCCTGCAGTTTGTGCTTTTAAGAACTCACCGCCTGAATTTATCTCAATACTCAATCCTGCCTCTCTTAAAACCTGTAATACGGTAATGTTAGAGTTGGCCTTGCTCGCGAAGCACACAGTAGTATTGGGGTGCGCTTGGCGAAAGTTGGTGAGGATTTCTGTGGCATTTTCGCGCAGTTTAGCTTCGGAAAACACATACAAAGGGGAGCCATACTGCTCAACCAAGTCACAGGTGTTAACGCCATCAATCATCAATTGGTTGTTGTGGCTGGTTAAGTGATTGGCTCTTTGCCAGGGGTGTAGGGCAACAGCATCGTTCATGATTGTGCTAGCGTTATTAGACATGGGGCGTTGACCTGTGCATTAACGAAATATTGAGTACGAAAAGCTATTTAATCACTTTTCCAGAATAATGATGGGTAGCTTGTCCTTGGTTTAAGGCAAGTTGACCATTCACCCAAACCATTTTCAAACCGTCTGAAATGGCGGATCGATTTTCAAGTGAGGCATTATCTTTTATAGTATCCTCGTCAAATAAAATGAGATCAGCATAAGCGTCTACCTTTATTTCACCACGATCTTTAAGCCCCATATTGTGGGCGGCAAGAGATGTCGCATGCCTTATCGCCTCTTCAAGGGACATTAAGCTCATACCTTTAACAAAATAGCTTAAAAAGCGAGGAAAGGCTCCATATCCTCTTGGATGGCCTTCAAAACCACCATCAGTGCAAATATTAGTATGTTCCCATTTCATTAATTCTCCAATGTCATGGGGTAACATAGATTTCCCCATAATAGACTGGCCTTGGCTTTGGTGTTCTTCCTGCCAGGCATCGGACTCTTTCAGTAATTCAGAAAATGTTTGGGCATCACTTAACCCTCGTAACACTGAGATATCAGCCAAGGTTTTCCCGACGTAACTTGGGTCAGGTCCATAAACCATAAAAATTATTCCGTCAGAAGGAGTTATATTATCCAGAACATTTTGTATTTCATCTAAGTCATCTGCATCCCGTTCGGGGAGTAAAACCCAAAGCGTTGATTGCCAATATTCATAGGGGTAAATATCAGCGGTGATGTTCACTCCTTCAGCGCGAGCATTGTTCAGAATATTCAACAATTTGTCAGTTTGTCCCCAAATTTCTTTGGATGCCAGTTTAATGTGAGAAATTTGGACCGGCATTCCTGTTTGCCTTCCAATATTTATGATTTCATTAATAGCAGACCAGAAGAACCGGTCTTCGGAACGTATATGAGAGATATATCGACCTCCCAAGCTGGCTGTCACTTGCGCTAACTCTATAACTTCTCCTGAAGTTGAATACATCCCTGGTTCATATTCAAGCCCCGTAGACAGACCAATGGCGCCTGCTGCCATCTCGGCGCGCAGTACTGTTTTCATTGCTGAAATTTCATCACGAGTGGCCTCTCGTTGGGCTCCTTCTCCCATAACCGTATCACGGAGGGTGTTGTGCCCAATATAGGATGCTATATTCATGCTGACAGGCCTTTCCCTAAAAGCATCTATAGAGGCTTGAAGCGGAAAATGGTGGAACCCATCTTGACCAAAAATACTTGTTGTTATGCCTTGAGTTATAACTGCCAAAGCATCTCTATTTTCACTTAATCCCCAATCATGGTGGCTATGGGTGTCTATAAAACCGGGAGTGAGAGTCAAACCTTTGGCGTCAAATATTGTGTCGTCTGAAGTTGGTATTAGGTCTCCAATACTAACTATCCTTTCGCCGCTGATTCTTACACTTCCTAGAAAAGCAGGTTTTCCTGTGCCATCAATAATGCGGGCATCTTTTATTAGTGTGTCTGCAAATGATGTAGGAAAAACCCCTAAAACGCCAAATATAACCATACTTAAAATTGCTAAAACTATGCGCACGCTTGTCTCCTTTTATCCGAAAGATTACCCAGTTAGCTAGCTGCGGATAGTAGGGCTAAAATCAAAGACCAGCTAGGCTGAAACGGCAAAATAATATGCAGGACCGTCATTATAATACTTGCCGAGAAGTTTTTAAAAGTCAAACTCTTAAAAGTCGAAATCGGTGAGCAGCTCTACAGAAATTCGTCAGACTGGAATTTAAAAACCCTAATGTCGGTACTGCATATTATTTTGCCGTTTCAGCCTAGCTGTTTTTTGAGTTTAGTCATAACATATTTAGATGTTAGAAATTAATTTTCAACAAAAAAATCGGTTAAGGGAAGAGGCTTTAATGAGCGGTAGTAATCGCCACTGACTAAAACCGGTTTAATCAGTTACTTGGGCTATTTTTTTCTTACAAAGACATTACCAAGTATTTGATAATCCCTAATTATTGAAGGCAGGAGGAACGTGATGATAAAAAAAATGGCCTACGGCTTGCTAGTACTACTCATATTAGGCACTGGCTCAGTATTGGTTTCCTATTCCAACTTTAGCGAAGAGCGCTTAACGGCTATTAAAACGGGTAGTAAAATCCTCGATACCGCTGCCGGGCCTATGGAATACCAGCAGATCGGCAATAAGGGCCCGGTGCTATTGTTTCTGCATGGTACGCCTGGCGGCTATGATCAAGCGGTACCGATTGAAGGTATGCGCGTGTTGGCGCCATCCCGACCCGGTTACCTGCGAACTCCTCTGGACATAGGACGCACACCGCAAGAGCAGGCCGATGCCTACGCGGCTCTCATGGATTCACTGGGCATTGACCAAGTGATAGTCATGGGTGCATCAGGGGGAGGGCCATCGGCCATTGCCTTTGCCGTGCGCCACCCGGACCGCACCGTAGCGCTTATCGCATTGGAAGCCGTCTCCCAGACTTTGTCTTTAGAAGAGCTGACAATAGAAATGCCATTTTTCATGAGCTCAGATTTTTATATGTGGGCCGCCCTTTCAGCGATGAAAACACTTATGGGCCCGGAGGGGATTGTGGAGTCAGTGGTGCCCAACCCCAAGAATCAGCGTCTAATACTGGACGACCCGGCCAAGCTTAAAAGGATAGAATCACTGATGTGGTCTTCCTGGCCTATGTCACTACGACAGCTCGGAGACGCGAACGATCTTACCCAGTTTGCGGACATCGACCTAAATGCCAGCGCAATCAGTGTCCCAACACTGATTATCCACGGCACCGAAGACATTAACGTTGAGTACACACAGAGCATCGTCCTCGCCCAGCAAATTCCCGGGGCTATTCTCCACACCGTAGACGGCGCCGACCACATGATGCCCTTTTCCCATAGCGAAGAAATGACGGCCGCTATCGAGGAGTTTCTGACAGGATTAGGAGCGCTATAATAAAGCAATTTTAATCTAGCATTAGGCGTCAGCTCATCTGCACAATGCCGATCCTGCATATTAGTTTACCGTTTCGGCCTAGCTGGTCTTTGATTTTAGCCCTACTATGCGAAGCTGGTTAGCAATTAATTTTCAACAAAAATCGATTAAGAGAAGAGTTTTTAATGAGCATTACTCGACAAATGAAAGTATCTTTAGACGCTTCAGCGTTTAAAGTCCCCTTCAAAATTACCGGCTATACGTTCGTGTCTATAGATTTGGTGACTGTGGAAATCTCGGAGAATGGGCAAACCGGAAAAGGCGAGGGAGCTAGTGTTTTCTATATGGGTGAAAACGGTAAAAGCATTTTGGCGCAGGTCAAATCAATACAATCCCAAATTGAAAGTGGCGTGAATCGAGACCAATTACAAGCGCTGTTGCCAGCAGGTGGTGCGCGAAATGCCATAGATTGCGCCCTATGGGATCTCGAGGCAAAACTAAGTGGAAAAAACATTTGGCAGCTTTGCAATATTCAACCAGCCCTGACGGTAACGTCAATGACGGTTGGGATTGATACGCCCGAAGCGATGGCACGGCATTCTTTGTTGCTAGATAGCACCAAAATTAAGGTAAAGCTAGATGCCGAACTCCCCTTGGAGCGTATTAGCGCAATCCGTGCAGTCTGTCCAAATGCTGAGATTTTTGTGGACGCTAACGCGGGCTGGACGTTTGAACAGTTAGTTGAACTGGCCCCAAAATTCAAGGCATTGGATGTATCGATGATCGAGCAGCCATTGCCGCGCGGTGCTGATGAGCAGCTAGAAAATTATAAATCTCCTATTACGCTTTGCGCCGATGAATCCTGCTTAGATACCAGCGATTTCGAGCAAGTCGCCAGGCGCTATCAAATGATCAACATTAAGCTCGACAAAACCGGCGGGCTTACAGAGGCACTGACTCTGGCCGGTATGGCTCAAACCAGAGGGATAGAATTGATGGTAGGAAATATGTGCGGTACGTCACTGGCAATGGCGCCAGGTTTTGTTATTGCACAGATGTGTCGCCATGTAGATTTGGATGGTGCATTGTTTCTGAAAAAGGATTGCGAGCATCCGATGTCATACACCGGTGGTATTGTGTCAGCACCTACACCAGAGCTTTGGGGTTAAGGTTAAGGGTAAGCACTTAAGGCATTCAGCGCGACTGTTGCACCGCCTCATCCATGAGACTGAGACTGTTCTTGAATGCATTAGTGATCAAGTCACATTTATGCACGACGTCCTCCTGCTCATCATTACTGTCGTCTACTAGTGCGACAATCTCTTTGACTGCACTTTCATAGGGGGCCCACAGACTAAGACTCGCTAATTTCTATTATTATTTTATCAATACGTTCATGCATTTTTTCCAAAATACTAGGCGAATAATTGTCAATCCAATAATCTATTCGCTTAAATTGATCGTTGCCGACCCCTACTCTGAGTTCGCTAAGTAAAGACTGATAGCCCGCTTCGTCCTCAGGTATAGCGTTCTTGTATAAATTCAAGCGATCTAAAAACTCGACCGGCGGCGGTAAAACCCTCAACCCATTTTTAATGTTTTGATCGACTGGAACTCCCCAGAAATCGAAGAGTGGAGATAAATTGACACCGACGGCAAAGGAAGATCGATAGACAAACTCATCATCTGAAATCTCGTAATCTTTAATATATTCGTTTCTAATATTTTTTTCATAAAAAGCATTGTGAGATTTACCAACGGCTTCCCATCCATAGAGATCGGCTAATTCGATTGTTCTGGCCCAACTCTTGGTTTGATATCGCATTTGATTACCGAATAAAGGATCATTCTCACCACAAACTCTTTCTGACTCCTGCCAATCATCTGTGAACATCAGATCAAAGGCTGCATCAAGTCTAGTAAAAGGCTGAAAACCAGAATTTTGTAATGCGGTGTCAATTGGAAGGTTAGAGACGTTGTTATCAATAACGGCTTTTAACAAGTGGACATTACTTTCCTGTTCTTGACAGCCAAGTGTTGGCAGATTGTGTAAGTGGCCCATCTCATGCCAATATGTTTGATTATTCTGAAAGGGTGAAAACCAGAGTCCATCAACTGTTTTATTTTTTAATGAAGGAGTGCCGTCATAGTCTCCATACGTTGGATAACTTGCCGCCATTGCGGTCCCACAAGCAGTAATTTGCGCATCAACAACGAGCCACTCTGCTCTCACTCTTTTTGCTGGCCTACCTGCCATCAACATAACCTCATCTAGCGATCCCTCCATTAGATTAAGCATTTCCAGCGGATTTTCGTAACTAGCCGAGTATTCTAGTGGATAGGTTAAATTAAACTTTTCACTCACAATTTCAAACCATGGGACCTGCGAGGTCCTTAAGTCTGATTGAAATTGAGCCAGGTCTGTATTTAATCCTTTTAAATCCAGCGTACTGAACGTTGGCATA
>Ga0308019_10001016_pt1 | contig 17394 bp, 19 predicted proteins | sample Neamet284_FD_203135 | JGI IMG/M metagenome (GOLD analysis project Ga0308019, IMG submission 203135) | Marine microbial communities from water near the shore, Antarctic Ocean - #284 | ecosystem: Environmental > Aquatic > Marine > Unclassified | place: Southern Ocean | collected 2014-10-01 | reverse complement strand
GATGATAGAAAATGGAAAGATAATCCTGAGTTAACTTATGGTGAATGGGTAAAACCAGTATGGCCTTCTAATAGAGCTTTAGTAGGTTCAATACCAACACCATATATCTTTGATGATAGATGTAGATTTGATGATGCTGCACAAGCTATGAAAGACTGGTATGATATGGAGTCTGATAAAAGAAATGTATGTGGTATGAAAGGACACGAGTTTGTTAACGATAAAGAAATTATGATGAGTTCTGAAGCAATGTGTCAAAATTTTATGAATCATATGGACACAGCATTTGAGAAATTTAAACCAAGAAAACCTTTTAGTATTTTTAAAGCGTAGGAGTTATAATGAGTAAACCATTATGTTTAGTTACTGCACCAGTTGCCACAAGAAGTGGATATGGTGCTCATAGTAGAGATATTTGTAGAGCATTAATTAAATTAGATAAGTATGATGTAAAAATTTGGAATGTTCGTTGGGGTAATACACCAATGAACGCTTTAAATCAAGACGACCCAAACGATAAGATAATAATAGATAGACTTTTAAAAAGTCCTGAATTACCAAAACAACCAGAATTACATTTTCATATAGTGATACCAATTGAATTTAATCCAATGGGTAAATATAACATTGGAATTACAGCCGGTTTAGAAATGACAGCGTGTCCACCTAAATGGATTGAAGGTATGAACAGAATGAATATGAATATTGTACCATCTAATTTTGTAAAAAATACAATGAATACAATTGTATTTGATATAACGGATGAGAAAACAAATCAGAAAAAAGGTGAACTTAAAAATGAAAAACCAATAGAAGTTTTGTTTGAAGGAACTGATACAAATATATTTAAGAAAACAAATGAATTTTCAAAACAACTTGTTGATGAAATGAAAAATGTTGAAGAAACCTTTAACTTTTTATATGTAGGTCATTGGTTACAAGGTGATTTAGGTAAGGATAGAAAAGATACTGGTATGATGTTAAAAGTATTTCTCGAAACTTTTAAAAATATGAAACGGAGACCAGGTCTTATAATGAAAACAAGTGGAGCTACATTCTCTGTTTTAGATAGAGAACTGATGTTAGAGAAGATAGAAAGTATTAAAAAAACAATAGAAGGTAATTTACCTAATATTTATTTACTACACGGAGATTTTGAAGATACAGAAATGAATGAACTATATAATCATCCAAAAGTAAAAGCTCATATTAATTTAACTCACGGTGAAGGATTTGGTCGACCACTACTTGAAGCAAGTATATCACAAAAACCTGTTATAGCTCCAAATTGGAGTGGTCATATAGATTTTTTACATAAAGATTTAGCATTATTATTAGGTGGTGCTTTACAAAATGTTGAACGAGGTTCAGTACCAGATGATTATATGGTAGATGGAACTCAATGGTTTACTGTAAACTATCAACAAGCTTCAGCGGTAATGAAAGATGTATATAAGAGTTACAAAAAATATACACTTAATGCTAAAAAACTTGGTATGATAAATAAATCTAAGTTTTCATTAGATGCTATGACACGAGACTTAGGTAAAATATTGGACAAGTATGTACCAGAATTTCCAAAAGAGGTTAAGTTAGAGCTACCTAAACTTAAAAAAGTGGGTTCAATTGAGTTACCTAAAATAAAATTACCAAAATTAAAGAAAGTATAATATGGAAAAAGTAATAGATTGTCCTATTTGTTATGATGTAGATAAATGTTTTGAAGATACACAAGAAGAATTTAGTTCTTACTTATGTTTTAATTGTGGATATATGAGTGATTCACGATATAAAGTGGGTAGTCTAAAACTTACTGATAATTTAAAACAATCACCACAATTAGTACAAGATAATAAATTTGAAGACAAACAAAGAAATATTATATGGTTTCTAGCTGTAATTAATATGGGTGAGTTGGGTATGATTTTCCCTGAGGGTGATAAAGATGGTTATGTTTGGAAATATGCTAAAGTTATAGAAATACCTGAACAACAAAAAGAAACTTATAATAATTATGATAAAAGACTTGATGTTGAAAACGCTAAAACTTTTGAAAAAAATCAATTCTTAGAAGCCTGTAAAGAGATGGGAATAACGAAAGACCTTAATCTATAATGTCTAAACAAGTATATACTTGGGGTAAGGTTACTGCTGGAGATATCATATCATTTAGATATAAAGGTAATAAACCAACATCTACATTAACTACTTTACTTGTTTTAAATCCAAAAATGCCTTATACACGAAAAGATAAAACTAAAACTTTTCATTTAATTGGATTAAAGTTAGAGGAAAAAGGAATCATTCCAACAATTAAAGCTAAACCAATGTTTGCTCAATTATTAGAACGAGTAGGTAACATACAAGTTGTTAGTGGTGATGACGAAATTTACAGAGTAGACGTAAAAGGAACAGGACCACGTGGTGTTAAACGAGTAACATATAATAAAATAAAACGAGCTGTAATTAAACACTCAGTATACAGAACATATGATTATAAACACGCTAAAAAATCTGCAGTATTCTTAGAACCAATTAAATTACCAAAAGCATTAGTAGAGGTATTAATTGAAAATTAGTTATGGTATTACAGTTCATAATGAAGCTGATGAACTAAATAAGTTATTAGAGATACTCATACACAAAACAGATAAAGAAGATGAGATAGTTATTTGTGTTGATGGGAATGATGAAAAAGTACAAGAAGTTATAACAAGTTGGGTTCAACAATATGCGAGTGATGATATAGATAAAATAAAAGACATCATAGTATATAACAGAAAACTTGATGGTAACTTTGCAGAACACAAAAATTCAGTTATAGAAAAATCAACAGGTGACTATATCTTTCACATAGATGCTGATGAATATCCACACGAAACATTATTAGAACAACTTAAACAAATAATAGAAATGAATGATGGTGTTGATTTGATTTGGATACCTCGTGTGAATACAATTGAAGGTATGACACAAGAACATATTCAGAAGTGGAGTTGGAGAGTTACTGAAAATGGTTGGGTAAATTACCCTGATTATCAAGCTAGAGTATTTCGTAGAGATAAAAGTATTAGGTGGACTCGACCACTACACGAACTTATTACAGGTTGTAAAACATATGCACATTTACCACCACACGAAGAATTAAGTTTATACCATCCTAAAACAATACAAAAACAAGAACAACAAAATATGTTTTATATTGATAATTTCAATAAAGATTTATTAGTAAGAAGAGGTAACGAATGATAAAAATAAAATTATTAGAACACGAAATTCATAGAAATGAAACTACATTTCGTCCATTTCTTTTTGCTCAAGATACATTAAGAGATGTAGGGATTGAATTTACTAATTCAGATGATTACGATTATGCTTGGGTTGGACAGGCTAGTATAATAGATAAGAAAAAACCATTAAAAGAATCAATAGATAAGGGTTTAGAATTTTTATCTAAACTTGGTGGTGATTATATGATTGTTGATGGTCAAGATGCTACATCATTAGTTGGTACTATAGATGTATTCAGAGAATCAAATGCTCTATTGTTTCTTAAAAATTCATATTTAAAAGATTTTGATTTATACAAAAAAGGTTGGATAAATGGTAGAATGTATTGGGGAGAGGGTGAGTATTCAGTTCCAGATATAGATGAATTAAAACCAAAAATGAAATTAACTGGTTGTAATTGGTTAGGAACTATACAACCACAATGGATGAATTATGATTCTAATAAAAAATACGATATTTCTTGTATGTTTAGTTGGGGTGATATTGAAAATTTTGAACACGAAATTCAAACAAATATTCCATATGACGACCATCGTAGAATATTATTAGAGAAGTTAGAAAAAACAGATTATAATATTGTAAGAAGGGAATCTGGTGTTCGTATACCTCAACAACAATTCTATCAAAATATGTTTGATTCAAAAATAGTTATGGCTCCAATAGGTTATGGAGAAATGGCCGTAAGAGATATTGAAGCCGCAGGATTTGGTTCTGTTTTAATTAAACCAGATATGGATTACATATACTCTAAACCATTTGTTTATGAGGACGGTGAGACTTACATTTCTTGTAAATATGATTGGTCAGATGTAGAGGAGAAGATAGATTACGTTCTATCTAATTATAAAGAACTACAACCACATTTAGTTGAGAATATGAGAAAACAATTTAAAGAACAATATTCACACGAAAATTTAGCATTACATCTTTATGATGTTTTTAGAAATTTACCATCTATGTCAGTTGAAAATGCAGAACAAAGTACGACAGATATATCACTTGAAGAAGTTGATAAGATTCAAACAGTAGTTAATATTACTGATGGTATGTGTTTTGACCAATATAAATCTATCTATAAATGTATAAAAGAAAAAGAAGGCTCAAATGTTTTAGTTTTTGGAGTAGGTAGTGATTCAGATTTGTGGTATGAAACAAATAAAGGTGGTAAAACAGTTTTTTTAGAAAACCACGATGAATGGTTTAAAAAAGTTACCCAAGAGTCACCACATCTTAATGTATATGAGATACAGTACACTAATAATGGATACGAAGCTGATAAGTTATTGAAAGAATATGATTCAGGTAATCACGATTGTCTTTCTATTGATTTACCAGAAGAAGTTAGAGAAACTAAATGGGATGTAATTATAGTAGATGCTCCAGCGGCTTGGGATTACAAGTATCCTTGTAGGATGAAAAGTATTTATGAAGCTTATAACTTATCTAAAAACTCAGAACACATTGATATATTTGTACACGACACTCATAGAGAAATAGAAATACAATACTGTGATTATTTTTTAAGACCTAATTTTGAATTTGTAGAGGAAGTTACAGACCCACCTGGTGCTCGTTGGGAAGGTCGTAAACTCTTTTATTTCAAAAAATAAATAAGGAGTTATATAATATGTTTAGTTATAATGAATTTAAAAACTTAATTAATATGGTTCAACAAAATTTACCAATTGTTGATTACAAGGATGTTAACGACAATACCAAAAAGTTTTGTGTACTACGTCACGACATAGAATTTTCAATTGATAGAGCATATAAGTTAGCTAAAATTGAAAAAGAGTTAGGTGTAGTATCTACATATACTGTTCAAGTCAGAAATAATACATACAACGCATTATCAGAAAAAAATATAGATTTGATTTCAAAGATTAAAGAGTTAGGTCATCATATTGGACTACACCAGAATCCTCCATCCTCGATGAAGTTAGACACATTAAAAGACTATATTATGAGGGATATAACCATACTTGAGGATTGTTACGGATTTGAAATTGATAGATTCGCATTTCATAGACCAAAAAAAGAATATCTAAATTGTTATATTGAATTAGATAATAGAATTAATTGTTATGATAAAAAGTTTTTTTATTTCTTTGAAGATAAACCAGAAAGTTTAGAAATATTATATTTAGCTGATTCAAATCATAAATGGAAATATGGATATCCATTAGATTTTGATTTTTCAAAAATTAATAAATTACAATTGTTAACCCATCCATTTTCGTGGTCAGATAGTGGTGGTGATAATTATGGTAACTTTGTTACTTTAATTAGAGAACGAAATGACGAATTGGTAAATTCTATGAATACAGAAACCAACACGTTTCCACAAGAGTTACTGTCTTGAAATATAAAGTAGTAGTATTTGGAACTAAACAATCAACGGCATATTTAATAAATAAATTTAAAGATGACATAGACTTAGTAGTAACAGTAAACGATACTAAATCGTATAATATTGCAGGTAAAGGTGACGTAATTGGTACAGCTAATGATAATAATATAGAGTGTTACTCTACTGATGATTATACCTTAAAATCTTGTAAAGAATTTTTTGAAAACAATGAATTTGATATTGGTATAAGTTATGGTTGGCAAAGACTAATACCAAATTCTATATTAACTAAATTTAAACACGGAATTTTTGGAACACACGCTAGCCCATTAGGTTTACCTTATGGGAAAGGTAGGTCACCACTTAATTGGTCTATCATTAGAGATTTTAGACAAGTTTATTTTAATTTATTTAAATACGAAGTTAAAGCTGATAGTGGTATGATTTATTCAAAAACTAAGTTTGAGATAAATGATTGGGATACTATAGAATCAATTAAAGTAAAAGATTTAATAGTTACGAAAAGTCAAGTTGGTAAATTAATTGAGGATTATAACAATAATAATATAAAATTATTTTCACAAAAAGATAATATAGAGGAGACTTTTTTTCCTAAGAGGTCACCTAAAGATGGAAAGATAGATTTAAGTTTAGGAGTGAGAGACACATACAATTTAATCAGAGGTGTTACTAAACCCTTTCCAGGAGCGTTTCTTATGTGTGATGATATGAAAGTTACAATATGGAATGCTGTACCTTTTGATAACCAATTAGATTTTAGTGGATATAAAGTGGGTGAGATAATAAAATTTGTTGAGGGTACTTCTAAATTTATATTAAAGTTAGTTGATGGTACATTGTTAGTTAATGATTATGAATGTGAAAAAGATTATTATTTCAGAAAGGGATTAATTTTAAAGTGAAAAAAAATGTAATTTGGTGGCCCGCAGTAAAAAACAAAGACCATAGTGATAAGTATGGTAACTTTGACTACTTTGAATACTCAAGAAAAACTTGGGAATTTTGGTGTAAAAAAAATGATGTCTTGTTTGTTCCATTTGAAGAACCAGTTGAACAAGATTTACACGAGTATAGAATTAATTGGCAAAAAGCTATATTTGTTTTCGATGAATTAGAACGAAGAGGTATTGATTACGACCAGATTGCACTAGTAGATAGTACTGTTATGGTTAAGTGGGATTGTCCTAATTTTTTTGAATTGACAGATAGAAAATTTACAGTCACGAGAGATATTGATAATATGAGTTGGACTCACGATAGTATTATTGGTTACAAAGATTTCTTTGATGGTTTTGAATTAGATTCAACTAAATATTTTAGGTCTGGTTTTATGATATTTAATGAAATACATAGAGAGTTATTTCAAGATTTAAAACATTTTTATATAGAGAACAAAACAGATTTTATTAAATTACAAGATGAAGTTGTTCGTAAAGGTAATGACCAAACACCAATTAATTATTGGGTACAAAAAAATAATATTGATTTAAAGTTCTTACCACAAGCTATGTGGATGTGCTCACACTTACATAGAAAAGAAATGTTATCACACAACTGGCAACTAAATGAGGATACGACACCATTTTTTATAAAGTACGCTAACAATTGGATGTTTAATGGTATACCAAAAGACCAGAGAACTTCCTTGATGAGTCAGACTTGGGAATTTGTTAAAAATAATTATACCCTCGATGATACAGAGTTTTTATTAAATTCTGTTAATCATAAGGATACGTTTAAAAACGCTACATCAAGAAAATTTAAAAAAGATTTGATAGAATTTTTTAGTGATGAAAAATATAAAGATATGTCTTTAGTAGAACACGGAGCGTGTCACGGAGATACAACAAAAATATTTAGTAGTATTTTTAAAAATGTTTATGCGTATGATTGGGCTCAAGAAAATGTTGATAGAATTAAAAAGAAGTGTATAAATTCTGATAATGTTAAAGTTACAGTTATGGATATTGTAAAAGATGAGTGGAAATTTCCAGACGCTCAAGTTATTTTTGTAGATGCTAGTCACGATTATCCACAAGTAGCTATAGATATACAAAAAACATTAGATTATTTTGACAATCCAATTATTATAATGGACGACTATGGTAATCCTAATAATAAAAATATTAGAATGTCGATAGATGAAAAGGTAAAAGAGGGAAAAATTAAAATACGTAAACTGATTGGTGAAGACGTTGGGTACAAAACTAAAGCTGGTTGGGAGATGATTGACCGAGAAGGAGTTATCTTGTGGTAAACGCTATATTTATATCAGTTAGAACTGGTTCAACTCGATTACCAAATAAATCAACATTAAAAATTAAAAATAAACACACTATTGAATACGTGATAGATAGTGTTAAGAAATCAAAATATGCTGATGAGATTGTACTATGTACAACAAAAAATGCTGAAGATGTAGTACTATGTACTATAGCTGAAGTAAACGGTATAAAATTTTATTGTGGTGATGAACACGATAAATTAAAGAGATGGTATTCAGCTGCTAAAAAATTCGATGTTGGGTTTTTTGTCACGGTAGATGGTGATGATTTATTTTACGACTCAAAATTATCTGATATATGTTTTGAACAAGCTGAAAGTGGAGATGCAATTAACGGTCAAGGTTTATACAATGACACTTATGGTTATAAAACATCAACAATAAAAACTATTCTTGACTTAGCTAAAAATAAAGTTATTGAACCACACGAAGTTATTGAGTATCTTAAAGATACTGAATTAAAAGTTAGTGAGTTAGTAAATGTACCTGAAATTCTTAAAAAGAAAAATATTAGAATGACATTAGATTACCAAGAAGATTTTGATTTTTTTAAAACTATAATTGAAAATATAAATAATGATTTTACTTTAAACGATGTTTTGTCTTACATAGATAATAATAAATCTGTAATAGATATAAACTATTTTAGAGAAAATGATTGGAAAGTTAATCAAGGTTTATAAAAATGAATAATATAAAAGATAATCCATATGGAAAATATAATGGAAATGAATTAGACTATGTTTTAGAAGTTTTAGATTCTGAAAATGAGGATAGAAAATCAAATCCATACGTAAATAGATTTGAGAACAAATTTTCTAAAATTTTCCAAAGTAAATATTCTATAGCACATAATTCAGGAACATCAACACTACATAGTTGTTTGGTAGCAGCTGGTGTGGAATGTGGGGATGAAGTAATATCACCTGCACATACAGTTATTATGAACTCGTTTGTTACACTTAATATGGGCGCTACACCGGTCTATGTTGATATTGACCCTGATACTTTTAATATGTGTCCTACAGATTTAGAGAAAAAAATAACAAGTAAAACAAAAGCTATACAAGTTGTTCATATGCATGGTAACCCATCAGATATGGTAAAGATAATGAAGATAGCTAAAAAACATAATATTCCAGTTATAGAAGATTCAGCTCAATGTGTTCTTGGTTATATATACGGTAAATTAGTTGGTACGTTTGGTGATATGGCAAGTTGGAGTTTTGAAAACAAAAAACACATTTCTACCGGTGAGGGTGGAATGGTTACAACAGATAATGAAAAGTATGGTACAATTATCAGAAAATTTGGTGGTCTTGGGTATAAAAATTTACAAGCTGGACAGAGTTTGAGACAAATACTACCAAAAGATTTTCAGAATCCACATTATAAACGACACGATACTTTAGGTTACAATTATAGAATGAATGAACTTACTGCGGCAGTAGGACTTGGACAATTAGAACGAGTCCATTTTTTAGTTGAAAGACGTAAACTAATAGCAAAAATGTATGATGAAGCGTTTAAAGATTGTTATTTTATTAAACCTCAAAAGGTTTTGGATGGTCATATAAATGCATATTGGACATACACCGTTACATATGAAGGTAAAGATTGGTTTAAAGTATATGACAATGTTTTAAAAAATGGTGGTGATGGTTTTTATGGTGGATTATCAATACCATATGAAGAACCTGTTATGTCAAAGTATAATTACATAAAAGGTGAGTGTCCTAATGCTGAAAAGGTACAACCAAAAATGATGCAGTTTAAATGTAATTACAGAAATTTAGATGAAGCTAAAAAGAAAATTGATATCTTGAAAAAAAGTTTAATTTATCGGTAATTTAATTAATATATATATTAATAAACAACAAAGGGTCTTAAAATGAAAACGTATGTTATCGCAGAAATAGGTATAAATCACAATGGAGATATAAATTTAGCTAAAGAGTTAATTCTTAAATCTAAAACTAGTGGTTGTAATGCTGTTAAATTTCAAAAAAGAGATATTGAATCAGTATACTCTCAAACGGAGTTAGATACACCAAGAGAGTCACCTTTTGGTACAACAACACGAGAACAAAAAGAAGGTATTGAGTTTAGTATAGAAGAATACAAAGAACTACAGTCATATACAAAAGAACTTGGTTTAGACTTTATAGTTTCTTGTTGGGATATTAAGAGTTTAGATTTAGTTGAAGAACATTTAGACGTTAAATATCATAAAATAGCTTCAGCTATGGCAACAGATAAAGAGTTTCTTGAAAAACTAAATGATACTGGTAAACCAGTTATACTATCTGTAGGAATGTGTAATGATGGTGAGGTTTCAGCGGCTATGTCAATACTACTTAATGTAAAATATATATTAGCGTGTACAAGTACATATCCAACAAGAGCTGAAGAAATAAATTTAAGATATATTGAAACATTAAAAAAACTGTATCCAACTACTAAAGTTGGTTTTTCTAATCATTACAATGGTCTTGATGCGTGTGTGGGTTCTATAATATTTGGTGCAGAATGTGTTGAGTTTCATATTACAAAAGATAGAACAATGTATGGTTCAGACCAAGTAGCTTCAATTCAACACTCTGATGATTTAGTGGATTCCATACGTAAGATGGAGTTAATGGTTGGTGATGGTATCAAAAAAGTTTACGATTCAGAAGTACCTATAGCTGCAAAATTAAGAAAAGTAACTGATACAATATAATATGTTTGACTTAACTGGTAAAACTGCATTAATAACTGGTGGCTGTGGATTACTTGGAGTACAACACGCTGAAGCTATCTTAGAATTTGGTGGTGAAGTTATACTAACTGATATAGTTTCAGATACAAGTAGAGTTGTCACATTAAAAGAAAAGTATGGAACGAATGTTAGTTCTGTTTATATGGATGTAACAGATAAATCTTCGATACAAAAAGTTGTTGATAAATTTGAAAAGATTGATATATTAATTAACAACGCGGCATTAGACCCAAAAGTAGAAGATGGTTTAGAATATAAAAATAAATTTGAACACCTTGAGTTAGATTCCTGGAATAAAACAATAGATGTTATTCTTAATGGTACATTTTTATGTTCACAAGTAGTAATTAATAAAATGTTATCTACAGGATTGGAAAGTAACTATTGTAGATATGGTGGAGTTATCTTAAATATAGCTTCCGACTTATCTATTATATCACCCGACCAAAGAATATATGGTGATGGAGTGAAACCAGCTAGTTATGGGGTCGCTAAAGCCGGTGTAGTTAATTTAACTAAGTACTTATCTACATATTTAGCTAAAAAGAACATTCGTGTAAATTCGTTAAGTCCGGCTGGAGTATACAATGGCCAATCAGATGAATTTGTTTCTAAATTTAGAAATTTAATTCCAATGGATAGGATGGCATACCCAGATGAGTATAAAGGAGCTATAGTATTTATGTGTTCCAATGCTAGTTCCTTTATGACAGGTCATAATTTAATAATAGATGGAGGAAGAACAATATGGTAAAACCGTATGTATGTGATGGTTGTGTAGTACCCAAAGGTTGGGGTGAAGAACTTATCATTGAAAATAATGATATGTATTGTGGTAAACTATTAACTTTTAAAAAGGGTTGTAAGTTTTCAATGCATTATCATATGAATAAAGACGAAACTTGGTACGTAGACAAGGGAGAATTTATATATAGATGGATAGATACAGAAACAGCTGAAATTAAGGTTGATAGATTATATCCTAAAGATATTGTTAGACAACGACCAGGGCAACCACATCAATTAGAAGCTGTAACAAATGGTGTAGTATTTGAAGTTTCTACCCACCACGAAGATTCAGATTCATATAGAGTTATAAAAGGCGATACTCAGTAATGACAAATGTTTGTTTGATAGGGTGTGGTGGTGTTGGTAGAAGACACTTAGAAGCTATGTTAAAGGTAAAACACGATATAAATATTGAAGTTGTTGAACCTAACATTGAAGCTATAACAGATACACCTCGTACTCAAAATATTAAGTACTTCAGTAAAATTGAAGAAGTTTCAGATAACATTGATATTTGTATTATAGCTACAACAGCTAATATTAGAAAAAAAATTGTAATAGAACTTGTTAGTAAGAAAAATGTTAAATTTATAATACTTGAAAAAGTTGTATTTCAAAATGAAAATGATTTTGATGAGATAATAAAATTATTTAGAGAAAAGAATATTAAGAGTTGGGTGAACTGTCATCTTAGAGCTCAACCAATCTATAAAGAGGTTAAAAAACAATCTATTATAGCAGAAGATACTATTATTAGATATGATTACTCTGATGATTTTAATTTGTCTACTAGTACTATTCATATATTAGATTTATTTTCCTATTTATGTGATGATTATGAGTTAGAAATAAAAAATATAACTACAAATACAGAGTTAAAGACAAGTAGACATAATGGTTGTGTTGATTTTAATGGTGAAATGGATGTCAGAAGTAGTAATGGTCATAGGTTAATCGTTAAAAAAAGAGATGCTGTTTTTGGAGAATATTTAACAATACATCATAAAGATTTAACAATTTATTCAAGTGAAGGTAACAACCCTGATAATAGAATTGGATTTGTACAAGACAAGAAAATACCATATGTTTGGCAGAGTTCATTAACTAATTCTTACATTAATGATATTATTGAAAAATCTGATTGTGATTTATCTACATTAGAAAATTCAGCTAAATTACATAAAGTGATGTTAAAAAGTTTTAGAAATTTATTAAAAGAAAACTATAATCGTGAGGTGGTTGATTGTCCAATAACTTAAAAGATAAAGTGTTATTGATAGGGCCTGGTAATATAGGTTTAGATTACATCAAGGTTTTAAAAACATTTGATGTTGATATTGACGTAGTTGGTAGGTCAAAAAAATCTAGCAGAGAGTTCAGTACAAAAGCTCGTTGGTTTGTTAATAGTGGTGGTATAGAAGCATATATAAATAAAAATAATAAACCACCAAAATATGCTATAGTTGCAGTAAATGAAAATCAATTGAGTGATGTAACACTATCTCTAATAAATTATGGTGTTAAAAATATTTTATTAGAAAAACCAGGAGCAATAAATTACTCAGATTTACTTACTATTAAACATATGAGTTCTTTAAATTCTTGTAATGTTTATGTAGCGTATAACAGAAGGTTTTATCAATCAATTGAAAAGTGTAAAGAGTTTTTAACGGACAATAAAGAACCACTAAATGTTCACTTTGAATTTACTGAGTGGTCACACGACATTGATTTCAGTCACTACACTACAAATGAATTACAGAGATTTTTCTTGTGTAACTCATCTCACGTAGTTGATTTAGTATTTCATTTGTTTGGAAAACCAAAAGTGTTAAACTCGTATACAAATGGTAGTTTAGATTGGCACCCTTCAGCTTCTATTTTTAGTGGGAGTGGAAAAACAGAACAAGATGTTTTATTTAGTTATAATGCTAATTGGTCTTCGGCTGGTAGATGGGGTATAGAAATAATTTTAAGTGATTATAAATTAATATTAAAACCACTTGAAAAATTATTTATACAAAAAAAAGGTTCATTAGAAATTAACGAAGTTAAGTTAGGTAATGATTTAGATGATACATATAAACCAGGACTTCATAACGAGGTAAACTTTTTTTTACACGGAGCTACAAAAAATTTGTGTACAATAGAGGAACAATTAATTAACTTTGACTATTATTATAAAATAGCTAATTATAAAGAGGAAGTAAAATGATAATTTACGTAGATATAGATGGTACTATATGTACTTTGAATAAACAAGAAACAAGTTATGATGAAAAATTTCTTAAAGAATTTGGAGTAAACGATACAAATGAAGACCAAAGTATAGACCCAGCAGGTTATGAGGACGCACAACCCATTCAAAAAAACATAGATAAAATAAATAAATTATATGATGAGGGTCACACAATTATTTACTGGACTGCTAGAGGAACTGTAACTAAAATAGATTGGATTGAATTAACACGACAACAATTATACGATTGGGGATGTAAGTGTCACGATGTACGAGTCGGTAAACCACAATATGATTTATGGATAGATGATAAGTCAATGAGAATAGAGGAAGTATAGTGAAAAATGTAACCTTATTGGGAAGAGGCCCAAGTTTACAATATTTAAGTATACTACCAGATTCTGAGTTAGTTGTTCTTGCTAACGATTTTGATATAGAGATATCACAAATTAAAGAATTAAGTGATTACTTAAAAAAACAAACTATTCATTTAGTTTTAAATATGGTTAAACATAATGCAAATGGTTATAACGCAATAAACTTTTTTACAGAGTTTAATGTTGTTAAGTTAATTAGACCATACCTAAATGGTATCAGAGTTCCTGGTAGTTCCGGTCAAAGTATACCATTAGAAGAAAACTTTTTAGGGGATAATCATAAAGAATTTATGTTTCAAGGTGGTCTTAAATATCCATATGATTATGCTGGAACTGGTTTAGCTGCGTTCGCGTACACAATGTTAGATACTAAAGCTGATGTAGTTAATGTTCTTGGTTTAGATTTCTATGACAATTTAACTTATGGAAACCCAAATTATTTAGTTAAAGATAAAGATGGTAGAGACTTTGTTAGAGACTTTTGGAAACCAGAAGATATGCAAGAAAATGTTTGTAAATTAGTTAACGGAAGACCAGATGTCCAGGTTAATCTACATACAATTTGTAAGAATTTCATTGGTGGTATGGAAGATATACAAAATTTAAATATAATTAAATATTGAAAAGTTTGATGATACTTATATATAATAAGTTGATTATAGAGGTTATATATGTCTAAAATAAAAAAATTAGCAGTTGTATTGGGTGGATGGCATTACCCTTACGCATATTATAAACAAGTAGTAGACCAAAAAATTCCAGATGGTTGGGAGTGTGATTATTTTGTTGTATCACACCGTGACCCAGAACTTCCAACAGTATTTGAAGAAAAACAAGCGTTGTTGAAAACTAGAGGTGATGGTTTATTACAATCATTTGATAAAGAAATGTATAGTCATATCGTCACCAAGCAAGAACTATCAGATATGGGTTATACTTATAACGAAGAAGTTAGTTCAATTGGTGACTTATATCAATTAAATCAATGGATACAAAGACATTATACTGGACAATATGACAAAGTGTTATTTAGTCACGATGATAATTATATGCTAAATAATGAATTATTTTTAGATATATTAGAATGTAGAGTTGATTTATTCTTAAACCTTGAACGTAATCAAGTTACAAGAGTTGAAAAAGATTTTGATTGGAAACATCTTTCATCAGGAGTCTTAGAGAACACAATAACACCAAGAACATCATTTACTTTTCTTGATAAAGAATTGTTAGACCATATAGCTCCAGAAATGGAAGAAATAACCACAAGGAATGTTGAATTGGATAGAACTGGTGAAACTACCACCATATATAACTTAAATGATAAACAAGTAGATAAACATCCGTTGGGTTCTTGGAATTGGCCATCTCGAAATTTTACTAATTGGATGGTTGATAAAGGTTATACAGCTAAATCTGTAAGACTTTCCCCAGTCTATAGAGCTAATAAATATTTAATTGAAGGTGAACGAGGTTTTATTTGGACACAAGTAGATGAACAAAGAATTATACACAATCTTTCACGATACTACGATTTGAGTTAATATGAAAAAAATAAATAAAAAGTTCGCTTGGATAGTTGATGGAAGTGGTGCTAATTCTTGGGGTGTCAAAAATGATGAAGCTGTACATTTAAAAGATGGTACTCCATTTATTAATTCAACTTTTAGTTTTAATAGTAAAAATGGTGGTTCTTTTTTGTTTAATTGGCAATTTCCATTTATGTTTGAAGAGGGTTATTTTTTAAATTGGAATGATTATCTTAAAGAAAACAAAGAATTACCAGATATTGACTTTGATATTATCTTTTTAACAGTTAATAAGAATTATGAGGAGTGTACTGTAGAAAAAGTAAGAAAGAAATATCCTAATGCTAAAATAGCTGGATATATAAAAGAACTTTGGCAACCAGGACAAGATTTTTTTACGTTTGATTACCCAGGATATTTAAAAAATATAGAATTTCTTAAAAAATGTGATGCTGTGGTTTTATACAATATGGAAATGGGTGTGTTCAGACATATGCAAGAACAAGTTGGTACAGAATTTAGTATAGTTAATATGCCAATAGATGTTGATTATTTTTATAAAAATTTTTATAAACAAGAAAGAGAACTTTCTTTATTTTGTTATTTACCACCAATACATAACAGAAGAAGTAATACAGAACAATTTTCAAGATATATCTCAGAGAAATATAATATAAAATATATTGATAGAGATGTTGAAGCATATAGAACACAGTCACAAGCTAATCCAAATGAATTTAAATTAAGAGATTTTATAAATAAGTGGTCTAGTGGTGTGTTTCATATTAATCTTGACCCAGATTGTAATATGCCTGGTAGTCAAGCTATGCAGTGTGCAGCATTAGGAGTTATTAATATTGGTGGATTAAATTGTTCTCATAGATTATTATGGCCAGAGACATCAACCAATGACATAAATATTTTAGAGAGTAGAATTAGAGATTACATTCAAAACCCAATGGCTATTAATAACGCGGTAGACTACGCTTATAAAACAGTTAGAAAATATCACGATACTGAATCGGTGATAAAACAAATAAAAAACATAAAGTGGAATAGATAATGAAGATATTAGTAACAGGCGGAAATGGTTTAGTTGGTAAACATCTACAAGATATTTTACCTGATGCCATCTATGTCTCATCAAAAGATTATGATTTAACTCAATCATACCAAGTTCATCGATTAATGTATAAAGAGAGACCAGATATTGTTATACATTTAGCTGCAAGAGTTGGTGGTATATTAGATAATATTACTAATCCAGTAGATTACCTTGAACAAAATATTTTAATAAATACTAATGTTCTAAAACATTGCCATCAGTTTAATGTAGGTAAAGTGATTTCTATACTGAGTACTTGTATCTATCCTGATGTAGTAGACACATATCCAATGAAAGAGGAAGTATTGTTTAATGGCCCACCACCACCTGATAACTTTGCTTACGCTATGTCAAAGAGATGTATGGCTACCCAAATGGATTCTTATGTAAAACAACATAATAAAAAATGGTCATACCTAATTCCTTGTAATTTATATGGTGAACACGATAAATACGAAGAACATCATAGTCACTTTGTATCAGCGTTAATTAAGAAGTTACACGAATCTAAAGATAGTGTAGAAATATGGGGAACTGGTAAACCATTAAGACAATTTATGTATGCTGGGGATTTAGCTAGAGTCATAAAATATATGATTGATAATGATGTGGTAGACAACTTTAATGTTGCACCAGATTATGTACATT
>Ga0308019_10001014_pt1 | contig 17398 bp, 14 predicted proteins | sample Neamet284_FD_203135 | JGI IMG/M metagenome (GOLD analysis project Ga0308019, IMG submission 203135) | Marine microbial communities from water near the shore, Antarctic Ocean - #284 | ecosystem: Environmental > Aquatic > Marine > Unclassified | place: Southern Ocean | collected 2014-10-01 | reverse complement strand
CTTTTTTAGAATATTTGTAGCCCAAAACCCAAAATCCACTTCAAACCATTTTTTTGCAAAATTTATATTATTAGGCTTTTTATGATGATTATTTTGATATAGTTCCCCCATCATTAAGAAATCTATAGGTAGCGTATTTTTAGAGTTATCTTTTAAATCGTTAAAATTTCTATACCCAGTCTTATGTCCAAACCAATTAACAATAAAACCATGAATTGGGCCCATAAAGATATTAAGGGGTAGGAATAAATATTGCCACAGAGCGGTTGAGTAATGATAATAAAAGAGAGTATAAAGGCAAATAAAACTAAACCGAATAAACAGCGATTCACCTAAGTCTTCAATTAAAGGCCATCTTGGTAGATTCTTTTCAATCTTCTTACCCTTTTTAATATCAATAACTAATTTTCTGTATTTCTTGGCGGTCACAACATTAAAAGAAAAAATACTTGTAACAAATAAAGGAGAATGAGGATCTTTTTTGGTATCAGTGTAAGAGTGATGGCGTCGATGCATTATTCCGTACGCTGCAGGATTTAAAAATGACGAACCTTGAAAAAAGAATGTTAGCAGGAAGAATATTTTCTCCCAAAAGTCACTCATTTTAAACATGTTATGGGATGCATACCTATGAAGAAAAAAAGTTTGAAAAAATAATGAGATATACCAATGAAGAAATATAAAAAGAGCAATTAACATTTTTAATACACCATTTTAATTAAGGTTTAACAAACTGATAATGGGAAACACCCCATTCTTTTCCATTATCATAGCCAAAAAGTTGCTCACATGACATGTAAAAGATTCTCCAACGTTGAAACCATAGCTGAGCATTCTTTTCACCATATGTTTTCTTAAATATATCAATTATTATTATTTTATTTTTATCCATTTCATTTAACCATGCCAATGATGTCCTCTCATAATGAATTCCCGATAATCGCCACACTTGTTTAATTTTTAAATCATCTTGAAAATAAAGCAACAAATTATGAGAGGGCATCATCCCACCACTGAAAAACTCTCTTGCCATCCAATCTCCATCTCCTTGATCTTCAAATGGATATGCTAATAAATCATGAGTGAAAATATGGATAAAAAGTTTACCTTTACTTTTCAAAAATCCAGAAATACGTGATAACAACTTTTCATAATTACGCATGTGCTCAAACATTTCAATTGAGATGACCGTATCAAATTTATCTTTTGTATCAAATTCATTCATATCAGCTGTGATAATCTTCACATTACTTATTTTATTTTGTGCACATCTTTTTAAAATAAACTCTTTTTGATCTTTGGAATTGCTTACGGCTGTAATTTGACTTTCAGGGTATTTTATAGCCATATAGCAGGTCAATGAACCCCAACCACAACCTAACTCTAAAATTTTATTCCCATTTATTATTTCAGCTCTTTCACAACTTAAAGCAAGCATTGCCTCTTCAGATTCTTCTAGGCTGTTTACACCATCAGGCCAATAACCAGAACTATATTTTAAATGAGGCCCAAGACAATGTTCAAAAAATGAAGGAGGGACTTCATAGTGCTGCTCATTTGCTTTTTCAGGGACAAGGGCAATTGGGCTTTTTTTCAATTCATCTACCCATTTTTGATGTCTCTCAGCTATTATATCGGGTTCAGAATTATTAGCCCAGTCTAGACGAACTTTTGATAACCTTCGAATCCCGAATCTTATCAAGGCATCTGGAATAAAACCTTTCTCTGCAAGTTTAATTAATGATCTTATCATATTTTAATACTCAATCCTTATATCTCGGGCTTCTGATTTTGCTAAAATCATTTGAACATTTCCAATATTTCTTTCTAAAAAGCCTGCTTCACAGAATACAAAATAAAATTCCCACATATTAATAAAAGCATCTGAAAAGCCAAGTTTTTTAACTTCAGGTAATATCTTAAGAAAATTCGCCCTCCATTGATTTAATGTTTTTGAATAATGCAGAGTTAAATCTTCCATATCTACTAGTGCTAAGTCGGTATGCATTTTAATCACATCTATTACCTGTGCTATCGAGATAAGACATGATCCTGGGAAAATATATTTTTTTATAAAATCAACTGAATTTTTATATTCATCAAAATTCTGATCATTATACGTTATTCCTTGAATTGCCGCTTTACCGTTTGGCTTTAACAAGGATGTAATTTTTTTAAAATATTCAGGTATATATTGATACCCGACCGCTTCAATCATTTCAATGGAAACTATTTTATCAAATTGACCCTCTAATTTTCGATAATCTTGGTTGATTAGCCGAATTTTAGAATTGAGTCCTTCTTTCTCAAATAATGATTTAGAATACTCAAATTGTGCGTCAGAAATAGTGGTTGTTGTTATATTACAACCATAATTCTTTGCAGCATGGACTGAAAAACTACCCCATCCAGTTCCAATTTCTAAAAGAGAGTCACTTTCTGAGAGATTTAATTTTCTACAGATTCTATCCATCTTTTCTATAGAAGCGCTTTCAAGGCTAGAATCTTCTTCTTTAAAATACCCACAAGAATATGTCATTGTTGAATCTAACCACAGCTTATAAAAGTCATTACTTAGGTCATAATGAGCTAAAATATTACTTTTACTCCCTTTTAATGTATTTTGTCTATTTTTATGAATTTGCTTATTTATAGGTTTAATTAATTGAGCTAAACCTGAATCTAAAGAATCTAATAACGATCTATTTTTCAAAACAATCTGAAGTAATGCGACTAAGTTTGTGGCTTTCCAATAACCAGCCATATATGCTTCCGAAACACCAACTGTCCCTCCACTTCCAAGCAGAACATAAAACTCTTGAGAAAGGATAGTTATGTGAGTATTCAATTTTTCTGATTTATCTCCAAAGGTATAACGCTTATCATTATCCTTTAATACAATATATCCGTTTTTTATATCTTTAAATTTCTTTAACAAAGTATTTTTAAAAACTGAAGATAAAAATGTGGTTTTTTTAGGTAAACGAATAGAATCTGCTAAATCTTTTATTTGATAATTTTTGTTCATAATTATTAATTTTTTTCACTTTTTATTTTACTTGGATGACTAAAAAAAGGTGCTTTCTTGAACCAAAGATAGAAGGCATGAAGATGAATCCTCATTACAACAAATAATGTTATGAATGGAAATCTCACTATATGCTTAAATAGAGATAATCGAGTAAACGGTACCCGCTGTAAATCTAAGGTTGCATCAAATACTTTATCTCCCTCTTTAAAGTTTTTCATATTCACAATCAGATCTTTTTTCGGATGCGAGAATAACCATTCATATTTATGATCCATTCCCCAAAATGGACTGACATGTAATTTTTTTTCCAAATTGGCTTTAAAACTAAAACTCGCATTCTTTGATTTAGAATCAATGATATAAGCATGCCTCTCTTTCCATGGGGTATTTGTTACTTCAGCCATTATAACTTCTAAATCTTCATCATTACTATCAAAACAATAGTAAAAACTTACAGGGTTGAAGCAATATCCAAAATACCTTAGGTGGGTTAAAAGTCGAATTGGCCCATTCGGTTTATTACCTGTTTTTTTGAAAATAGTTTCACGTACCGCGGAAGCTAAATCTTGATTCTTATCTCCATGATAATCAGCTCTATTAAAAGAAATAATTGCAGGCTTATCTATATTCCAAAACCAAGACTTCTTTAAAGATTTACTAATTGTATCTAAATCAATATATGCTAAGAATATAGGATATGTAAAATAATGCTTAACAGGCGTGAACCTTCTATGCTTTATAGTTCCAGAATATAAATAATGAGTGAAAGATAAGCTCATAACTCTTCACCAAAATTTTTACATACATCTAGTGCACTAACTACGCCATCTTCATGAAAACCATTACGCCAATAAGCGCCACAATAAAATGTATTCCTTTTACCACTAATCTCATGCTTACGTTTTTGAGCTTTTAAGCCTTCTAAGGTAAAGAGCGGATGTTCATAATTAAGATGTTTTAATATTTTATTAGGATCAATTAGGTCTTTACTATTAAGAGAAACACAGAATGTCCGAGAACTAGAAAGACTTTGTAATATATTCATGTTATATGTTAATGATATCGGTTTAGTACTATCTTTATCTAGTAGATAATTCCAGCTTGACCAAGCGTTTTTTCTTTTCGGTAATATTGATTCATCATAATGCAATATTGCATCATTTTTTTGATATGGCAGAGATCCAAGAATAGTTTTCTCCAGTTCAGAAGGATCATTAAGTATTTTTAATGATTGGTTACTATGAGTTGCGAAAATCACAGAGTCAAAGACTTCTTCTTTACGGTCAAGAGATCCATAAGATATGTTAATTTTATTTTTAATTCTTGTTACACTATGAACAGGAGTTGACAATAGAATTCTATCTTTAAAGTTTTTTATTATTTTTTCTACGTACGATTTAGACCCTCCTTTGATGACCCACCATTTTGGTCGATCAAGAATTTGAAGCATCCCATGGTTTTCAAAAAAGCGAATAAAAAAAATAGCAGGTATATCCATCATATTAGTTGGGCTTGTTGACCACACAGCAGCACCAATAGGAATTATAAAGTTTTGTATAAATATTTTAGAATAATTATTTACCTTTAGATAACCACCTAATGTCAGATTCGGATTAAGTGAATTTAAATCTTTACGTGATTCTTTATTAAACCTCAACATAGTTCGAAGCATGTTAAGGTATGATGGACTAAATAAATTGGACCTTTGAGCAAAAAGACCATTTAATGAATGTCCTGAATATTCGAGATTAATTTTAGAAGATTTGACACTAAAACCCATTCTTGTGATTTGGCGCTCGACACCCAATTGATCTAATATCTTTATAAAATTAGGATATGTTCTTTCATTATATACTATAAAACCAGAATCAATAAACAATTTTTGGTCATTATACTCTATTTCATGAGTATGAGTATGCCCTCCAACATAGCTATTTTTTTCAAATAAAGTAATATCATGTTTTTTATTTAAAAGGTATGCAGATGTTAAACCTGAGATTCCCGAGCCTATGATTGCGATTTTCATTGTAGAATAATATAGTCTATAGTGAGTTTATAATGTTATTTCCATTCTTGGGGAATTTTAATTATCTTTTTTAAATCATATCCTATAGAATCTAAATTGGATAAAATACCTTTATAGATTTCTTCGTTCATTTTTGACTTACGAGCCATTATCCAAACATACTTACGATTGGGGTAACCGATTACAGTATGAGAATAATCTTCTGCTAAATCAATGATGAGAAAAGGAACTTTAAATGGCCAAAGGAATTGCATCCTCCATTCAGCATTAGTTTTAGAATTATAGATAAAACCTTTAGGTTTGTATATCTTTTTTTCCCCTTCTGGTGAGTTTTTAAAAAAGGTAAAAGTAGTTTTTATATTACGATCCTCATCTAGTTGATATGATTCAATAGCGTTAGTAGCATTTTTTTCAATAAACGTTGGTATATTTGCGATAACATACCAATCACCCATAAATCTATCTATATCAACATAATCAACAGTTTTCATTAGCTCAAATTCCTTATTTTCTTTTAATTCTTGGCAACTAGAAAGAATTAAACCGGTTAACAAGATTATTAGTTGGAAAGTTTTCATTTTTTTGAATTCTTTTTTGGCGATCTTTTTTTTGCTTCAGAAAGAACATCTTCGAATAAAGTGATAACACTATTTTTATTAGCTTTATCAATTACAAATTTTGGTATAGATCCTCCAGGATCCATATAAAGGATATAAGAAAGCAATATCTTCCCACTACTTGTCTTATTAGCTAACCATAATCCAGCTCCATAATTAAGGTATATTATATCTTTTTTTAGTTCTTTTACTTTATTGTACTTTTTTTGATCTAGTAAATACCAATGGATAATAGAAAGAGTATCCTCTTTAAGTAATTTTTCTGAAGAAATTCTAAAGAAATATTCACGATCACTTAAAAAAGGGATATTACTTGGAATATATTGGTATGCATCTATCCAATGCTCTGAAAAGTCTATCATTTTTGATTGAATTGATTCAGAATTAGTTAAAAACTGATTATAATTTTCCACATCAAGAATTACCTCTTGTATCACTGCTGGTGAAAGACTGACTTCTTTCTCAATTTTAATCGCTATCAGTTCTTTATTCGAAAGGGATTTTTTACTAATTGAAAGATTATTCTTTTCTTCATCTAGCACCCATCCGGTATTATCCATCAAAGGTTTAAAAAGATCCTCCGAAGTATTTTTAATTTGATTGAGCTCAGCAAAAGTAAAACCGATAGAAAAGATTAGATATAATAATAATTTGAAAAATTTTGAGAAACTTTTATCTTTTAAGTAGTCAGTCTTCACTTTTTTTTTAGAAAAAATTATTTATTTGAAGTAATTAACCAATTATTAACCCAATAGATTAGTGGAATGCTACCCCCCCAAACTAATGCTAAAATAATTGCAATATTTGGAACCTCAGTAAGGAAGTTAATTGCACCAAACTTTTCTCCTGTAAGATATGCAGCTGGACCAAAAAATGCACCAAGTAAAAATGTGATTAGCCATTTATTTGTTAACCATTTCATTGAGTGGTTTATTGTAGCAGAAAAGCCACACCACATTGCGGTAATCCAAAGTGGTGCTATTGGTATTCCAAGGCTGTATAATCCTTCGTAGCTTAAAATTCCAAAAAATATAAGCCCACTGTCAATGAACGTTCCAACTAGAGCAAATATTATTATTAATTTTAATTCTTGTAGGTTTTTGGAAATAAAAATAAAGTGTATAATTAAAAAAAGTGACATTACTACTGGCCCAATATATGGAATGCCTTTGGACGCACCTAGAATACAAGCCCACCAACTCATTTGGAATCCGAGGATGTTAAATAAACTTTTTATAATCATGATCTAATTTATTTAGACATACTTTCAAATGCAATAAGTATGAACGTTTTGAACGTTTTAATTCTTATTTGGAATAAATTTGACTAGCATCATCAAGGTATAAGAGGATAAACCTATCAAAAGCATTATTAAAAAATAGTATGGCCACTCTGGCATTAATAAAGTAAAATTTATTCCTGATGGCTTTTCAAAGGTAAACATATAGTTCGTATTTAAAATGATATTAATTAAAACTATTATGAAAACGAGCAACGTTGTCCATTTTATTACATTAAAATAATCTTTCCATGTTGGTCTGTACCCATCAGCCACTATGCTAAAAGCAATAAAGATTACAAGTCCATGAGCAAAAAAGTAGTGAATTGAAATGTATATTTGTTCAAATTCTGATAAATTTGTATTTATAAATGCAAAAAGTGAACCGCAAAATCCTGCAAAGAAGAACCAATTTTTCAATGTTCTAGATTCGGTGTTAGTACTATACAATGGGATTAAAAGTGCAGATATATAACACATTTCAAGAGGTAATGAAGTTTTATAAGACCAAATTCCATAAAATAACATATTAACCTGAAATGCGAATTCATTAAAAATAACTAGGTAAGACACTGCTTGTATAATAATTTTTTTTAATTTTTGAGAACTTTTGCTATAAACCCACGCAACAGGAAAGCATAATACAGTACTAATTATTCCAAAAATTAAATGTTGGATAGGTAGAGCATTAATTATGTTTAATATATCTTTTATCATGAAATACGAATCGTAATTAATATTTTAGCCAGTAATTTATTTTAAAGTAGACAGCATTTTTTTTTGTAATCTCCCATTCTTTTTTTGTAAAAGAATACAAATTTTCTTGGTTTAAATTATAAACTAAATAAATAGTACTCCCTGGTTGATATTCGAACCTAAAAACAAATGTCCCAACCGTACTAGAATACTTGAAGTTAGGGTTCTCATAGTTACTCAAATAAGAATAAGGTTCAAGATTCATTGAGTTTGGATTTAATAAACGAGAAAAAGATTTATAAGTCATATTAGCAAAGAATGGTTGTATAAAGCATTGGAATGTCATCTCTGGCGAGAATGTCCAGTTCAAGCGCAAAGAGAGATCTCTAGTTAAGAGTTTCGACTCAGCATATACTCTAGTTGTATCATTAATACTCTTTATCACATCTACATACTGCATGTAATTTGGACTAAAATCCTCCACAACCTCCATTTCAATATTTAATGACTCAATAGGTTTAATTTTTAGCTCTAGTTTTCTCCTATATCCTAAACCTCTTTTTCTTCCATACCCAAATCCATTCCCACCACCTAAAATAACTTTTTTTCGACGGTCGGTTCTAAATTTGACCATTGCTCGTCCTTTCAATTCTGTTTTATAGGTCCACGCACTTTCATCTCGATAAATATCTTCATCATTAAATGCTGGAAAGTCTAGTCCTGCACCAAAACTAATTTTCCAATAGTTTTTTAGTAGGTTTGATTGGTCAATTTCAATTTCTTTTTCTAGAATAGATCCTTTTCCATTCCTTGAGTTACTATAAGATAGCTCAATATTGTTATTTATAAAGTTCTTACTTGGTTCTTGTTTGCGAAATTCTAAGCTTAATCCAGACCATGTAATATTGTTTCTTTTTAAATAGCCTAAATCATTTATATTAAATTTATTATCATATTTCCCATACCAAATTCGAGCTCCCCACCATAATGGGTCTAAATAGCCCAAATTAAATCGATATGCGTTACCGGGTATATTTTCTGCAACAGACCTTATAATTTGTCCACTAGAAAATAATCGATTACTGAAGAATCCGATATCCCAATCAGCTCCAATAACCGTTGCTCCAGTAGTATCTTTTCGAGAAACATTCGTTCCCATTAAACCATATCTAGATGTATTATTAAAAATAGGAAACTCAAATCGCCCAATAGAATAATTGGTTTTAGGCTCAATAATAATTTTTTTTGTTATCATGGAATCTAAAAAAGTAGCTTTTTCTTCAGTGGTTACAGCTCCAATTATCCCATAATTAACTCCTGAATTCGTACTACCCATTATTTTAGTAGCTCCTAAAATAGTTGTGAAATCAGGTATGTTTAATAATTCTCCTTCATCCGGAATAAAATGATTTGGGACTTTTCCAATTCTTCTCGAATTGAAGAGGTTTATCCGCTGACTAAAAAACTCAGATCCTTCTGTAAAAAAAGGTCGTTTTTCTTCATAAAAAGTTTCAAAGGCTGTTAGATTCACAACTGATGGATCAGCCTCTACTTGTCCAAAATCAGGATTAAAAGTTACTTTCATTACCGAGTTAGTTGTTAATCCATATCGGAAATCTAATCCTAGATCTGATTTTATTTTTTCATTTCTTCCAGTTAAAAAATAAGGAGAGAACTCTAACTGATTTTTACTAGGAATATCTTTAAGACCTTTAAGAATGCCTAAAGGAAGAACTAGTCCTCTTACTGCTTTTGGCTTACCGGGCCAACTAACTGTTTCTTGCAATCGGTGAATTCCTCTTAAGAATTCTATCCCCCATTCCATACCCTGCTTATTGTCATATTGAAATATTGAAAATGGAAGTTCAAATTCAGCTGTCCATCCTTTCTCATTAAATGAAACTGCAACATCCCACACGACATCCCACGTTGTATCATAAATATCAGTTCCAGAAAGAGCAACATCTATTTTAGCCCCTGATGCGTTTACTGCAAAAAAATAGCCATTATAGTCATCGTTCTTTGAATCAATTTTTACACCAACCCAGTCTGAATTATTAGAGAATCCATCTACCCAACTATCTCTACGAACTAACGTCTTTTTTATATTATCTGGGCTTGAGTCAAAAGCCTCTAAGAAGACATAAAGTGCTTTATCATCAAATAATACTCTTACTGATGTTTTTTCCGACGGTGCAAAAAGTTCTTTTGGTTCAATTTGAAAAAACTCTGTTGTCTGGTTTGTAACTGACCAAATATTTTCATCAAATAAACCATCAATATTTGGTGATTTATTTGTTTTTTCTGCTTTGATTATTTTATACTTAAGTGAATCTAAATTAAAATCTTTTAGGTAATCACCTTGACCCACAGCAAAATTGACAATTAAAAATGTTTTTACTATAAACTTTTTATAAATAGAAAAAAAACTATTCGGTTCTACTAAAATATTTGGCATACTCTTTAATGAATATTTCCAAACCAATTATAGCTTAAATAAATAAATCCTACTCCAACAATTAAATAGCCGCTAATCATTTCAGGATTAATTTTTTTAGAATAATATCCAAACTTTTCAACAAAAATATTTTTAGTAAAATTAAAAGCAATAACTACTAAAAATAAAACAAGTGCAATACCCATTACATATACTAAAATAAAACTAATTATAGAAATTATTGACGGTGTCATTCCTGTCATCATCACAACTGCTAATGAAGAAGCGCAAGGAAGCATACCCGTTAGAAGACCAACGGCAATTGGACTTTCAATTTTTGATTTAGAAAATTTACCATGCTCATGTCCACAATTATCAGAATGCTGATGTCTTTTTTTATAGACTAAACGACCAATTATAAATAAACCAAAAAGTATAATAATACAAGGCCCTATTAAATGAGAGAACTCATGTATAAAATCATTATGAAATTCTGTAATAATGACATTAAATAATATAGATATAAAACTTAGGACAACAAAATGAGAGACTAATAAACTAAAAGTGAGTAATAAAATCTTTTTAAAATCAAGTTGACCACCTACTGTATATGCAAGTAAAAATGTTTTTCCATGCCCAGGTTCTAGTGCATGCAAACAGCCTAAAAGAAGTATAGACGTAGTTGTTAACGTTTCAGTCAAAACTTAAAAAAAAGAATTTATAAATGAATCTATATTTTATATATGTCTTACTTTTAAAACTCTAATCACCTAAGACAATATCAACAATCATTAAAATGTCATTAATGGAGACCACACCATCTAAATCCATATCTGCATTTTGGACTTGTTGATCATCTAAATCTATAAAACCAATAAGTGAATTAACTGCAATTATTACATCTAAGATATTAACAATATTATCAGAGTTTGTATCTCCAAAGTCTATATTTAACGGGGCAACTGCTCCTGCTGGGAATTGGATTTTATCTACCCAGACACGATCTTGACCAGAGGATGTAGCATCATTTTTAGTATAGACCCAACGTAGAGTGTGCTCTCCGACTGGAAGGTTCATACTGTACTCTGCCCAATCCATATCTCCACCAATCATTAAATCTTGGGGTTGATCACCTATGTATAAATCCAAGTAATCAGAAATAGACGCTCCTTCTTCTGAAGATGCCTTAGCCCAAAAAGTTAATTCTCCACTATACAATATATTCATATCAACGGATAATTCTGAATTTTGACTATGTCCAATATCTCCAGAAATTGCAGAAAAACTACCAGAATAAGAATCCGTATGTATTTCCCAATCGGAATCACCACTATGTATCCAATCATACGCTGAAAAATTACCGGTTTCAAAATCTTCTACCATTAAACCCAGTGTAATTGGAACGGGGTAAACATGCTCATAATTACTATTTTCTGATCCAATAACTAATCCTATAATCGAGGTGTGTCCAAGTGGAGCATCATCAGATGCCGAAATTAATATTGAAACAGTAACTAAATTAAAATCATTGTTTAGATATTGAATATTATTCCACATATTTACATCATCACTTACATCATCACTTACATCCTCCCCTAAAGTAATGTACGGATCTGAAGTAGTAACTGAAAAAGTTGGAAACATAACCGGTGCATCACCAATATTATTTAATAATAATTCAAGTGTGATGGTTTCCCCCTGATCTAGTGTTCCATTACCATTATCAACTATAGTTACAGATTCCGTATGAAAAACTGGTGCCGCTACTTGCAAAGTTGTCTCATATTCCCATATTTGAGATTCATCTTCAACCAAAATTGAAAAATCAACTTCGGATCCATTATCCACATTCCAATATACTTCTACCTCAAAAGGACCAATTGTAACCTCTGTTCCCGGAGCAACTGTAGCTTGAGTTATTTCTGAATTTATAATATTTACCAACCCATTTTCATGAGCTATGGTTACCGTTAAAATATTGGAAGTATCCTGCCCCACATTTTGAAATGTTGTGTAAATAAAAGCCGTCCCTCCATAAGTTAATTGAATCTCTTCAATTGAATTTGTGACTACGACGTTATTCATTAACATATAAGCACCATCTGGTGCTATCACATTAACGGTGGATTCATATGGGATTGTATTATATGCAGTAACAACAATATTTAAAACTCCTGGAATATCTATTGGATTTGGAAAAATGATATTAGCAGAACCTGAAGCATCGCTATGCCCTGAGGCAATTAATGCTCCATCCATAGATATCGCTACAAGTGCTCCGCTTTGTCCCGTTTCAACATTAATTTCAGATGCACCAATAATTAATATTTCATTATGAGATATAATCATTTCTGATGGGGTATCTGATCTTAAGACTACTGATGGATCACCAAAAATTGTCCAGTAAAAAGTCTCATCATACCCAGCAGATCCATAACTATCATTCATTTGGTTCATTCCATTAAATGCAATACCGCCAAATGTTCTTTTAATATTATCAGAATAGGACTCAACAAAAAGTGCGTTCATTTCATCTTGCCCTTCCATAGGAGGATTCCAACCTTGATTTACTGTTGACATTAACGTTGCCAATGCTCCGGTTGGATTTCCATCACTATCGGTTGCTCTTAACCATGTCTCCGCAAAACAAGTACCTTGATGAAATTCACCATTAACACAAGCAACTGACCATATAAAAGGCCATTTACCAGAATTTTCTAAACCATTGACGTTAGTATTATTCATTGGGCATCCATTCCCCCAAGAATTATTTGAACCATGCCCTGTATAATTAATAATTGACCTTCCTTCATTAATAGCGGCTTCTCCTTGCGCAACTGTACCAGTAGGGTCATAGACTTGATCAATTTGAGTATATGTATAGTCTAATAATAAATCTCTTATATTATTAAGATGCTCAAAATCACTTTCATTATCATCACCAGGTCCTTGATCTGAGGCAAATCCAGCTCCTTTTTTATACCAATTTGCACTGGGATCTGGATTCATTTCATATGAAATAGTTCTGTCTACCATTGTTTGCATATGCTGTGTATTTTCTCCTGAAAAACGACCTATCATTAAATCAGGGTAATAATCATTACCTGCGACAAATGAAAAAGTATTATCAGAAGGACTGTTCGAACCCGCACCATCCGATCTACGTATAGATTCGATTTGATCAATATCCCCAACTAAAAGGACAAAAGCAGTACCATTTTGATTATAATGATCTAGGATATATTGAGCCATTTGGTCAACACCACCGATTTCAGAAACATCAACCATCTCTGTAGGAATTCCTTTATAGTTTTTCCAATCTATAAAAGTCTGCATTTCTCCAAGAAAATCACTATGGCTGATAACAAGCATAGGACCTTGTTCGCTCAAGGCATCATATCTCTGATTTTCATTATAGTTAATAAAATGATTTTTATATATTTGTTCAAATTCACGAGAACCACTGTTTTCAGGAATATCTGTTAAAGGATTTATTGGTATCTCTTCATTTTGATTTATCATTAAAGTAACATTTGTATAGACTCGAACCTTTTTCAATATCGGATTATATTGAATTGGTTGAATCACAATTGTTTGTCCTCTTAATGATCTTATTATATATGGATCCCTCATAAACGCTATCTCATTCGGATACCATGTATCTTCTTCGTATTGTTTTCCATAGACGAGTGGCACAGTACTGGGATCAATATTTCTGGTAATATTTCCTTTAGAGGGTATTATATTTTCTACATCAAACTCTATAAAATCAGATTCTAGAATTGAAATATCCAGACTTACAAGATTAGGTATTATAATAGATTTTGCAATAAGAGGTAGATCAGGTGCTCCGTTCTCTAAAATAGAAACACCTTCAGGAAAAGTTACTCTATAGCCATTATTAGTCTCTTCTAAAAAATAGCCATTTAATTTAAAGATTACTTCAAATTGATCATCTGAAAGAGCATTAACAACCCATTCAGGACTTGCTGCACGTTCTGATCCAGTAGAAACCCACTCGGATGCTAGTAAGGCTCTAGATATTAATAAAAATATAATAGATAAATTAAAAAGAAACTTCATTCGATCTCCAATACTGTTTAAAATTAGTGAAGAGTAAATATTTTTAGTAACTCAGTACTAATCTTTAACTAAAAAATTCCATATACAATCTAGCTTAAATAGCATTAATAGTCCAATTTAGAATCTTTTTTTTGATTAACACCAATTCCTGATTTTTATTTCGTTTTTTTAGACCATTAGCATAAATATTAAGTTTTTTTAGAAGCATTATTTTAGCGGAACTGTATTGTAGTTCAGTCAAGAGATCTTGAGATATTATTTTTTCTAAGGATTGAATCCGAAATTGTTCAATTCCATTTTTGACCTTCGATAGCTGATCTTTATGTCCACCATATTTTATAATTTGTGGAGTATCTAAAAAAGACACTGAATATTTAGCCGTTATTCTTAACCATAAATCATAATCTTCACAGACTTCAAGAGATTCATCAAAGGCCCCAACCTCTTCGAGAATTCTTTTTTTTATCAAAACTGAAGAAGGTGATATTCGACAAATATCTAAACACTTTTCAAAAATTTCTCCACCATATTTTTGATGTTTTTTCATTTGATTAACTCGGACTCCGTTCCTAACCCAGATTTCATTTGTATGCGAAAAAGAACTCCCTACATTCGCTTTCAAATGTTGTATCTGTTCGTCTAATTTTTTAGGTAGCCATTCATCATCTGAATCCAAAAAAGAAATCCAGTCACACGTAGAATGTTGGATTCCTTTATTCCTGGCTGCACTAACACCACTTCTCGGTTGGAATAAATATTGTACCATTGGGTAATTCTCAATAATCCAAACCCTTGTGCCATCTGTCGATCCGTCATCAACAAGAATGATCTCTTGGGGTTTATATGTTTGAGAAAGGACAGAGTTAAGAGCTCTTGAAAGAGTATCTTTTCGATTATAAGATGGTATAATTACAGAAATATCCATTCTGAATAGTCTTATTTTGGAAAATTAGTTAAAATAAATTTTCTGGATATTGGTCAGTTTTTACCAGATTAGAAATTGCTTTAACCACAAAAGAACGATCTTCCACATATGTAATTCCAAACCAGTTTTCGCCACTTTTTAATACGTGAACATTTTCGGTTTCAGAAAAAATCAGGTTATTAATAACCGTCGGGATTAAATACTCACTATCTAATTTATTTCCATCTTTTTTAAGAAAATCAGTAAACATGTGGTCAAGATATTCAAATATTTTTGGCGAAAAGCCCCATACATTCATAGAGACTGGTTCTAGGCCGTTTAATTTTATTCTTCGGTCAGAGTCAATATTGTTATTTGTTTTTTTAAGATCGTGTGTTTCTATAACAGTGGCCAGGTTACCATTTTTTAGGGTACATAAACCGCGGCTAACAGATCCATTATCAGATAGTGTCTTATCAAGTTGAAATGCAACCATCGAAAAAAGTTCAGACTCATTTTCATAAAAATCAGCAACGACCTTAAACGTCTGCCTACCATAGAAATCATCACCATTAATAGCTACAAATGGCTCATTTATCAGATCACGCGCTGTAAGAATTGCATGGCCTGTTCCCCAAGGTTTTACTCTTGCTGCTGGACAAAAAAATCCCTCTGGTAAAAAGTTTAAATCTTGAAAGGCAAATTTCACCTCTATTTTCCCAAGGTATTTGTTCGTTATTTTTTCTTTGAATTCATCTTCAAACTCTTTTCTAATAATAAAAACAACTTTTGAGAAACCAGCTCTTATAGCATCAAAGACTGAATAATCAATTATAGTTTCATTATTTGGACCTATTGAGTCAAGTTGCTTGAGACCACCATATCTTGACCCCATTCCTGCAGCCATTACAAGTAAAGTAATATCTTTCATTATTTAAAGTATGTAATTAAAAATTATTAAAAAAAAAGGGGTTAAAAACCCCTTTTAAAAAAAGATTAAACTATTATTTATAGTATTTTGCCCATTTTGAATCTGGAGATGAAGCGAGTAAATCATCCTGTAGTTCACTTGCTTTTACCTCATTATTTAATTTTTTATATATCTGAATAACATAATGAGTGACCTCTGGAATTTTATTATTTTCAGGGTTTTTTTCTTTCAATACTGTTAACGTGTTTAACAATTTTCCGAGAGCTTTATTTAACTGTATTTCACTAGGCCCTTTCATTGATTGTCTATAATAAAGGTGATGGAGAGCCTCATCTTCCGCTTCTGCTCCACGTACGCCAGCAACCGTAGTTACTTTTTCAACTTCATATTCTTTCGTTGTTACTTCTTCAATTTCATTCCAGACTGTATTATCCCACATTGCATCCAAGTCTAATTCTTCTTCTTGAGAGAATAAAAGGCTAAACGAAGCAATACTTATAACATAAATTATTTTTTTCATGATCATACCTTCAGGTTACCGTGTAATTTAATCAAATTTTTTGTATTTTGGTGTGATTTTCCCCATACTATCAATAAAACTTAACTGAGCTAACTTTTCAGGCTTTATTTTTTTTATTTCATTGTATAATAAAACGGCTTCTTTGTATTTATATATTCGATAGAAAGCAACCGCAAGATTTTCTTTATAATCCATATCATCAGGGTCATGCTCGACTGCTTTTTTAAAATAATCTATTGCCATTGAATAATTACCTAACCTAGCGAAAGTGACACCAACTGTATTATCGCTACGCGCTCGACGTTTCCGATGAGAAACTTTAGGAATATTTTGAATATCAATCTTTTCAGAATTTGTTTTAAGATTAATCAGGCCCTGATTTGAACCTTTATTTAATTCGCTTTCTAGATCTGCAGAAATAGTAAGTTGACCTGCCATTTGCGAACTTCCAGCAAAAGAAGCTTTAGCAGCGCCAAATATTTTATCTAATTTTCCCGCAAATACAGGGTCAATTAAAACGACCGCATCATACTTTTGTTTAGCCAGACCTTTATTGCCCATCATGAAATGTGCAATTGCTACATTTAATAGGTATCCGGCATGTTCTCCTGATTGCTCTATTGCTTTTTCATAAAAAGAAATAGCTTTTAAATATTCTTCTTTTTTAGTGTAACAGACACCGAGTGTATTTATAGCATCTGGAAATACAGACTTCATGCTTATACTGGTTTCTAGCATTTGGGTCGCTTCTTTAAATCTTCCAAACTCCATATACGTCACACCAGCATCATAATAATCTTCAGCGGTAGATAATTTATTCCCTACTGATTTATACACAATTTGCTCGAGCCACATACCATATTGTTTAATATCT